>Ga0310810_10005645_pt1 | contig 14028 bp, 11 predicted proteins | sample NCmetagenome_FD_207641 | JGI IMG/M metagenome (GOLD analysis project Ga0310810, IMG submission 207641) | Soil microbial communities from experimental microcosm in Duke University, North Carolina, United States - NC | ecosystem: Engineered > Artificial ecosystem > Soil microcosm > Unclassified ... | reverse complement strand
TCTCCGTGAGATCGCCTGGAAGAAATCCGAGCTTCTCGCCCGCTTCGACAGCGGGACGCGCCAGGATAATGCGACTGACCTTCTTGTTGACGAGGTACGACACGGCCTGGGCCATCGCCAGGTAGGTCTTCCCGGTGCCTGCCGGGCCGACGCCGAACACGATGTCGTTGCTGTCGATCGCGTCCAGGTAGCGGCGTTGATTGATCGTCTTGGGAGCCACGCGGCGCTTACCCGCCGGCGTCAGGCTCCCCTTCAGGAAGTGCTCCTGGAGATCGACCTCGCCATCGCGCGCCACCAGTTCCGCGGCGGTCTTCACGTCAGCGTTCGATGGCTTGTAGCCCTCGCGCATCAGGGCGGACAGCTGGTTGACGACCCGCTCGAGCCGAGCGAGGTTGTCCTTTTCTCCGTCGACGACAAGCTCGTTGCCCTGCGTGCGAATGCGTACGCCGAGAACCGATTCGAAATGCTTCAGGTTCTCGTCGTATGACCCGAAGAGAGTCGGCACCGCGTCTTCGGGGACGGTGATGCGCTTCATCAATTCACCGGGGGAATAACAATATACATACCAGCCGCTATCGCTGTACCCGCAAGTTCAATTCACGCAACTGTTTCGCGTCAACCGTCGAGGGTGCGTCAGCCATCAGGTCGACCGCGGTCGCGGTTTTCGGGAACGCGATCACTTCGCGGATGGACGATTCGTTGGCAAGAATTGCCACGATACGGTCCAGCCCGAGAGCGATACCCCCGTGCGGCGGCGTCCCGTACTCCAGCGCTTCGAGGAAGAAACCAAAGCGCGTCCTGGCCTCCTCGTCAGTGATGCCGAGCCGTTTGAAGATACGAGCCTGCATCTCAGCGGAATGGATACGGATGCTGCCGCCTCCGATCTCGCTGCCGTTGAGCACAAGGTCGTAGGCCTTCGCGCGAACCGAACCCGGGTCGCTCTCCAGCTTGTCCATGTCCTCGTCGCGCGGTGAGGTGAAGGGATGGTGCATCGAGTACCACCGGCCATCCTCTCCGCTCCACTCGAGCAGCGGAAAGTCGGTCACCCAGACCAGCTCGTACTGTTCCGGATTCGCCAGGTTCTCACGTTTGCCCAGAGCCAGTCGCAGCTGGCCAAGCAGCATCGACGTTGCGTCCGCCGGCCCGCCGGCCAGCAACACGAGGTCGTCGGCGCCCGCACCGATGCCGCCGATCGCCGCACGCAGCGCGCCTTCGCTGAGCGCCTTCACAGAGCTTGTTGGCGGCTCGCCGGGACGGACCCAGATGAGACCTCCGAACCCGATTTGCTTCGCGAGATCGACGATGCCGTCAATCTGGTTGCGGGTGTACTTGTTTCCGCCCGGCACTGCGAGTCCGCGGATCACGCCGCCGTCAGCGACGATCTGCTTGAAGACTCGGAATTCCGAGTCGACGAAGGCGTTCGACACGTCGTGGATTTCGAGGCCGAAACGCAGATCGGGCTTATCCGAACCGTACCGCGCAACCGCCTCGGCGTACGGCATGCGACGGAACGGCGCAGGCACGTCCTTACCAACGCACTGGAAGATCCGCTGGATGACCGGCTCGATAAGCCCGTACACCAGATCCGGCGAGGCAAAAGACATCTCCACATCGACCTGAGTGAACTCAGGCTGCCGATCGGCGCGCAGGTCTTCGTCGCGGAAGCAGCGCGTGATCTGGAAGTAGCGATCCATCCCGCCGATCATCAGGATCTGCTTGAAGATCTGCGGCGACTGCGGCAATGCGTAGAACTCGCCAGGGTGGACGCGGCTCGGCACCAGGTAGTCGCGCGCGCCTTCCGGCGTCGACTTGGTGAGAATCGGGGTCTCGATCTCCCAGAAGCCCTGGCGATTGAATTCCTCGCGGATCGCAAAGGCGACCTTGTGGCGCAGTCCGATGTTCCCTTGCAACCGCGGACGCCGCAGATCGAGGTAGCGGTACTTCAACCGCACGTCCTCGGACACCGGTGAGTCCTCGGCGATCTGGAACGGCGGCGTCTTCGCCTCGTTCAACAGGCGCAGTTCGCGCGCGAGCACTTCCACTTCGCCCGTGGCCAGCTTGGGATTCACCGTCTCCGGCGACCGGCGTTCGACGAGCCCTTTCACGCCGATGACGTATTCGGGGCGTAGCCGTTTGGCCTGCGCGAGCAGGTCGTCGTTGTCCCTGAACACGACCTGCGACACACCTTCGCGATCGCGGATGTCGATGAAGAGCACGCCGCCCAGATCGCGCACGCGGTGCACCCAGCCGAGAAGCGTCGCATCGCTGTCGAGATCGTCGGTGCGCAGCGCACCGCACGTGTGAGTCCGAACCCAGTCGCCGAGCTGTTCTGCCATTCCCTATGTCGCCTCAATGCGGACGCGCCGCGCGATGTCTGTGCCCGCGGTCGCCCGTGCTACGGCCTCCTGCTGCCGTGTCTGCAAATCCCGAACGGACACTTCGCCGCGATCCCGTTCGTCCTCGCCCAGGATGGCGAGCACGGGCACGCTTCGGCCCGACGCGTACTTCAGCGCGCGATCGAGCTTCCGGCTCCCTTCGGGGAAGACCTCCACGCGCAGGCGTTCCGCGCGCAGTTCGGCGGCGAGCCGCAGCGCGTCGCCGCGGAGGTCGTCGGAGAGAAACGTCACCATCACATCAACCGGACCACGCGACACCTTCGCCGGAAACATGTGCCGCTCGCTCATGACGACGATGATCCGTTCCAGCCCCAGCGAGAAGCCGCAGGCCGGAATGTCACGACCGAGGAACATGCCGACCAGGTTGTCGTAACGGCCCCCGCCGCCCAGGCTGCCCTGGAGGTCCGGGACCGCGATTTCCATGATGGCGCCCGTGTAGTATGACAGCCCGCGCGCCAGGCTGGGGTCGATCCGGATTCGCCCGTGCGCAGGCCCGCCGTCGGCGAGCCGCACGATCGTGTCGAGTTCGTCGACCGCGGTGGGACCGGCATGGTGGCTCTGGATCGCCTTCCTCAGGCGCTCGATCATCCCCGCTGGATGGGGGTCGACGTTCGACGCGCCGACGAAAAAATCGAGGCACGCGCGCGTCGCTGTGAGGTCCACGCCGCGAGCCTGGAGTTCCTTCTCGACCCCTTCGGGACCGATCTTGTCCAGTTTGTCGATCGCAATCAGCGCCTCGGCCTGCAGCGCTTCGGGCACACCCGAGCACTCCAGCAGTGCGCTGAGCGTCTTGCGGTGATTGAGCCGGATCACGAAGTCCTCGAACCCGAGCCGGCCGAGGACCTCTGACACCGCACCGATCAATTCGGCTTCCACGACGGGAGACGTCGACCCGATGGCGTCGATGTCGCACTGGTAGAACTCGCGAAACCGGCCGCGCGCGGGACGATCGGCGCGCCACACTGGCTGTATCTGGTAGCGCTTGAAGAACCGCGGCAGCTCCGCCTGGTACTGCGCGACGACGCGCGCCAGCGGCACGGTCAGGTCGTAACGCAGCGCGAGATCCGCCTCACCGCTCGCTTCGTGCTCGCCGCGCTTCAGGATCTTGAAGATAAGGCGATTGCCCTCTTCGCCGTACTTGCCAAGCAACGTCTCGATGTTCTCGAACGCAGGCGTCTCGAGCGGTTCGAACCCGTAGCTCTCGTAGACGTCGCGAACGACGCGCATGACGTGCTCGCGCTTGCGGACGTCGTCAGGCAGGAAATCGCGTGTCCCGCTTGGCGGCTTCGTGGAAGTGGTCACTGGTAATCCAATCGATACGCGACGTACCGATCGGCGTACATCTGGATCTCGTCGAGATCCGCGTCGCTGAGCGTGCGCCGTACCTTGCCCGGGCTGCCCATCACGAGCGACCGGGGCGGAATCTGTGTGCCTTCGGGAACGAGCGTGCCCGCGGCGATGATCGACCCGCTGCCCACGTGGACCCCGTTCAAGAGGATCGCCCCCATCCCGATCAGGCACCTGTCCTCGATCGTGCAGCCGTGCACGACCGCAGCGTGGCCAACGGTCACGTCGTCACCAATCACGGTGGGGTGCGTGTCCTTCATGACGTGCACGATCGTCCCGTCCTGGATGTTGGAACGGCGGCCGATCCGGATGCGGTTCACGTCGCCGCGGACGACGACGCACATCCAGACACTGCTTTCCTCGCCGATTTCAACGTCCCCGATGACCTGTGCGCTGTCGTCGATGAAGGCGGATGGGTGGACCCGGGGCATCTGCCCCCGGTAGGGTCGTAACATTCCCGGTAATTATAGCTGTCCGGCGCAGGCCTAAGCTCGAGCAGACAACCGTGTCACGGCCAAACCCAACTCAGTGGAGCGTGCGCAGGTGTTCGCTGATCGCGCGCACCTGTCTGGACGCGTCACCCTCGAGCGCCGGATAGAACGATCGTGGGAAATCCGGCCAGAATGCGGGCATTCTCGTGCCAGGCAGGATGGCGGACGGGTTCCGCAGCCAGGCCAGGATCCACTCCGGCTGAAGGCGGTCGCGCGTCATCCGGAGGTCGGGAGCGAGGTTCGAGGCCGGCTGATCACCCGGAATTGCCCCCAGCACATGGCACTGCTGGCACTTCAGCAGATCGAACAGTTCCTTTCCGGCGGCTGCCGTCGCGCCCGGCGGTGCCGGCGACGCCTCGGGGTTCGACGGTGCAATGGCGCGCAGGTAATTGCCCACCCGATCCACCTCACCGTCCGCCAGCGCAAAGGTCGGCATACGGACCGAGAGCCAGGGCCGGATCGTTTTCGGCTGATGAAGGAACCCTCGAAGCCAGGCTGCCTGTACGCGAGAACCCTCCGGGGTCAGCAGCGGCGGCCCCAGGGCTGGTTCGGCGACAAGAGCCAGGAAGTCGCCGCCTGTTCCCTCAATCTGATGGCACCCTACACAGTTGCGATCGTCGACGAGGGTGCGGCCCGCCACCTTCGTCAGGTGCCACGGTGTCGTCAGCGCGTGCGTTTCCCCGGCGCGTCCCGAAACCGAAGTCAGCGCGAGCGCAAGGCGCTCCCGCTCTCTGGGTCCGAAGCGATAGCGCGGGCCGGGATGCGACGAGGCGATTGCGTTTGATGATCCCGACTGATTCTGCGCCTGCGTGTCAGCGCCGCCGAACAGCGCACCGATCGACGCTTCATCCCAGTCGACTTGCTGGCGCATGCGTGCGCGTGTGCTGCGCCCTTCGAAGCCGCGGATGTCGTGGCAGTTGAAGCAGCCCAATGCGTCGATCACCGCGCGGCCGGCCGCAACGCGCAGCCCGGTGCCAGTCGATGCCGCTGTCTCCTGCGGCGCCGACGGCGCATAGCGGCGCAACACCGCTCGATAAGCATCGTCATCTTCCGCCGGCGCGGGAGCGGGATCAGAACCGCCGCCTGCCAGCGACTCCAGGTACGTCGCGATGTCAGCGGTCTCCTGCGCGTCCAGGCGAAGGTTCGGCATGCGCGTGTCCGGGCTGAAGCGCGACGGATCGCGCAACCAGTCGAACAGCCAGGCGTGTGTGGTCTTGCCGCCGATCGCCTGCAGCGGCTGGCCAAACGTGCGCCGCAGACTCGACTCGTCACGGGCGGCATCGCCGACAACGTGGCAACCGAGACAGCCGACCGATTCGACCAGTTTGCGGCCACGCGCTTCGTCGCCACGCGGCGGCTCTGCCAGTGCCGGCGCGTACGCGTCGCTGTTGGAAAACAGGTACGCGGCAACTGCGTCAATCGCGGCTCGATCGTCATTGCCGAGTGCGCGGCCGCTCCAGAAGGCCGGCATCCAGGTCGCCGGCTTGATCGACTGCGGGTCTGCAAGCCATTGCCGCACCCACCCGGCCGAGAGTTTCCCGTTGATGCGGCGAAGGTCGGGTCCGCGCTTTGGCGCCTGCTCCATCCCGGGGATCGCGTGGCACGCGTAGCAGCCGGCGCGCTCGAGCGTGACGAGCGCTTCGTTCAGGGCGGTGCGCCCGGGCTGATATCGCTCGCCAAGATGGCAGTTGACGCAGCCAGCTTCGGTGTGCTCCAGCGGGAGCATCGCACCTGTTGCGTGACGGTCCACCCCGGCGCGGACCCGAACACCCGGGACCTCGGTGTCGTGAGTCACGTGACCGGCGCCGACGAAACTCGTGGCCTGCCCATCGCCCGCGTGACACGACGCGCATCGGACCCTCGAGGGCGGATGTGGCGATTGTGCGCCGACAAAGGACGACAGAGCGGGATGTGCTTTGAAGGGACCGGGAAACGCCTCGTACCCTGGTGTCGCAATCGCCACGTGACAGGCGACGCATCCGTTCTCGTTCACCGGCGACGCCGGTACGACATCGCGCAATGTTGCCTCGCGTGAGAGCGTCACCATCGGACCGGCGAGAACCGCGGCGCGAACTGTAGTGCTGTCGCTCCAGGCCAGGCGAGCCTCGAGGGCGGACGCTTCGGCCTCGTACGACTCGCGTTGCGCACCGCTCGCCGCGCGGGCCTGAGCGCGGAGGCGCATGACCCGGCCGCGATCGGCAGCACGCGTGCTGCGGCTCTGTCGCGCGGAGTCCACCTGTCGCTGAAGATCGGCGAAGTGCCTGCGGATCTGCTGCACCTCGGACAACGGGCGCGACAGTCCCCCGCCCACGATGAGCGCAGAGAGGACGGCGATGGCCGCAAACAGCCGAGAGGCGCGACCGCGCATCCTGCTCTGTTTCACGTTCGCCCTCTCACCGTTCGACCGCCCGAACGTCCGAGCCGTGTTCTAGATGCGTGGAAGCGTGACGCCGCGCTGCGCCTGGTACTTGCCCTGCTTGTCCTTATAGGACGTCTCGCAGGGTTCGTCGCCCTGGAAGAACAGGACCTGGGCGATCCCCTCGTTCGAGTAGATCTTGGCGGGCAGGGGCGTGGTGTTCGAGATTTCGATCGTGACGTGACCTTCCCATTCGGGTTCGAACGGGGTGACGTTCACGATGATGCCGCAGCGCGCGTAGGTCGACTTGCCGAGGCAGACGGTCAGGATGTCGCGTGGAATCCTGAAGTACTCGATGGTGCGGGCCAGCGCGAAGGAGTTCGGCGGGATGATGCAGACGTCGGCTTTGATGTCGACGAACGACTTGGGATCGAAGTTCTTGGGATCGACGACGGTGTTGTAGATGTTCGTGAACACCTTGAACTCGTCGGCGACCCGGATGTCGTACCCGTAGGACGAGACCCCGAACGACACGACGCCCGTGCGCGACTGGGACTCGACGAACGGCTCGATCATGCCGTGCTCGAGTGCCATGCGCTTGATCCAGCGATCAGCTTTGATGCCCATGTGTCAGCGCCGAAACCAGGCGAGCAGAAGCGTCAATACGATGCTCAGGACGATGGACGTCGTGAGCGGGAAATAGAACGAAAACTGACCCCGTCGAACCGCAAAATCGCCAGGCAGCCGCCCGAGGGGAAAGCCGAGCATCATCACCGCTCCGATGGCGGCAATCACCAGTCCGACGATGACGAGAGCTCTTCCCACGGCCTTACATGTGCGTCAGCGCCCGGCCGCCGCCCGGCGCGGCCAAACTAGATCAGGTCGACGCCGGCGAAAAAGTAGCCGATCTCGTAGGCTGCCGTTTCCGGCGCATCCGAACCGTGCGTGGCGTTTCGCTCGATCGACTCGGCGAATTCCTTCCTGAGCGTGCCGGCGTCGGCCTTGGCCGGGTCGGTCGCACCCATGAGCGTGCGCCACTTCTTGATCGCGTCTTCAGCCTCGAGCACCAGGACGATCGCGGGCCCGGAGGACATGAACGAGGTCAGGCTGCCGAAGAACGGCCGTTCGCGATGCACGGCGTAGAACCCTTCGGCCTGCGCCCGCGAGAGATTCACGCGACGCATGCCGCGAATGGCGAATCCTTCGTTTTCTATCCGCTGAATGATCCGGCCGGAGAGCTTCCGCTCCACCGCGTCCGGCTTGATGATGGCTAACGTGCGCTGGGACATCAGCAGATTATTACACACCATCGCCGGGCTGCTCCCGGCGTGCGACTGCCCGGATCGCGTCAGCGACCGAGCAGGGTGCGCATCGCCGTGCCCATGTCGGCCGGGCTCTTCACCACTGAGACACCTGCCGCCGTGAGGGCCGCCATCTTCTCCGCCGCCGTTCCCTTGCCTCCAGCGATGATCGCGCCGGCGTGACCCATGCGGCGTCCAGGAGGTGCGGTCTGACCGGCGATGAACGCCACAACCGGCTTGCGGAAGTTCGCCTTGATCCAGGCTGCGGCTTCTTCCTCGGCGCTGCCGCCGATCTCGCCGATCATGATCACCGCTTCGGTGTCGCGGTCGTCAGCAAACAGCTTGAGCGCGTCGATGTGGCTCGTGCCGATCAGTGGATCGCCACCGATGCCGATGCACGTGGTCTGCCCCATGCCGAGCCGCGAGAGCTGGTGGATCGCCTCATAAGTCAGCGTGCCGCTCTTCGAGACGATGCCGATCGACCCTTCCCGGCAGATGTGTCCGGGGATGATGCCGGCCTTGCCCTTCCCCGCTGAAATCACTCCGGGGCAGTTGGGTCCGATGAGCCGAGTCTTCGGATGCGTCTTGAGAAAGGTGGTCGCACGCATCATGTCGAGCGTCGGAATGCCTTCAGTGATGCACACCACGAGGCCAAGACCGGCGTCGGCCGCTTCCATCACTGCATCGGCAGCGAAGGGCGGCGGCACGAAGATGACCGACGCGTTGGCGCCCGTCTTCTCCACAGCCTGGAGCACCGTGTCGAACACCGGCCACCCCTCGTGCGTGGTGCCTCCCTTGCCGGGCGTCACACCGCCGACAACGTTGGTGCCGTAGGCCGCTGCGGCCTTCGCGTGAAACGTGCCCTCGCGGCCCGTCAGACCCTGGACGATCAGCCGCGTGTTCTTATCGATCAGTACTGCCATGGATTGTCTCTATGAAGCTCGGCCTGGAGCCGACCGGCCCAGAGCCTTAAGCCCTGAGCCTGAAGCCCGTCTCTTATCCCGCGAGTTGCACGACTTTCGTGGCCGCCTCGCCCATCGAATCGGCCGTGGCGAAGTTCATTCCGCTCTCCTTGAGCAGACGCTTCCCTTCCTCCACGTTGGTCCCCTCCATACGGATGACGATCGGGACCGGCACGCCGAGTTCCTTCACGGCCGAGATGACGCCCTGGGCGAGCACGTCGCACCGCAGGATGCCGCCGAAGATATTGATCAGCACCGCCTTCACGTTCTTGTCCGACATCAGGATCTTGAAGGCGTTGCGGATCTGTTCCTGGTTCGCGCCGCCGCCAACATCGAGGAAGTTGGCCGGCTCACCGCCTGCCAGCTTGATGATGTCCATCGTCGCCATCGCGAGGCCGGCGCCGTTGACCATGCACCCGATGTTGCCGTCGAGGTGAATGTAGTTGAGCGAGAACTTCGAGGCTTCGATCTCGAGGTGATCCTCTTCTCCCAGGTCGCGAAGATCGCGCAGGTCCTGGTGGCGATAGAGGGCGTTGTCGTCGAAGTTCACCTTGGCGTCGAGCGCCAGCAGGTCGCCATGCGCCGTGACGACCAGCGGGTTGATCTCGATCATCGACGCGTCGGTCGCGACAAACGCCTCGTAGAGCGATCCCATCAGCTTCACGAGCTTGCTGACCTGCGGTCCATCGAGGCCCATGGCGAACCCGAGCTCACGCGCCTGGAACGGCACGAGGCCGACGCCCGGCTCGACGTAGATGCGATGGATTTTTTCGGGAGTCGCGGCCGCGACTTCCTCGATGTCCATTCCGCCCGCGGCGCTCGCCATGAACACAGGCTTTCCGGCCGCACGGTCCAGCACCACGCTCAGATAGAGCTCGCGCTCCATCTGCAGGCCTTCCTCGATGAGCACGCGCTGGACCACGCGTCCCTCGGGACCTGTCTGATGCGTGACGAGCGTCATGCCGATCATCTGCTTGGCGATCGCTTCGGCCTCGTCGGGTGACTTGGCCAGCTTCACGCCGCCACCCTTTCCGCGGCCGCCGGCATGGATCTGCGCCTTGACGACGACGACGTGTCCACCGAGGCGACGGGCGATCTCGCCCGCTTCAGTGGCATTGAACGCGACTTCACCGCGCGGCACCGGCACACCGTGACGCGCGAGTATGGCTTTAGCTTGGTACTCGTGAATTTTCATTGGGCGTGTAGAGAAGGCACTTGATGCTACGTGCCGAGCTCGCGTTTCGTCAATGCCCACACAAGCGTATGTTCACGCACGCGCGACGAGAGGCTCGCGCCGCTGTGCATCGCACCGCTCCACACGCGAGTCAACGCGATAAGTTGATGTAAACTCTACGGTTGATGTCTTCGCGCATTCGCGTCTTTGCCACGTCAGTCGGCACGAAGCTGCTCATCGGCGTTACCGGTCTCGCACTCTTCCTCTACCTCATTACCCATATCGCGGGTAACGCGCTGATCTTCTTCGGTCCGGCGACCTTCAACCAGTACGCACACACCCTCACGAGCAACCCGCTGATCCCGGTCATCGAGATCGGCCTGCTGCTCATCTTCCTCGTGCACGTCTACAAGACGGTCACGATGTACCTGGGGAATCAGCAGGCACGGCCCGTGTCCTACGCCAGGAAGAAGAGCCCTGGCCGGCCGAGCCGCAAGACCTTTGCCTCCTCGACCATGATCTTCTCCGGTCTCTGGCTGCTGATCTTCATCGTCATCCACGTGCGAGCGTTCAAATACGGCGCCGAGTACGAGGCCGCTGGCGGCGTGCGGGATCTCTATCGTCTCGAGATGGAAAATTTCCGCAGCCCGCTCGCTGTCGCCTTCTACGTGCTCAGCATGCTCGTCGTCGGCTCGCACCTCTGGCATGGCGCGTCGAGCAGCATCCAGTCGCTCGGCTTCGATCACCCCCGCTGGACACCGCGCGTCCTTGCCGCGACCAAGGTGCTGGCAGCCGTCATCGCCGGCGGCTTCATCATCATCGTGCTGTGGGCGCATCTGACGCAGTTCGCCGGGCAGGTGGGGCAATGACACTCGACGCCAAGATTCCTGCCGGTCCGATTGCGGAAAAATGGGACCGGCACAAGTTCGAAATGAAACTGGTGAACCCCGCGAACAAGCGGAAATTCACCATCATCGTCGTCGGCACCGGGCTGGCTGGGGCCTCGGCCGCCGCGTCGCTCGGTGAGCTCGGCTACAACGTCCTCAACTTCTGCATCCAGGACAGCCCCCGGCGCGCGCACAGCATTGCCGCACAGGGCGGGATCAACGCCGCGAAGAACTACCAGAACGACGGCGACAGCATCTACCGGCTGTTCTACGACACGGTGAAGGGCGGCGACTACCGCTCGCGCGAGGCGAACGTCTACCGGCTCGCGCAGACCAGCGTCAACATCATCGACCAGTGCGTGGCGCAGGGCGTGCCGTTCGCGCGCGAGTACGGCGGGCTGCTCGACAACCGGTCGTTCGGCGGAGCCCAGGTGTCGCGCACGTTCTACGCGCGCGGACAGACGGGTCAGCAGCTGCTGCTCGGCGCCTACCAGTCGCTGATGCGCCAGGTGCACGAGAAGTCGGTGCGGATGTTCACCCGCCGCGAGATGCTCGACCTGGTCCTCATCGACGGCAAGGCGCGTGGCATCGTGGTGCGCAACCTGGTGACCGGCGAGATCGAGAAGTTCGCGGCTGACGCGGTTTGCCTGGCCACAGGCGGCTACGGCACGGCCTACTACCTCTCGACCAACGCCGTGAACTCGAACGTGACGGCCGCCTGGCGCGCACATAAGCGCGGAGCGCTTTTCGCTAATCCGTGTTTCACCCAGATTCACCCGACCTGCATCCCGGTCAGCGGCGAGCATCAGAGCAAGCTCACGCTCATGAGCGAGAGCCTGCGCAACGACGGCCGCGTGTGGGTTCCGAAGAAACAGGGTGACAAGCGTCCACCCGAGCAGATTCCCGAAGAGGAGCGCGACTACTACCTCGAACGCAAGTACCCGAGCTTCGGCAACCTGGTGCCGCGCGACGTCGCGTCGCGCAATGCCAAGCAGGCCTGCGACGACGGTCGCGGCGTTGGCGAAAGCGGCCTCGCGGTGTATCTCGACTTCAAGGACGCCATCAAGCGTGTCGGTGCGGATGTCATCCGGGAGAAGTACGGAAACCTCTTCCAGATGTACCAGAAGATCACCGATGAAAATCCGTACGAAGTACCGATGCGGATTTTCCCGGCCATCCATTACACGATGGGCGGCCTGTGGGTCGACTACAACCTGATGAGCACGGTGCCCGGGCTGCATGTCCTGGGCGAGGCAAACTTCTCGGATCACGGCGCCAATCGCCTCGGCGCGAGCGCCCTGATGCAGGGCCTCGCCGATGGCTACTTCGTCATCCCGTACACGATTGGTCAGTACCTGGCGAGTACTCCCCTGCCGAAGGTCACGACCGATCACGACGCGTTCAAGGAGTCGGCGGCCGCCGTCCAACAGAACATCAACAAACTGCTGGCGGTCAAAGGCAACCGGAGCATCCGCGAGATTCACCGCGAACTCGGACGCGTCATGTGGGACGACGTCGGCATGGCGCGCACCGAGGAGAGCCTCACGCGAGCCCTCGCTGCGATCCCGAAACTCCGGGAGGAGTTCTGGCACAGTGTGTCGGTTCCCGGCTCGCCGGATAACCTCAATCAGAGCCTCGAGTATGCCGGCCGTGTCGCCGACTACCTCGAGTTCGCCGAACTGCTCGCGCTCGATGCACTCGAGCGGAGGGAGTCGTGCGGCGGTCACTTCCGCGAGGAGAGCCAGACGCCTGACGGCGAGGCGCTCCGCGACGACGAACACTACTCGTATGTGGCGGCATGGGAGTTCACGGGCGTGGGCACACGTCCGACGCTCCACAAGGAGCCGCTGGTGTTCGAAGAAGTCCACCCGACGCAGCGGAGTTACAAGTAGGCCTTGGGCAATAGGCGACAGGCCATGGGCATCGTGCGCAGACCAGGCGTCGCGCGCGTGACGGCGCCCATCGCCGATCGCCGACAGCCCATTGCCGGAGGATCATCGTGAGACTGAACCTGAAAATATGGCGTCAGGCCGGGCCGACAACGGCCGGTCGGCTTGTCGATTACGTTGCCGATAGCGTCTCGCCCGATATGTCGTTTCTCGAGATGCTCGACGTCGTCAATGAAGGCCTCGTCCGGAAGGGCGAGGAGGCGATTGCGTTCGACTCGGACTGCCGCGAAGGGATCTGCGGCATGTGCAGCCTCGTGGTGAACGGCATTCCGCACGGACCCGATCGCGGGACCACTGTCTGCCAGCTGCACATGCGGCGCTTCAAGGACGGCGACACCATCACCATCGAGCCGTGGCGCGCGAGAGCGTTCCCCGTCGTGAAGGACCTCGTCGTCGACCGGAGCGCGTTCGATCGCATCATCGCCGCGGGCGGCTACGTCTCGGTGAACTGCGGAGGCGCACCCGACGGCAACGCGATCCCGATTCCCAAGGACATCGCGGAAACCGCAATGGACTCGGCCGCGTGCATCGGCTGCGGTGCATGCGTTGCCGCCTGCAAGAACGCGTCGGCGCACCTGTTCATGAGCGCGAAGATCTCACAACTCGCGCTGCTCCCGCAGGGACAGGTCGAGCGTCACCGGCGTGTGCTGTCGATGATCGAGCAGGCCGACGCCGAAGGCTTCGGCAGCTGTTCGAATGAAGCCGAGTGCGAGGCCGTCTGTCCCAAGGAGATTCCGATCTCGAACATCGCCCGCATGACGCGCGAGTACGTCACAGCCATCCTGGCGGCGAAGTAGCCGCGTCGTTCCGAAGTGCGGATCGCTGGTCCGCTGAAAGGAGACCGTTGATGAAGACACGCATGACGATTGGCATCGGCCTCGGTGCCACCCTGATCGTGGCAGCGCTCGGCACCCTGATCGCGCAGGCGCCTGCGTTCAAGCGGACCGTTCTGCAGCAGGTGGAGCTGACGGCGCCTGGACGTGAAGCGGTGATGGCGCTTGCAGAGTTTCCTGCCGGCAGCGAGACCGGGCGCCACACCCATCCTGGCGAGGAGATCTCCTTTGTCGAGGCGGGCCCGTTCGTGCTCGAGATTGATGGGCAGCCGGCGCGCACGCTGAAGACCGGCGAGGTGTTCTCGGTGCCAGCAGGGACGATCCACAACGGA
>Ga0310810_10005644_pt1 | contig 14029 bp, 7 predicted proteins | sample NCmetagenome_FD_207641 | JGI IMG/M metagenome (GOLD analysis project Ga0310810, IMG submission 207641) | Soil microbial communities from experimental microcosm in Duke University, North Carolina, United States - NC | ecosystem: Engineered > Artificial ecosystem > Soil microcosm > Unclassified ... | reverse complement strand
TCCATCGACGCACGCCGCGCGTCAGCGATTGCTGCAACGGCTCGAGGGTCACGACACGACCCTCGAACCATCGCGGGGTCTGGGCAGCGAGCGCCGCGGTGATTTGACCGACCTGCGCCCGGGCGTTCGCAAGCGACACGTCGTCGCGAAGCCGGCCAATCACCTGGAGCCGATATGAATACTCGTTGGCACGGACGCGATCCTCTGGCCTGAAGACGTTCGGAATCCAGACCTCGGTCGGATGGATGGCGCCGATCGGATAACCAAACGACGGCGGCATGACGCCGAGGATCTCGAAGTCGGCGCGCTGGCCAGGGAGGTGCTGTCCGATCACGTCTGGCGCACCGCCAAACCGGCGCTGCCAGAGGCCGTAGCTGATCACCGCCACCCGTGCCCGTCCATCGACCTCGTTCTCGGCCGTGAACGTTCGGCCGAGGATCGGCGTGCTGCCGAGCACGGCGAAGAAATCTGCGGTCACCGCCTGAGTCTCCAGCGTCTCGGCCTCGCGGCCGTTCTCCGGCTTCAGGCTGATGCTTGCGTATCCAATCGCTGCGAGACCCTTGAATACGGCTTGTTGAGCATGCCAGTCGAGGAACTCCTGTGGTGTGACGAAATCGGCATCCTGCCCGGACGCGTCCGTCATCGGCCGCTCGGCAATCGCGACGAGCCGATCCGCATCCTCGAACGGCAGCGTGCGGATGACAACCGCGTCGACAACGGAGAAAATCGTCGTCGACGCGCCGATGCTGAGCGTCAGAACGGTGATCGCGACGAGAGTGAACGCGGGGGTCGCGCGAAGTGCACGCACGGCGTACTTGACGTCGCGCCACAGCGCATCGAGCGGCGTTCTTCGCACCTCTCGAATCCGCTCAGCGGTCTGCTGCAGCCCGCCGAGGGTTGCGAGGGCGATGCGCCGCGCTTCAGCAGGCGACATGCCACGCGCGACGTTGGCCTCGATTTCATGCTCGAGATGAAATGCCAGCTCCTCATCGACCTCTGCGTCAATTCGTTGGCGCGCGGTCAACGCCCGCGCGTGCGCAAGCAATCGCTCCAGCATGGCGCGTTTCCTCCAGGCCACTAGCTCATTCAGTTTCGAGGACCCGACGCATCGACAGCGCGAACAGCTCCCAGCTTTTTTGCTCGCTTTGGAGCCGGCGACGACCGGCTGCGGTAATCGTATAGACCCGTGCGCGACGGTTGTTTTCGGAGGCCATCATTTCGGATCGGACGTCGCCACGCACTTCGAGTCGATGAAGCGCCGGATAGAGCGAGCCCTGGCTCGCGTTGAGGCCTTCGCCCGACATCTGCCGGATTCGATTGGAAATGCCCCAGCCATGATTCGGGCCGAGGGCCAGCACTTTCAGCAGCAGCAGGTCCAGGGTTCCTTGAAGCAGGTCAGTCTTGGGCACGCATCTCTCCTCTCGAAGGTCGAGAGGGAGCATACATCCGATACCTCTCGAAGGTCAAGAGGAAGAGTGGCTCTCACGCCAACTGTCCGGCAGCGAACGAGTTCGTGCCAATTGCGGACACGTCAAGCTCCTTCTGCGTGTGGAAATCCTGGTACGCGTAACCGGTGGGCCGGTAAACTCATGGCATGTGAAATGCGTCCGCGCGCCGCGGAGGTTCACGGAAAGATGCGCCCATCGGCTTGGATCGAGGATGGTTGGAAGGACCTGCAGTACGCCGCACGCGTGCTGCGACGCAGTCCGAGTTTTTCGGCGATGGCCATCTTGACGCTTGCGCTGGGCATCGGTGCGAACACCGCGATCTTTACGCTGGTTGACGCTGTTCTCCTCAAGGCTCTCCCGGTCAAAGACCCGAACTCTCTCGTCGTCGTCGACACGATCACGCCGCGCGGCGACCGCCGAAACATGTCTCACCCGCTGTTCCGGGCGCTCCGCTCGAACCAGGAGGTCTTCGCCGGTGTGTTGGCTGCCCAGGACGGGACAAGCCGGCTGCCGATGATCGCACCTGAAACAGGTAGTGGTGCTGAAGAAGTCGTCGTGCAGCTCGTTTCCGGTGACTACTTTCACGTCTTGGGCACGGCGGCAACGGTCGGACGAACGCTCGCGGCGTCGGACGATACGAGCACGTCACCCGGTGTCGCGGTGGTGAGCGATGGTTTCTGGCAGCGGCGATTCAATCGTGATCCGTCCGCCATCGGGAGGATAGTGAAGATAAAGGAGCAAGCGATCACGATCGTTGGCGTTGCTCCGCCGGGATTCTTCGGCGAATCAGTCGGACGCCTGCCGGACTTCTGGGTACCACTAGCCCTGCAACCAAGATTCGATCGCGTCTCTCTCCTCGATGATCCGAGAACGGGGTGGCTCCAGGTTGTTGGCCGACTGCAGCCGAGTGTCGATGCCAGACAGGGAAGCGCAAGGCTCCAGGTGTTCCTGACGCAGTTGAATCAGGAGTTGACGTCGCTCAAACGCACGCGATTCCTCGACAGGATCGAATTGACAGACGGCTCGCGAGGTCTGCCTGGCTTGCGCGAGCGATTCGCAACGCCGCTCCGTATTCTGATGGCCATCGTCTCGCTGGTTCTGCTGATCGCCTGCGCGAATGTCTCGAACCTGCTGCTGGCGAGAGCAATGGCGCGTCAACGGGAAGTGGCCGTGCGGCTGGCGATCGGCGCGGCGCGCTGGCGCCTGATTCGTCAGTTTTTGACCGAGAGCTTGCTTCTGGCAGCGATTGGCGCGCAGCTCGGGCTCATCGTTGCCTGGTGGGGAAGTGCTTTCCTGCTCGTGCTCGCCTCAGATGGTGCGGCGCCGATACCGATTGACGTCACACCGAACGTGCGCATTCTGGTGTTCACGGTTGGCGTCTCACTCGTTGCCGTGCTGATCTTTGGGTTGATGCCGGCGCTGACCGGTTCACGGGTCGACGTCAACGCGTCGCTGAAAGCGGGTGGTTCGCCGTTTCGACGCGCGCCGAGCGCGCGGTTACTGGTTGCCGGCCAGGTCGCTGTCTCCCTGGTTCTGCTCGCTGGCGCGGCGCTGTTCCTCCAGACACTCCACAATCTGCAGGCACGAGACCTCGGGTTCTCGCCCACGACGCTGCTGCAGGGCAGGATTCGTCCCGAGCAAAGCGGCTACAAGCCTGAGGATATCGCCGGGTTGTCGCAAAGCATGACAGAACGTCTGACGGCCATCGCCGGTGTGCAGGCCGCCGCAATGGCGCACTCGGGATATGCAACCGGAATGTCGATGACCTGCTGTTTCGCCGTCGAAGGCTACGATCATCAGGCTGGTGAGGATCGTCAGGTCAACACTCTTGGCATTGGCATCAACTACTTTCGGACGATGGGGATTCCACTTCTTCGCGGCCGTGACTTCGGAGCGCGCGATCTCATCGACGATCCGAGAAAGACGTCTCCTGTTGTGATCGTGAACAGCGCGTTCGCGCAGCGATATCTCCGCGGTGCCGATCCGATCGGCCGGCGCATTGGTTGGGGAGACTTGGGGAAGGTCACGTACGAGATGGAAGTCATCGGTGTCGCCGGCGATGCCCTGTACGGCGATCTCCGTCAGACCGCCAAGCCGGTGATCTACCTGCCGTCGTCACGTGGAACGATGTTCCTCGTGCGGGCCACCGGATCGCCGAGCGCACTGATTCCGGTCATCAGTCGGGAGATCCAGAGTTTCGCGCCGAAGCTCGAGTTCTCCATGCGGCCGGTTTCCTCGGAGCTGCAGCGCGCGCTGACTCGGGAAACGCTCCTCTCGCGTCTCGCCAGCTTCTTCGGTGTGCTTGCCGTGGTACTCGCGGGGATTGGACTCTACGGCCTGCTCACGTTCACGGTCACGCGGCGGACTCGAGAGATTGGCATCTGCATGGCGCTCGGCGCGGACCGCCAGTCTATTCTGTTCGACGAAATCCGTGGCGCGTTTCGACTGGTCGCATTGGGAGTCGTGCTTGGAGTTCCAGTCGCACTCGCCGCCGCTCAACTGATCCGTAGTCAGCTGTTTGGTGTCAGCGCCCGGGATCCGTTGACGTTTGTGATCGCGTTCATCATCCTCTTCGCAACGGCCACGGTGGCCGCGTGGGTTCCAGCGCGCCGTGCCACATCGAGCCGATGGACGCGTTGAGGTGCGATTAGAGAACGCCCTCTGGCTCATTCAGTCCGCAGGGCAACCAGCGGATCGATGCGTGACGCGCGCCGTGCCGGGACATAGCCCGCCAATCCGGCGACAACTCCGAGAATGAGAAGCATTGCCGCGAACGTCGCCGGATCCGTTGGCGTTATGTCAAAGAGCAGCCCACTCAGGGAGCGCGTCAGTGCCAACGAACCGGCGACGCCGATCGTCATGCCGAGGGCGGCCATTCCCAGGGTCTGAATCACGATCCGCGTCTGAACATGGGCCGCGGAGGCACCCAGCGCCATGCGGATCCCAATCTCCTGCGTCCGCTGCGTCACCGAATACGAGATGAGCCCGTAGATCCCGAGCGACGCGAGGACCAGAGCGAACAGCGCGAACCCGCCGAGCATCAGGACGACAAACCGTCGCGAGGAGACGGACTTGTCAACGAGCTGCTGCAGCGTTCTCAGCTCGTTGGCCGCGAGGTTGGGCGCCAACGGTTTCAGCGCCGCGCGAACCGCTGCCGCCGTCTGTCCGTCAGGCAAGGTGGACCGGATCACCAGATCCGACGATGGCTGATCGCCGCACTGGCGCATCGGCATGTACATTTCGTTGCCGGACGTCTGCTCGAGCGCGAGATGGCGCACGTCGCCGATGACCCCGACAACACGACGTTCGGGACTACAGGCGTTGAGCACGATTTTCCCCAGTGGATCCTGGCCGGGCCACAGCGCTCGCGCCATCGTCTGGTTGATCACGATGACCGGGTCGCTGGACGCGGTGTCGGTGTCCGAGATGTCACGTCCGGCGAGCACGGGAATGCCCATCGCCACGGCATAGCCGTCGCTCACGATGCGCGGGAAGGCTGACGGGCTTTTGCCGCGCTCGTAGACCACGCCTTTCGCGCGAGGGCTCCAGGTGCGATTGCGCCCAAGCGGGAGGGCGTCGGTGATGGCCGCGCCCTCAACGCCGGGAATCGCGCGGACGCGGCGCAACACGTCGTTGAAATACGCCGTCCGTCGCTCGCCGGTCGAATAGGACTTGTCCGGATCGACGCGGATGGTCATCGCCTGCGATGGCCGAAATCCCAGGTTCACATCCAGCACGCGGATGAAGCTCCGCAGCAGCAGGCCCGCACCGACGAGCAGCACACAGGCAAACGAGATCTCTGCAACGACGAGGACGTTGCGCACCCACGTCCGGCGCCGGCTGCCTGCCGAGCCGCGACCGGTGTCCTTCAATGCATCGTGAAGTATCGCCTCGGGAGTCTGGAATGCCGGCGCAAGGCCGAACACGATGCCGGTGACAATCGCGATTCCGATCGTGAAGCCGAGCGTCGCCATGTCGGCATGAACCGTCTGAAGGAGCGGGACACTCATGGCGTCGAGCCGGGCCAACGCGCGCGTTCCGAGGATCGCGAGCAGCAGCCCGAGTACGCCGCCACTGAAGGACAGCACCACGCCTTCGGTGAGCATCTGCGCGACCAGTCGGCGTCGACCCGCACCGAGTGCCGTCCGAATCGCCATCTCTTTCTGCCGCGCCGCCGTGCGTGCCAGCAGAAGATTCGAAAGGTTCGCACACACGATCAGCATGACGACCCCGACCGCGCCCGCGAGTACCCAGAGGGCGAGCCGCATGCGCCCGTTGACGTGCGCGGCCAGCGGCGCGACATACCCTTCGAACGAGTTCCGTTCCGGGTGCTCCCGAGATATTTGAGCGCCGAGGGTCCTGATTTCCGACTGCGCCTGCACGGCTGACACGCCTGGCTTCAGCCGGCCGATCATCGCCATCGTATTTCCCCAGCGGTTGGTTTCAGGACTCAACGGAAACGGAAAATACAGTTCGAACCGACTGCCGGGCGCGAAGACCGACGCGAAATCGAACGACTCAGGGAGCACGCCGACGATTGTGTGCGGCTCGTCGTTGAGCGTGACCGAAGTCCCGACGACGGCCGGATCAGCCGCGAAGCGACGCGTCCACACGTCGTGACTGAGCAGCACGGCTTTTGGCCCGTTCCACTGACACTCCTGCGGTGTGAACGTGCGTCCGAGTTGCGGCCGGACGCCGAGGATATGAAAGAAGTTGTCCGAGACTGGCACGCCGTTCAGCCGCTCCGGTTCGCCACGACCGGTCAGGACAGTGTCGCCAACACCGTAGAACGCGAAGTATCCGGCCAGTTCGGACAACGACTGTATGCGTTCCCGCAGGTCCACCATGTGTCCCACCTGCGTCGTTTGGCCGGACAGACCGCTGGTGTCGTGGTTCGTCACCCAGACCAGCCGCTCGGGATCGTCAAACGGGAGCGGACGCAGCAGCAGCGCGTTGAGCACGCTGAACACGGTTGCACTCGCGCCAATGCCAAGGCCTGCTATGGTGATGGCGAAGATGGCAAAGCCCGTATCGCGTCTCAGCGTGCGGAGGGCATAGCGAAGATCGTTGATGAAGGTGGCAAGAAACATGTTCACTTTGACGGTCTATTCGCCGTGAACGTTGGCTTCAGGCTCAAATAGAATCGCTCGGGCGACGGTCCGCGATTTCGATTCTGACCGACTGCCTCAACGTGGCTGCCGTTCCTGGCGGTCATTTCTGAAGAATCTCTGTCAGCACCCGACCGTCGACGTTTTTCAACGTCACCCCGAGTAACGCCGCCGCTGTCGGGGCCACGTCCACGTTGTCGACAGCCTCTAGCTTCACGCCCGGCTTAATGCCTCGCCCGGCGGCGATGAATAGTGCCTGGATCTCGGGGTCGGACGACACATAACCATGCGTACCCAGGCTGCCCTCCGTCGCATCCATCACGCTCTTCTCGCCGGTCGCGCCCGCGGCAAACGCGTAGCCGCTTTTCGCGAGAAGCAGAAGCGCTCCGGCTTGTGGGTCGGCCGAGGGCTGGGGCAGACCTAATTGACCGTACTGTGTCGGATCGATGATCTGGTCGATCCCTTCGAGAGCAGCGATTGCCTGGCGAGCGCGCCCCAAGAGATCTCCGGCGGGATCCGGCGCCGTCACGTACACCAGCGCCGAGCCGCCTTCCGACACCACGTACGCTTTCGTCGAAGTCACGTTTCCTCCCTCGACGGTAATCAGTCCTGCATCCCTCAACGCAACGTTCGGAAGGACCTGGTTCTGCACGACCTTGAAACCGTGATCCGACACGACGAACAACGTCGTACTCGCCGTCATGCCGGCATCCTCAATCGCTTTCAGCAGGCGGCCAATTTGTGAGTCGAGACGCGCCATGGTCACCATCGCCGCCGGCGTCTTTGGACCGTACCGGTGCTGGATGGAATCGAGCGCGAGCAGATGGAAGAGCAGCAGGTTGGGATGGTGAGTCCGGAGAATGTGGATGGCGGCATCGGTCCACACCTCGTCCCTCCAGACGATGTTCTGGTTTGCGAAGCCGTCGACGTCCTTCTGAGAAATGGCGCCGGCGCTCACCATCTCGCGAGCAATCGTGGGCTTGGCTTCAGGCCGCTCCGGGCGTTCGGGAAATTCCCAGTCGATCGACGGCGCGTTCAGGATCGCCACCCAGTCGACTTGCGCGGTCGTCATCCCGCGGTCGTGGACGACATCGTAAAGCGTCGGCACGTGCACCATGTCGTTCCGGTTGCGCCAAGGCTCGACCCGCGGCGGCACGCCTGTGTCGCGGACCAGCGTGCCGTTGAACAATACGCCGTGTTTCGCCGGCGTCACGCCGGTCACAAGCGACGTATGGTTCGGCCATGTGACCGTCGGATTGACCGGCCGCATACCGGCTGCGACCGCACCGCTGGCCGCGAGCCGTCGCAGATTCGGAACCGGCAAGTATGGATCCTCGAGCGCCCAGGCAGGAAAGCCGTCAAGTGTGACGATGATGACGTGATTTCCCGGCGCCGCAGGCTGCTGCGCGAAGACAATCAGCGTCGCGCACAGTACGGCGATCAGCACGAGGATGGCGGAGAGCCTTCGATGGATGTGTCGCACCGCGTCGCGCCTTTTTATACTCGAAGAGAACAGACTAGGCGTCGTCGTCATCACTTCCCGGGTTGTCGGGCGCCCGCTGTCGACGGCGGAACGTGTCCCTTCAAACGCATGTAGACGACGATGTTGCCGTAGTGCTCATTGTTGTGTGTGGTGTTGAAGATCAGGATGGCACCGCGGGCAGTGTTGGTCGCGCCTACCCCGAGACCCGCCTGCATTTGTACGGGTTGATTGAAGTTTGCATCGGTCGTTGCCGAGTACACCTGGTCGCAATAGGCGAGCGAGTCGTTCAATGCTTTGACCAGTGCGGCTTTGTCGGTCAGCTGTTCATGGTTCGTTGTCATCGCTAGTTTGTCTTGTTTCGCCTGCGAACAGAAGAACCAGTTGGCGTTGATCACATGTCCCATCAGCTGCGCGAACGTGCGGACGTCGGGCGTTGGGCGAAACGAGTATTCGTCGGCCGGCATCGCCTGCGCCGCCTCCGCCAGGTTTCGACGAATGGTTGCATGCATCGTTTTCGCGACCCCAGCCAATGACGACGTCAACGCATCGTAGCCGGCGCCGGTTGTTTGTGCCGACGCGGTCGACGCGACGGCGAGGATCAAGACCAAGAGGGTCAATGAGCGGTTGAGAAGTTGAGGCATCGTTATCAGTCTTTCCGAAATCGGATGTTTGTATCACGGCAGACGGCAGGTCGGGCGCGCCGCGTGGGACGAATGGAGTGATGGGCTGCCGCGCAGTATCGCTCAGGCGAAGCCCCTCGCTGTAATAATATGCGGCGATGGATTCATTGCTTCGCGACGTGCGTCACGGACTGCGGCGACTTGTGTCGTCGCCTGGTTTCACCGCCGTTGCAACCCTGACGCTCGCGCTCGGCATTGGCGCCAATGTCGCGATCTTCACCGTCGTTCACGCGGTGCTCATTCGTCCGCTTCCATTCCCTCAGCCCGATCGCCTGGTGCGCATCGCCGCGGACGCGAAGGCGACCGGCGGGCGGAACATCGGCATCTCGCAGCCCGAGCTGGACGATCTCAGTAACCGCGCCGGCATCTTCGACGGCGTCACCGCGATCTGGCCGGTCAGCGCGTCGTTCCTCGGAGGTAGTCGGCCCGAACGCATCGAAGTGCTGGTGACCAGCCCCAATTATTTTCAGCTGCTCGGCGCCAGCCCACAGCTCGGACGCGTGTACGGACCGTCGGACGCCGTGCCTGGTTTCTCCGACCCGGTGGTGATCAGCGATGGCCTGTGGCATCGCGCCTTTGGCGCCACGCCAGACGTTCTCGGTCGCAAAGTCGTGATGGACACCGACACCTACACCATCGTCGGCGTCATGCCGCGCGAGTTCCGCCATCCGGGTGAAACGGTGCGTGGCGATGTCGACATGTGGAGCGCGTGCGGCTTTGCGGCCGCGCCCTTCACCAGCCCACCGCAGCGTCAGCAGAACTTCATCCCCGGCGTGATGGGACGCCTCAAACCCGGTCTCGCTTTGGAGCAGGCTCAGGATCGGCTCGACGCGCTCGCGAGCGAACTGCGCGCGGCCTATCCGACGAACTATCCGGCGAACGTCCAGTGGGCGCTGCGGCTCGAGGGGGTGCAGAGCGACCTGACCGATCGCATTCGGCCGACGCTCAACGTGCTGATGGGGGCCGTCGCACTCCTCCTCCTCATCGCATGCGTGAACGTGGCTAACCTGACGCTGGCCCGGGCGTCGGGTCGAGTGCGCGAGGTTGCGGTACGGCGGGCGCTCGGCGCGACGCGCGGTCAGCTCGTCCGCCAGCTGCTCGTCGAAAGCCTCGTCGTGTCGGTTGCCGGCGGCGCGGCGGCCCTCGCCGCGCTCGCGTGGCTGAAAAACTGGTTGGTCGCCATGATGCCGGCCGATCTGCCGCGCCTGACGGAGGTGCATTTCGACAGCGGTATGGTGGCGATCGCGCTGGCGCTTTCCATTGCCGCCGGGGTGGCGTTCGGTATCATCCCGGCGATCCAGGTGTCTGGCGTTAATCCCGGCGGCAACTTGAAGGATGCAGGCCGGGGGCTTGGCGAACGACGGGGCGAGCGCCGCTTCCGCGGCGCGCTGGTGGCGGCGGAGATTGCGATCTCGCTCGTGCTCCTCGCCGGCGCGGGCCTGCTGGTGCGCAGCTTCTGGAGCATGCTGCAGGTGAATCCTGGTGTGGATCCGGCAGGTGTTGGCTTCGCCCAGATCTGGATTCCGGTTCCGAACGACCCGTCGAAGAATCCGTACGGGACCCCGGCACAGCGCAATGCCTACATCAACGAGGTGCTGCGCCGTGTCCGTGCCGTACCCGGCATCGAATCGGTCGGGATGAGCACCAGCAACCGGACACCGTTCAGCGGTTCCGGCGTCACGCAACGCTTCACGTTCGTCGGCGAGTCGACAGCGCCCGAGGACGTCCGCCGGGCGCAGTTCCAAATCGCCAGCCCCGACTATTTCGCGACGCTGCGAGCGCCGATTCTCGGCGGCCGCGCCTTCACCGACGCCGATGTTGCCGGCGCGGAGCCGGTGGCGATCGTGAACGAAAAGCTCGCGAAGACGCAGTCGCCCGGCAAGGATCCGGTCGGCCGCAGCATCTCGATCGGCCGGCAGTCAGCCCGAATCGTCGGCGTCGTCGCCGACATTCACGACGATGGCCTGGATGCCCCGGTGTCTTCGAGAATCTATCTCCCATTGCTTCAGCGCTCGGGCAACGCGCTCACGGTTTATTACCGGTCGTCGACGGACCCTGCGTCACTGAACACGACCATTGAACGCACCATTCACGAGATCGACCCGACCCTGCCGGTATTCGGGCAGAGCACGATGAACAGCCTGCTTGCGGACTCGATGGTGCGTCGCAGAATCGTGCTGTCACTGATGAGCGCATTCGCCCTCGTCGCGCTGCTGCTGGCCGCGGTTGGCACGTACGGTGTGATGAGCGTCGCGGCACATCAGCGCGTGCGCGAGATCGGCATTCGCATGGCGCTCGGCGCCCAGCGCCACGACATCGAGCGGCTGATGGTGCGCCCGGGGTTGGTGCTCGCCGTCGGGGGCGTCGCCGCCGGCATCGTCACGGCGGCATTTCTCGCGCGGCTCATGAGCGCGATGCTGTTTGCCGTCGCGCCCACCGACGCGGCGACCTACGGGTCGGTATCGGTACTGCTGATTCTCGTCGCGCTCATCGCCTGCTACTTGCCGGCGCGTCGGGCCACGAAACGCGATCCGCTGATCGCGCTGCGCACGGAATAGCGGACGTCACGCGCCGAGGCCGGTATTCCTCGGGTTCTCTGCGTGCGTGCGAGCGGTCAAGCCACGTCCCAATTACGAGCCAATGAGCCCGAGGGGGGCGGCGGGCGAATAGCCCGGAAACACTCGTTCGATCTTCTGACCGAGGTGGGTCGAGACGAGCTCTCCAAGCACGTCGCGGAAGTCGGTCGTGACGGCGAGATCTCGCTGCTCGTACAACTGCTCGGGCTCGAGTCCCGGCCAGCGGCCGTACATCGCGCCACCACGAACCGGCCCGCCCAGGACCATCATCACATTGCCGTGTCCGTGATCGGTGCCGCCGTTGCCATCTTCCTTCACGGTGCGCCCGAACTCCGACATCGTGACGAGCACAATGTCCTCCATCCGGTCGCCCAGATCGCGCGCGAAGGCCGAGAGTGAGGCGCCGAACTGGAGAAGCAGGCCGGTCAATTGCGGCGCTTCGTTGCTGTGATGATCCCAGCCGCCGATATCGGCGAAGGCGGCTTCGACCCCGACGTCAGCCTTGATGAGGCGCGCGATCTGCTGCAGGCTCTGCCCGAACTGTCCCTGATACTGGGCCCCGTTGGCGGGAACGTAGGGACGGCGATTGATGGTGTCGATCATGCGGATCGCGTCGAAGGTTTCTTTGCCGGCAGCGCCGAGCTTGTCGCCGCTCGTCGAATACATGGTTTCGAGGATGCTCGCCGCGGTCTGATTGCGCGCCTGGAACTGTTCGAGGTTGCTGATGGCGACGGCGGCTTGAGTGCCACGCAGCGTGCGCGGCAACTGGGTGCCGAGCGCAACGGCGCGCAACGGGGACACCGGATCGTGGCTGGCGACGGGCAACGCGCGGTTCAGCCAACCATCGTCGCGCGTTTGTCCCGGAGTCCCGGACTCCATGAAATCCTGCGCATCGAAGTGGGATCGGCTTGGATCGGGTGAACCGGCGGCCTCGATAATTGCCAGCTGCTTCGCATCCCAGAGCCCCTTCAGCGGGCGGAGCGAGGGGTGCAGCGCGAAGCGGCCATCGAGGTCGATGGCGCCATTCGGCTTTCCAGGTTCGGGAACGGCGATGGTCGGACGCAGATCGTAGTACTGTTTCTCGAAGAACGGCACCACCATGTTGAGGCCGTCGGCCGCGCCACGCTGAAAAATCGCGACAAGAATCTTCCGCTTTGTGGACCCCTGCGCCGCCGTGCGAATCAACCATGGCGGAGCCACTCCGACACCTGCCATCGCCACCGCCGACGAACGAAGAAAGCACCGTCGAGTCAACATCGCTACCTCCGCTGGAAGTCCGGTGAGGCGATAACGAGCGCGGGCAAGAGGGACGAAGTCTCGGCCGAACCCGCCACACCCTGTTCGATGGCCGTCAGCGTCGATGCGGAGGGCGCGCCGTTGAGCAAATCCGCGGCCACATCTGACGCCCGCCTGCCCGAGAACCGATCTCGATCGACCTTCACGCCGGGGATCTGGTCCGACGCAAGGGCGGTCGCGAAATTGATCCGGCCGAGCACTCCCGCGGTGTTAGTCCAGCCTTCCGACGTATTCGGGTATCCGGTCGGTTCGATCTTGCCGTAGAGTGGCTCGCCCAGATCGGCGATTCGCTGGGCGAGAACGAACGTGTCGCTGACGTTGCCCCCGACGGCTCGAACCGCGCTGACGACCATCTCGAGCGGCGATTTCACTTTGCTCTGCCAGGCTGCGTCGGAGAGGAACTCGGAGGACGAGAACAGCGTCTGGAGGACGGCTCGCAGATCCCCGTCGGTGTTCGAAAACGTCGCGGCCATCCGATCGACGAGCGATTTCGGCGGGTCGTCCGCGACGAAGCGCTGCGCGAGCTTTCGTGAGATGAATGCCGCGGTCGACGGGTGGTGGGCGAGAAGGTCGATCACCTGCAGGCCGTCCTGCTCGGCTCCCATCGCTGGGATGACGTGGCCAAGGATCACTTTCTCCTTGCGATCGTGGAACGCCGGATTGAACTGGTACTCGGCGAACCGCTGCGGGTCGTAGATGGTCCAGCCAGTGAACGCCCGGGCTACGGCGACGACATCGGCCTGGGTGTAGCCGCCGTCAACGCCGAGCGTGTGCAGCTCCATGATTTCCCGGCCGTAGTTTTCGTTGAGACCGGGCCGGCGTACGCCGGCCGGCGGGACCGGGAGATCATCGCGCGGCGATTGCGACTGCCAGTTGTCCAGGTAATAGAGCATCGCTGGATGGCGGGCCGTCGCGAGCAGCAGGTCCTTGAACTTGCCGAACACGTACGGACGGATCGCATCACGCTCGAAGCTCGTGAGCAGAATGCGGGCCGGTCCCTTGCCGTTGAACACATTGAAGTGGTTCACCCAGAAGTCGACGAGCACTTCCTGGAGCTGACGGTTCGAGTAGACGGCGCGCAAAAGCTTCTGCTCGGTCAGCTCGAAGTTGACGAACTGCTGCGGCTGGCTGGCCGCCATGGCCTCCCGTCTGAGGGCCGGGATCGCCGCCAGCGATTGCATCGGCAGCATCCGAAGGACCTGCCGTCGCTTGTTCGGATCGAAGGAATCGAGCAGAGCGAGCTTGTCCTCCGGCGTTCCCGAATTGGCGACGCGTAGCTGCTCGGGCGTGAGAAGCTCGCGAAGCGGCGGCATCTGCCGACGTCGTTCCACATTGCGCTCCTCGACTTCGCGCTGGCGCGCACTGGTGGCTTCCTGAATGAAGGCTTCAGGAAGTCCATTCAGCATGTTTGGTGGGATCCCCGCGAGCACGAGCTGTC
>Ga0310810_10005643_pt1 | contig 14029 bp, 8 predicted proteins | sample NCmetagenome_FD_207641 | JGI IMG/M metagenome (GOLD analysis project Ga0310810, IMG submission 207641) | Soil microbial communities from experimental microcosm in Duke University, North Carolina, United States - NC | ecosystem: Engineered > Artificial ecosystem > Soil microcosm > Unclassified ... | reverse complement strand
GCTTCGCGGACAAGGCGCGCATCTTCAAGGTGCTCAAGACGCCGGTGCCGGTCGCGAACCAGCAGCCGGAGCTTCAGGGACTCCTCGGGTATGAATTCTTCCGCGTCGATCCGGAGACCGGCAAGGTCCGCGAGCTGGATGAAGTCTTCGGGGTGGAGGCGCAGCGCGAGTTCTGGCTGAAACTCGACGACCTGGCGCACGAGTTGTGCGCGCTGCTCGAGCGGATCGAGATCGCAGAGGGCGGGCCGCCGCCCGCGCCCGTCGAGCGCGGCACCGTCTTCCTCGCCGAAACCACGAGCGACCTGCGCGAACAGCGCGAGACGATCCGCCGCGACCTGCAGCACCAGGGCTACACCGTCCTCCCCGCGGCGCCGTTCCCCTACGTGGCGCCGGAGTACCGCGCGGCCGTCCGCGCCGATCTGGCCCGATCGCAGATGTCGCTCCACCTGCTCGGGCGCGGCTACAGCCTCGTGCCGGAGGGGGACTCGGCATCGCTCATCGAGATCCAGAACGAGCTCGCCATCGAGCGCGCGACCGAAGGCGGATTCTCGCGGCTGCTCTGGATTCCGCAAGGCGTCGAAGTCCAGGACGAACGGCAGCAGAAGGTCCTCGACCAGATCCGGTCGGACCCCCGTATGGAAGAAGGAGCCGACCTGCTGGAGACGCCCCTGGAGGATTTCCGTACGCTCGTGCAGGAACGGCTGGAGGCGCCGAGCGCGCCGTCACCGGCCGTACCCGCGCCCGCCGCCGGATCCGTTCCCGCCACCTCCGTGGCCTGCGCGCCAACCGTGTACCTGGTGTACGACCAGCGCGACGCGGCGGCGGCGGCGGCGTGGGCCGATACGCTCTTCGAATGCAACGTCGAGGTCCTCCATCCCGTGTTCCAGGGAGACGAAGCCGAGGTTCGCGAGTACCACGAGGAGAACCTTCGCACTTGTGACGGGGTCGTGATCTTCGCCGGGGCCGCAACCGAGGTGTGGCTGCGCCGGAAGATGCGCGAGCTGCAGAAGAGCGCCGGTTACGGCCGCACGGCGCCGCCACCCGCGCTCGCCATCTGTCTCCTCGAACCGCAGACCGCCGAGAAAGAACGGTTCCGGACGCACGAGGGTGCCGTGATCCGGGCCTGGGAAGGCGCGCCCGAACCGCTGGCGCCATTCATCGCGCGTCTCCGGGGAGGCCACGAGGGCCGCCAGGGTTGACGCCGGCCGATACGCGATTCAACCCGTTCCCAGGCCTCAGGCCGTTCGAGGCGGACGAAGACCATCTTTTTTTCGGGCGCGAGAAGGAAATCGACGAGCTGCTGCGGCGGCTGCGCACGACCCGTTTCCTCTCCGTCATCGGCACCTCGGGCAGCGGGAAGTCCTCCCTGATCCGCTCCGGACTGATCCCCTCGTTGTTCAGCGGTGTCATGCTCACCGCCGGCCCGGGATGGCGCGTCGCGACGATGCGGCCGGGCGAGGATCCCATCGGCAACCTCGCCGCCGCGCTCAGTCCCGCCGATGTGCTCGGCTCGACCAATCCCGAACTGGCCGGCGCGCAGACGGTCCTGCTCGAAGCGTCGCTCCGCCGCAGCGTGAGGGGCCTCGTCGAAGCCGTCCGTCTCGCCCGCCTTCCGGCCGGTGAGAATCTGCTGGTCGTCGTCGATCAGTTCGAGGAGCTCTTCCGGTTCAAGCGCAGCCGCGAGAGCGCCGACTCACGCGACGAGGCGATTGCGTTCGTGAAACTCCTGCTGGAGGCCGCCAAGCAGGAGCAGCAGCCGATCTACGTCGTCCTCACGATGCGATCGGACTTCGTGGGCGACTGCATGGAGTTCCCCGGCCTCGCGGAGGCGGTGAACGGCGGTCAGTACCTGGTGCCGCGCATGGGGCGCGACGCACTGCGTTCGGTCATCACGGGGCCGGTGGCCGTCGGCGGAGGCACGATCGCGCCACGGCTCGTGCAACGGCTGCTGAACGACGTCGGCGACGATCACGATCAGCTTCCCGTCCTGCAGCACGCGCTCATGCGGAGCTGGGATCGCTGGGTGTGGCGCAACACACCCGGCGAGCCGCTCGACATCGTCGACTACGAGGATGTCGGCACGCTGCGGCAGGCGCTGTCGATGCACGCAGAGGAGACGTACCAGCACACGGGCTCGGAGCGCGCGCGGGAGATCTCGGAGCGCGTATTCAAGGCGCTGACGGACACGTTCACGGATCCTCGCGGCGTCCGTCGGCCGACCGCGATCGCCGAGCTCGCGGTCATCTGCGACGTACCGGAGGCGGACGTCATCGCCGTCGTCGAGGTGTTCAGGCAGCCGGGCCGTTCCTTCCTCATGCCGCCGGCGTCCGTTCCGTTGTCGTCCAGATCGATCGTCGATGTCGCGCACGAAAGCCTCATGCGGTGCTGGGACCGGCTGGTGCGCTGGGCGGCCGAGGAGCGCGCCGCCGCCGCATTTTACGTGCGCCTGTCGCAAGCGGCCGCCTGGCACGAGCAGGAGACGGCCGGCCTGTGGCGCGATCCCGAGCTCGAGCTGGCGCTGCGCTGGAAGCTCGAGACGCGTCCCACCGCGGGCTGGGCCCAGCGCCATGACGACGCGTTCGCGCGCGCGATGGCCTTCCTCGATCGGAGCGAGGCGGAGCGGACGCGGGAACGCACCGAGCGCCAGCAGCAGCGGCAGTCGAAGCTCCGTCTGGCGCGCGGCCTGGCCGCGATGTTCGGCGTCCTGTTTCTCGGCGCCGTCGCGCTGGCGTACTTCGCATGGCGCGAGAATGCGCGGGCCGAGGGCAATCTCCGGCTGGCGCGGGCGGCCGTCGACCAGAGCCTGTCGTCGGCCGACATCGATCTCGCCAGCGCCGGGGCGGACGTCCCGCAGATGAGCGAATTCCGGCGCAGCCTGCTCGCCAAGGCGAAGCAGTTCTACCTCGATTTTCTCAAACAGAATCCGCGCGGGACCGAGCTGCGCAGCGAGATGGCGCTGGCGCACTATCGGCTCGGCCATATCGGCCGCATGCTCGAACAGCCGGAGGCGGCCGAGGCGGAATACAAGGCCTCGATCGCGCAGTTCGAAGCGCTCGAGCGCGAGCGGCCGGGCGCGGCCACCCGTCAGAATCTGGCGAACGCGTATAACTGGCTGGGCGAGACACTCCGGCCGATTCCCGGCCGCGACAAGGACGCCGCGGCCGCCTACGAGCGCGCGCTCGGGCTGCAGTCGGCGCTCGCGTCCGCCGCCCCGCCCAACGCGGCCTATCAGCAGGAGTTTGCGCGCACTCACTACAACCGCGGCATCCTGCGCGGGAGCGCCGCGGATCTCACCGACGCCGACGCACGCGCCGCGGAGGAGGATTTCCGCGAAGCCATCCGCCTGCTCGAGCCGATTGCGTCGACGCCTGGCGTACGCCAGGACCTCGCGCGCGCATTCAACAACCTTGGCAGTCTCGTCGGCGGTGACGATACCAGGCTGGCGGAGGCAGGGCGCCTCTACGACCGCGCAATCTCCATTCACGAGGGACTCGTGAACGCGGATCCCACCAACCGGCAGTACAAGCTGGAACTCGCGAAGTTCTGCGACAACGCCGCCGAGACTGGCCGCCTGTCCGGGGACTACACCCTCTCGGCGCGCCGGAACGAGCAGGCGCTGGAGCTGCTGGACGATCTGCTGCGGCCGGCGCCGTCGCTGGGGATCGAGCACGCGGACGCGCACAGCTTGCGCGGCCGCATCCTGGCCACGGCGCGATCCGCGGAGGCCGAGTCGGCGTATCGTGAGTCGCTGAAGCTGTTCGATGAGCTGGATCACGATCCGGCCGCGCGCAGGTTGGCCGCGTTCCATCAGCGTTTCGTCGACCTTCTGCTAAACTTGGCGGCCTTGGCGAGAGATGGCGGATCCGATCGCACGCGCGGGCTCCTCACTGACGCCATCACACACTACATAGCGCACGCCGAGGCCAGTCTGGCAGCAGGGGCCCGCGTCGACGCGCAACTCGTGTTGGACAACCTGTCGCGGCTCCTCCCCGAAATGGACGACCGCGACAAGCGCGCGATCATGGATCCCTACCGCCGGCTCGAACGCCGTCTGGCCGAGCGCCGGTAATACGGAAGAATCAGGAGACCGATTATGAGACGTGCGACGATGATCGTGCTGGCGGTTCTGATATCGGCTAACGCCTCTGCGCAGGAGCCCGCGACCGCGACGCCGCCCGCGGGCGAATCCACCGCAGCGGCGGCGCCGGCCGCCTTTCAACCGGCCGGGTCGACGAAGGCGTCCAAACGGCGCGGCAGCATGGTCGGCTATATCGAGGACGCGACCATCCGGACCGAACTCCGCCTCCGTTTCGACGGCGGCTTCGGCGTGGACTCGCCCGATCGCGCCGAGTTTTTTTACGGCAAGTGCGGCTGCTATCGCGACCTCGCGGGCTCGCCGCTGCTCGACGCCGACGCGCCGGGCCCCGGACCGGGCATCGTCACGGACCTCGACTTCCAGCAGTTCAACGTCATGGGCCAGTTTGCCGTCAGCGACCGCCTGTCGGTGTTCGGCGAGTTGCCGCTGCTCCAGTCGATCCGGCCGCAAAGCTTCGTGCCCGGGACCGGCTCGTTCGGCAACATGTCAGGGATCGGCGACCTGAAGGCGGGCCTCAAGGTCGGCCTCGTGTCCGATGAGCGGCGTAGCGCAACCGTCATGTTGCGGGCATCCTTCCCCACCGGCGACGCGGGCAAGGGACTCGGCACCGATCACGCGAGCCTCGAACCCGCCTTTCTCTACCGGCACGATCTGAGCGATCGCGTCTCGATCGAGTCGCAGATCGGCGACTGGCATCCCTTCGGCGGCTCCCGCGGACCGCTGCCGACCGACGACAAGTTCACGGGCGACGTGATCTACTACGGGATCGGTCCGAGCTTCGACGTGGTCCACACCGACAAAGTCCGGTTCACACCGGTCATCGAGCTCGTAGGCTGGCACGTCGTCCGCGGGTTCGAAACCAAGACGCTGCTGACGCCTCTCGGTGGGGACGCGAAGGGGGTCAACATCGTGAACATCAAGGTGGGCGCACGCACCACGTTTGCCGGCGGATCGCTTTATGTCGGGTTCGGCCGGGCGCTGACCGACGCCGTGTGGTACGACAAGATGCTGCGCGTGGAGTACCGGGCGGGATTTTAATCTTATCCGAGGGGCTTCGCCCCTCGGCACGCCTCCGCTAAAGCTTCGGCGATGTCCGCCGTAGCCTTGGCGAAGGCGGAACTCCCCAACACGCTCTCTCGCGCGCCGCTTCGCCGGCGCGCTCCGTTTCCGCCTCCGCTAAAGCTACGGCGAGACCTCGCCGAAGCGCCTTCGGCGCGAAGGCGGGCGCGTGGCTCACTCGCTACCGCTCGCTCGCGACTGCGACAGACGGCTTCTAGCCCCCGCCGCCGGGCTTCTTGTCCTTATCCTTGTCTTTGTCTTTACCGCGGCCGAAGATGCGGCCCCAGAAGCCCTTCTTTTTCTCTTTGTCTTTGTCCGCGGGTTTCTCGACGGTGCCGCCTGCAACAGGGGGCACCGGCGGGGACGTCGCGTGCGGCGTTCCTGGGAACGCGGGACCCGCGACGCCAGTCGTCGGCACCGAGCCGGGGATCGCGAGCGACGAGGTCGAGCCATCGGCCAGAATCCCGCCCGGGTGAAGCGGGCAGAGCGTGGCGGGCTGGGTCCCTTTGACGAAGTAGTCGGTATAGACCTGCGATTTCGTCACGAGATAGCCGTCGTCGTCGACCGCCTGCACGTTCCCACATCCGTAGTTCGGCAGCTTGCCCGAGATCCTGCAGACGCTCACGGCGACGACGTCGGCCGGCTTGGTGAACCAGTCCGGCTTGTCCCCCTTCGTGGCGATCTTCATGAACCCGCCCCAGATCGGCACGGCGAGTTCCGCGGCGTAGCCGTGGGACACGATGGTCCGGGGCTGATCGAATCCGACCCACACACCGGTGACGAGGTGCGGCGTGAACCCGACGAACCACGCGTCCACGTAATCGTTGGTGGTGCCGGTCTTCCCTGCCGCGGGGAGTGTGAACCCGGACTGCCGCGCCTTATACGCCGTGCCCGCATTGATGACGTCGGCGAGCATGCTCGTCATCAGAAACGCGGTCGACTCGCTCACGGCGCGCTGCGACTTTCCGGCGTCCTGGTAGAGCACTGTGCCGTCGCTGTCCTCGACGCGGCGGATGAGGACGGGCGTGCGAAGCACGCCCTCGTTCGCGAACGCCCCGTACGCCCTCGTCAGCGCGAGCAGCGTGACATCGCTCGCGCCGAGCGCCAGCGAGGGCACGCTGGGCGGCGTCCCGAGATTCAGCTTCTCGGCGTACGAGACCGCCGCCGGGATCCCGATCGTGTTCAGCATCTGGACCGCGGCGCGGTTGCTGGAAATGCGCAGGGCGGCGCGCATGGTCATCGAGCCCGCGCTCGAGTGCTCGTCCTCCGGAACCCATAGACCGGCAGGCGTCGCCGTCGGCTCGTTGAGGTTGGAGATGACGCTCGCCGGCGAATAGCCGGCCTCGAGGGCCGCGGAGTACACGAACGGCTTGAATGCGGAACCGCTCTGCCGCTTGGCCTGCGTCGCCCGATTGAACGGGCTCGCGCTGAAGTCGCGGCCGCCGACCATCGCGCGCACCGCCCCGGTTTGCGGTTCCATCGCGACGAGCGCGCCCTGGAGCGGCGCGGGGCCCGGCTTGAACCCACGGCGCCGCTCGATGGCGGCGAGGCCGTCCGCGACGGCCTGTTCGGCCGCCTGCTGGAGCGCCGAATCCATGGTCGTGAACACGCGCATCCCTCCGACGGCGACGCGCGCGCCGCCGAACCGTTCCACGAGCTCCTTGCGAACCTGCTCCTTGAAATACAGACCGAAGGTCTCTTTGAACTCGAGGGCATTCTTGAGATCGACTTTCGCGTGCCTGGCCCGCTCGTACCCGGCCTGGTCGATCGCCCCGGCCGACACCATCGCCTGGAGCACCACGTTCCGCCGCGCGATGGCGCGATCGAGGTTCACGGTCGGCGCGTAGCTGGAGGGCGATTGGATCAATCCGGCGAGGAGCGCCGCCTCGTCGACCGTGAGGTCGCTCGCGTGCTTCGCGAAGTACCCGCGCGAGGCCGCCTCGACGCCGTAGAGGCCATCGCCAAAGTAGACCTTGTTCAGATACAGCTCGAGGATTTCCTGCTTGGAATACTCCCGCTCGATGTGCGCCGCGAGAATGACTTCCTTCAGCTTGCGGCGATACGTCTTGTCGCGGCTGAGGAAGGTCTGGCGCGCGAGCTGTTGAGTGATCGTGCTGCCGCCTTCAGCCCGCCGGCCCTCCTGGAGGTTGCGCACGACGGCCGCGGCGACGCGGATGAAGTCGACGCCGCTGTGCTCGAAGAATCGCTGGTCCTCCACCGACACGACGGCCTTGATCAGATTCGGAGAGATACGATCGAACGGGACTTCGATCCGCTGTTCCTTGAAGATGGTGAACGCCGGGACATCGCGCGCATCGAAAATAGACGTCGACTGCGCCATTTCACCCAGCGTGCGCACCTGAGCCTTGGTCGGGAGACCGGCGGTCAGGTCGTACACGAACCAGAAGGTGTACCCCGCCGAGACGACAAGTAGCAGGGCCATCAGCACGATAGCGGCGGAAAGCGCCCGCGGCTTGCCGGACAGGCGCTTCCGGGCGGAGGTCAGCATCTTCCGGATTCGATCCATCTCAGGTCGTCGTCGCAAGATACACGCCGGTTCACCCCTGGCCGCCAGTTCGCTTTCAGCGCAACATCGCGGCAACCATCATGACGATGATACCCGCAAACGGGTGATCGGCGGACTCAGCCGACGATTTGCTTGACGACGATCCGGCCGCTGTACCTGGTCCGCGCGCGTCACGTGGCGAGCGGAATAGTTACGCTCCGAAATCCCTACTCCGCGCCGCGCGCGTCAGTCTTTTGTGAGCGTGATGGGTTGGCCCCCGAACCCGGAGCCGAAGACTCCGCCCGTGATACGACGGCCGGTCTGGTCCATTTGCGCTCGGAACGTAAAATCGGTGAAGGGCCCCTGCTTGACTCTCATTTCGATCGCGCCCTGCGCGTCAATCCGGTTGGTTGTCGAGGCTGGGTCGAGTTGTCCGGCGCCGAACGTGCTATCAAAATAGGTTCCGGTGATGCGACCGCCGCTGTCCTGACTCAGCGTGAAGCTGAATGTCCCCAACGCCGCAGGCCCCGTGCCGCGCCAAGTGCCTGTCATGCTGCCAACAATGATCGTGGAGGTCGACGCTGAAGCGCTTCCGCCGCGTCCATCGTTGACTGACACGGTGGGGCTGAAGCTGCCGCCCTGCGTGAACACCCGTGTGAAACTGGCGCCCGTAGCAGAGGACCCGTCACCCACAGTCCACGAATACGTGAGCGCGTCCCCGTCGGAGTCGTTGGCTGTGGCGGTCATCGTGAACGTTGTCAGGCCGTGGATGCCGAACGCAGGGGAGGCGGTCGCGCTGACCGTTGGGACCCGATTCGCCGGTGGAGTTGTCGTGGTCGTGGGCGGAGTGGGGGATGTCGGTGCCGACGCACCGCCACCGCCGCCACACGATGTCAACACCAGCAACGCAACCGCCAAAGTCCACCTGTGCATCTATCCCCCGTTCAGAGTCCGTAATGGGCGTGAAGATTGTCGCCAACATCAGCGGGTGTCAACGGGAAAGAGCGAAGTGTCGGCGTTTCTCCTACAAAGAAGCTCGGCTTCAGAGACTGCTCTACGGCGACGGGCCGGCCGATCCGATCACGTTTGCCGCCATGTCGATCGTCATCGCCCTGGTCACTTGGGTCTCGGTGTACGTTCCCGCGGGCCGGGCCACTCGAGTCGATCCGGCCATCGTGTTGGGAGGCGACTAGGCTGCTGGTGCGCGCGCGTCACGCGGCGAACGGATGGTTTCGCTCCGAAATCCCTACTCCGCGCGCCGGACAAACATTCCTGCGGCGGCTTGTCGGTCGCAGGGCAGGGTCCCACTCCGCTCGCTGCACATGACTCGCTCCGTCACCCTGCCCGGATTTCGGCGCCTCCGGAATGTTTGTCCGTCTCACGCGCGCGCGGCGCGCTCCGAGGGATTTCTCCGCGAAACCATCCGCTCGCGCAACGTCAGCGCGACGGGACGGGTCAATGCAGGTGCCCCGGACTAAGTGCTCTGCTTCGGGCGCGGCTCAACGATCGGGGCATAGTTGACCGCCGGAGGAGTGTTTTTCCCGCCTGCCCTGAGCCACGTCGAAGGGCGCGCGGAGTAGGGATTTCGGAGCGAAGCCAGTCGCCACGCGCTTGCGGGCGCGCGGGAATCGTGGAGTCGACCGGGTCAATTGCCTCCAGCATGCGGCATGTCATAATCCACACTTATACTGACAGAAGCATTATAAGTTTGACAGTATGGCCCTCCTGCCCGGATCATCGTTCCGGGCATGTCACACGAGCGCACGGGCAAATGGCAGAGCGGGGCGATCACGGACGGTCCCAGCCGGGCGGCGGCGCGGGCGATGCTGCGTCCTGCCGGCTACGACCGGGCCGCGCTCGCGAAGCCGATTGTCGGCATCGCCAACACCTGGACCGAGATCGGTCCCTGCAACTACCACCTGCGTGAGCTGGCCGGCTCCCTAAAGGAAGGGATCCGCGCCGCCGGCGGCACGCCGATGGAGTTCAACACCGTCTCCATCTCCGACGGCATCACGATGGGGTCTTCCGGCATGCGCGCGTCGCTGGTGAGCCGCGAAGTCATCGCCGACTCCATCGAGCTCGTCGCCCGCGGCAACCTGTTCGACGCGCTGGTCATCCTCGTCGGCTGCGACAAGACCATTCCGGCAGCGGCGATGGCGATCGCGCGCCTCGACATCCCCAGCCTCGTCCTCTACGGCGGCTCGATTGCGCCCGGCCGGGTCGGCGGCAGGGACGTCACCATTCAGGACGTCTTCGAAGCGATCGGCGCGCACGCCTCGGGCACGCTCTCCGACGCCGGCCTGTGCGAGATTGAGGATCACGCCTGCCCGGGGGCCGGCGCATGTGGCGGGCAGTTCACCGCCAACACGATGGCCACGGCCACGGAGTTTCTCGGGCTGGCGGAGTTCGGGAGCGGCGACGTGCCGGCGCGCGATCCGAAGAAGCACGACGTGGCGCGCCGCGCCGGCGCGCTCATCATGGACGTGCTCGCGGCCGGACGCCGGCCGTCCGCCATCGTCACTCGCGCCGCGCTCGAGAACGCCATCGCCTCGGTCGCCGCGACCGGCGGATCGACCAACGCGGTCCTCCACCTGGTGGCGATTGCGCACGAGATGGGCGTCCCGCTGGGGCTCGAGGACTTCGATCGGGTCAACGCGCGCGTGCCGGTGTTCGCCGACCTGAAGCCCGGCGGCCGGTTCGTCGCGACCGACCTCTACGCGGCCGGCGGCACGCGGCTCGTCGCGAAGCGCCTGCTCGAGGTCGGCGCGCTGCACGGCGATGCCGTGACGATCACCGGCCGGACGATCGCGGAGGAAGCGGCGCGCGCCCACGAAACGCCCGGACAGGAAGTCGTGCGTCCGGCCGCCTCCCCGCTCAAACCGTCCGGCGGGCTGGTGATCCTGAAGGGCAATCTCGCACCCGACGGATGCGTCGTGAAACTGTCGGGTCACGATCGCCGCACGTTCACCGGACCCGCGCGCGTGTTCGACTCGGAGGAGGCGGCGTTCGCCGCGGTGCAGGGCGGCCGCATCCGCGCCGGCGACGCGGTGATCATCCGCTACGAGGGTCCGCGCGGCGGCCCCGGCATGCGGGAAATGCTCGCCGTCACCGGCGCCATCGTCGGCGCCGGCCTCGGCGACTCGGTGGTGCTGATTACCGACGGGCGGTTCTCGGGGGCCACGCGGGGATTGATGATCGGCCACGTCGCGCCGGAGGCGGCCAGCGGCGGTCCGATCGCCGCGGTGCGCGAGGGCGATCTCGTGTCGCTCGACGCGGCGGCGCGGAGCATCCGTCTCGAGGTCTCGGACGCCGAGATCGCGGCGCGGCTCGCGACGTGGACCGCGCCCGCTGCCCGCTATCCCTCGGGCGTCATGGCGAAATATGCGCAACTGGTGGGCTCCGCATCCGAAGGCGCCGTCACGACCGCGACGGCACGGCCGGTGGAGATGAGGACGAGGGTCAGCGTATGAAACTTACCGGCGCCCAGATTCTGTGGGAATGTCTCGTGCGCGAGGGGGTCACCGAGATCTTCGGGTATCCGGGCGGCGCGATCCTTCCCGCCTACGACGCGATGCTCGACTACCCGATCCGGCACACGCTGGTGCGGCACGAGCAAGGGGCCACGCACATGGCGGACGGTTATGCGCGGGCGACCGGACGGGTCGGCGTCGCCATCGCCACCTCCGGTCCCGGCGCGACCAACATGGTCACCGGCATCGCCACCGCGATGCTCGACTCGTCGCCGATCGTCTGCATCACCGGGCAGGTCGGCAGCAAGCTGATCGGCACGGACGCGTTCCAGGAAATCGACATCACCGGGATCACGCTGCCGGTGACCAAGCACAATTACCTCGTCACGCGAGCGCAGGATGTCGCAGCGGCGGTCCGTGAGGCGTTCCAGATCGCCCAGGAAGGCCGGCCCGGGCCGGTGCTGATCGACATCACCAAAGACGCGCAGCAGTCCTCGTGCGAGTTCGATTGGGACGCGGCGGCGCCGCTGCGCCGCGCGCGCCGCGAAACGCCCGCGCCGGCGGACGCCGACCTGGACCGCGCGGCTGCGCTGATCCAGAGTGCAAAGCGTCCCGTGATTCTCGCCGGCCACGGTGTGACGATCTCCGGCGCGGAAGCCGCGCTGCGCGCGTTCGCCGAACGCGGGAACATCCCGGTCGCCGCCACCCTGCTGGGTATCGGCGGCCTGCCCGCGTCGCACCCGCTGAATCTCGGCATGATGGGGATGCACGGCGAAGCCTGGGTGAACATCGCCATTCAACAGGCCGACCTCCTCATCGCCTGCGGGATGCGCTTCGACGATCGGGTGACGGGGAAACTGAGCACCTACGCCCAGCAGGCCAAGAAGATCCACATCGAGATCGATCCGTCCGAGATCAACAAGAACGTGCCCGTCGACGTGCCGCTCGTCGGCGATCTGCGCCGCGTGCTCGATCGGCTGGTTCCGCGGGTCGAAGCCGGCGATCGGCGCACATGGCTGACCGAGATCCAGGCGTCACGAGGGGACTCGGCGGTCCGCGACATCCAGTCGCTGCCGGACGACGGCCACCTGTATGCCGCGCACGTGATCAACGACCTGTGGCGCGCCACCCGGGAAGGCGACACCATCGTCGTCACCGACGTCGGCCAGCACCAGATGTGGGAGGCGCAGTATTACCACCACGAGCGGCCGCGCTCGCTCATCACCTCCGGCGGCCTGGGGACGATGGGGTTCGCAGTGCCGGCCGCGATCGGCGCGAAGCGCGCCCGGCCCGACGCCGAGGTCTGGGCGGTCGTCGGCGACGGCGGCTTCCAGATGACGATGTGCGAGCTCGCGACCGCCGTCCAGGAAGGGATCGCCATCAAGGTGGCGATCATCAACAACGGCTATCTCGGCATGGTGCGGCAGTGGCAGGAGTTCTTCTACGAACGCCGCTATGCGGCGACGCCGCTGTCGGGGCCTGATTTCGTGAAGCTGGCCGACGCGTTCGGAATCCACAGCCGCGCGGTGGCGGCCCGGAAAGACGTGCTGCCGGCGATCACCGACGCGCGCGCCCACGAGGGGCCGGTCGTCATCGACTTCCGCGTCGAGCAGGAAGATACCGTCTACCCGATGGTCCCGGCAGGCGCCGACCTGCACGCGATGATCCGGCGGCCGAATCCGATCGTCGAAACCGCCGCCGACTAGAGATTGCCCATGAAGCTGCACACGTTTGCCGTTTACGTCGAGGATCAGCCGGGCGTGCTGAACCGCGTGTCGTCGCTGTTCAGGCGGCGCGGCTTCAATATTCATTCGCTCAGCGTCGGCACGTCCGAGGCGGTTGGAATCTCGCGCATGACGGTCGTCGTCCGCACCGATGACGGCGGCGCCGCACGGATCCGCGCACACCTGGACAAGCTGGTGCCCATCGTGCGTGTGGAGGACCTGACCGAGCGTCCCGCGGTCGTGCGGGATCTGGCGCTGATCAAGGTGAGCGCCAGCCACGAAAGCCGCGCGGCGGTCATGCAGCTCGCGGACGTTTTTGGCGGGCGGGTCGTGGACGTCGCGCCGGCGTCCCTCGTCGTGGAGATTTGCGCCTCGGAGGCAAAGGTGGACGGGCTGCTCGAGGTGCTGCGTCCCTACGGCGTGCTGGAGATGGTCCGCACGGGACGCGTGGCGATGGATCGGGGATCGGCCGTCGACGCGCCGCGCGACGTCACCATCGAGATCGACCCAGCCCAGGGCGTGTCGTTCTCGGTGTAGCGGGGGTCACGGCCCGGCTCATCACAAAGACCACGAAGATTAGTCAGACCACAAAGACCTTCGTGATCTTTGTGAACGTTGTGAACTTCGTGATGTGGGCGTGACAGGTAACCGCCTGGTTTCAGTATTTCAACCGGAGGCTGTGATGGCTGCGAAAGTGTATTACGACGCGGATGCCGACCTGTCGTTGATCAAGCGGCGCAAAGTGGCGATCCTGGGCTACGGGTCGCAGGGGCATGCGCATGCGCTCAACCTGAAGGACAGCGGCGTCGACGTGCGCGTCGGCCTGCCGGCGGCGAGCCAGTCGCGGGCGAAGGCGCAGGCCCACGGCCTGACCGTCCTCGATCCGGCGCAGGCGTCTGCCTGGGCTGACGTGATCATGGTCCTCGTCCCCGACACCGCGCAAGCCACGCTTTTCCGCGACGCCATCCGGCCGCACCTGTCCGCCGGGAAGACGCTCATGTTCGCGCACGGCTTCAACGTGCGTTTCGGCACGCTCGATCTCCCCGCAGACATCGACGTCTCGATGATCGCGCCGAAGTCCCCCGGCCACCGGGTGAGGGAGCTCTACGAGGAAGGCGCCGGCACGCCGGCGCTCCTCGCGGTCCACCAGGACGCGTCGGGCGAGGCCAAGGCC
>Ga0310810_10005641_pt1 | contig 14029 bp, 9 predicted proteins | sample NCmetagenome_FD_207641 | JGI IMG/M metagenome (GOLD analysis project Ga0310810, IMG submission 207641) | Soil microbial communities from experimental microcosm in Duke University, North Carolina, United States - NC | ecosystem: Engineered > Artificial ecosystem > Soil microcosm > Unclassified ... | reverse complement strand
AGGCGTCCCAGGCCTTCTGGTGACGGTCCAGGACGCGTTGCTTCAGCTTCTCGGCCTCGTCCCCGGCCTCCTTGACCGCAGCCTCAGCGCGAGCCACAGCCTTCTTGGCGGCCGGTCCCTTGACAGCTTCCTTGGCCTTGGCCAAATCCTCAGCGGCAGCCTTGGCCGGGGTGGCTTTGCGCACCACCGGACGACGCGAGGCCCCGATTCGGTTAGCCAGCTCCTCAGTGGCAGCAGTCTGCTGCCTGACCTTTTCCATGTCAGCGGCCTTTTCTGCCGCATGTGCAGGGCTGTCCTCCCCGGCCAGGTTAGGCGTGTTCCGGAGTACCCCAAAGTCACGTGCAACACTGGCTCGGTCACGGAGGTGCTTGGCCACCTGGCCCGGGGTCTTGCCAGAATTCAATTGGTTCTGGGCATCGTCAATAACGCTCTGGTCAATATCCAGGTCTCCAGCGATGGCCTTAGCGTCCAGGTGCTTGGCCCCACCGGGACTGAACTCCTCAACGGCCTTGGCCTTGGCGGCTTCCCGGGTGGCCTTCTGGGCGTTGCGGGCCTCCTTGGCGGCAGCCCGCTTGTTCAGTTCTCCCTGGATGGTCTGCTTAAGTGCGTCCTGGAAAATCTCCTGGGCATTACTGCCCTTAGCATCCAGGCCGGTCTCTTCCTTGATGGATCGACGGAACTCTTCCGGATTCTCCTTGTTGAGGTTGTCCCACCACTTCTGGCCCTGGGCCTCGACAATGTTGTGCTGCACCTCAGGAACGGTCACCCGCTCCTTGCCGAAGTGCTCGTGCATGTACCGGGAGGCGGTCTCCTGCCCGGCCACGCTGGTGATGAGCTTGTCCCGTTTGGTGCGCAGGTCATTGGTTTCGGCATCGGTCAGGTTGCCAGCACGGATAGTGCGGTTGATGTCAGTGATCTCGTCCTGGTTCAGCGAGATGTCGGACTCCAGGCGCCGGATCCCCTCTTCGGGGGTGATCTTCCCTGAGCCCACGTCCTTATGGATCTCGTCCAAAGAGCCCTGAGACGTCTTGTCGGGGATGGGGACCTTCTGCATGGCCTTGTTCCAGCCCTGCTGGAACTCGTTGAACCGGGCCGAGTTGTCGATCGGTTCAGAGCCACGGGTGCCCACAGACCCGTCAGGGATGTCCTTGGCCACCTTGGCCCGTGTTGCCTTGACCGTCGGAGTGGGCACATCAGGGTGAGCCTTCTCAGCCTGAGCAACAGCCTCCTTGGTGATCAGCGGGCCCTTGAATCCGCGAGTGGCCTGGGAGTCAATCTTGCGGCCCACGGTGGCGTCAACAATCTCACGGCGCAGATTGTCCTTAGTCAATGATTTGGCGCGTGGAATGTTCAGACCATCAGCCTGGTCCATGAGCTGAGCCTTGGTTAGGCCACGGAGCAGGCCGTCAGCCTGCTCGCGGGAGATCGGGTTCTCCGTGTCTTCCCGAAGGACTCGCTTAATCTCGGCGGCATCGGGAGCAAGCTGCGCCCCACCGATCTTGCTCTGCTGAAGAACCTCCGCTTGGCTGCGACCACGAGTGGGCTGCTCTCCGGGGGTGGCAGCCTTAGCCGCACGGCGGGCCTCGGTCGGGGTCTCCTTGCGGTACGAGGTACCACGGGGGGCCTCAGGCACGGTGTTCATCTCGTTGCCCGCGTTGTCACGGACCCGGACACTGCCATCGTCATTCTGCTTGACCACATCGACCGGGAACGCGGCCTTGTCTCCGCGCACCATCTCCGGAACGAGTTGGCCTTCGGAGTCCCGCTCGACCATGACCCGGTCACCGGGCGCCAGGTCCCGACTCCGAATCTTCGGTCCGGTCCGTCCACTAGGGACAAGGCCCTCCCGGGCCAGCTTCAGCTCCCGGGCCTTAGCCGCACGAGCCGGGGTCCCAACAGCGGGACCAGCCTCTCCACTGGGAGTGAGGCCCTCCCGGGCCACGGTGGGGCCGGGAGCAACGGCCTTACGAGGCGCGGTCAGTTTGGGACCAGGGGCCCCTTCCTCGCGTGGGCCTGGAAGGGCAGCAGCTTTGCGTTCCGAAACGCGCTTCGCTGTGGCAGCCTTAGTACCAGCCGGGGCCCGAGTTGGCGCCTCCTCGGCCAGGCGCCGGGCCTCGGCCTCGTCCATGCCATCAGCGATGTGTTGCTGGCGGACACGCTCCTGGTGGACGCTGAGCTTCTTAGCCGGCAGCGCCTTCTTGACGGCCTTGGTTGCCTTCTTGGTGGGGGGTGCAGCCTCCACACCGGATAGGATCTGGGCCCGCATGCCCATGGCGTCGCTGAGTTTCTGAAGCCGTCCGGCGTCGGTGGGGTTGTCCGCAGCCTTGGCCATGCCCTCCAGTTCATCGGAGGCATTGCGTAGTGACTCAGCATCATCAGGACTGACACCGTCCACAATGGACTTAGCCTCGTCGGGAACCTTGATTCCCTTGATATCCTCATCCAGGGAAGTCAGCGGCTTCTCGGGGCGAAGGGCCGCACCCTCAGGACCGCGAAGATCCTTCAGGATCGCGTCCTTCATACGGTCCTTGCTGGTGGCCCCCTTGAGGCTGATGCCGTTCTGCTTCGCCAGGGCGCGGAGGTCAGCAACGGTGTGCTCCTCCAGGAGAGCGTTGGCCTCCTGGCCGCTCTTGGCCTCCACCAGGTGGGGGGTCAGCTTCTCCGGGGAAATGGCCCCCAGCTTCCCGCCCGTGCCTACTTCCTCGCCAAGCAGGGCCCGCTGCAACTGCTCCTTGTTCATGGTGGAGAAGCCACGGATCTTCTTCTCCCGGGCAGCCTGACGCAGGGCCGTCACCGTGTTCGGCAGACCGGCCGCATCGGCTCGGGTCTGAACCTCACTGACAGCCTTGGCGGCCGGTGCAGCCTTGGTCACCTTGGCAACCTTGGCCGGGGCGGCCTTAGCCGCCTCAGGGGCCTTCTCCGGTACGGCCTTGGCCACCTTCTCAGCAGCCTTGACCGCCGCCTTCTCCTCGTGCCGCTTAAAGGCAACATTCCCAGCATGGGACTTGGTGCTGATGTCATTACCCTCGGCATCCTTGCCGTGGATTATGTAACCACGCCGAGGAGTCCTGTAGACACTTCCCGCCGACTCCTGGCGCATCTCGACACGATCAACCGTGATGGGCGTGGCGCCAGTCTTGGTAGTAGTTCGCTCCCAATTACCATCCTTGTTCTTGCGGACAAGGATCGTGTCACCCTTCTTCATATTGACCGGGTTGACGGTGGGCTTCTGTTGTCCAGTCTCGGCACGACGGGCGGCAGCGGCAGCGTTCTTCTCAGTCTGAGAAGTAGGAGCCGGAGCCTTTGGAGCCGGGGCGGCCTTCTCAACAGCCTTAGCCGGGGCCTTCTCCTGCACCCCACCCAGGGCAGATTCATGGTCCTGTCCGGCCCGGCGACGGGCCAGGTACTTAGCCCGTTGCTGCACGGGCAGCTTGTCGTAAGAGGACCGTTCCTGCGGACTGAGCTGCTTCAGCGAAGTGAACGGGGTCCGCTCCACGCGGCCGGGAACCTTCGCCGCCGCCTCACCGGTCAGACCAGGGGTGGGGACCGGGGCGGCCTCAGGCTTGTGCGCGCGAGGAGTGTTGAAGTGCTCGGCGATCAGATCGGCAAGCTTCTCCTGCTTGGTGACGTTGGCCCGTAGTTCCTCATGCGGAATCTTGCCTTCGGGTCCGGCGAGGATGGTCTTGTTTCGCTCGATGTCTGCGTCAAGTTCCCGCAGAGCATCGGCAGGGTCCTTCTTGCCGGAGGTGACACCAAGGTAGGCGTCGTTGAACTCCTTGCGCTGAGGTCCGGCGGTGGGCGACTGAAGCCCCTGTCCTTGGAACTCCTGCTTGAAACTGGCGGCCGACGCCTGAGGAGCTGGCGCAGCGGGAGCAGGGGGTGCCTCGGCCGGGGTGTTGGCGATTTCTGACGCACTCTTGCCCTCGGTCGGAACACCACCGATGGGACCGTGCACCGGCTCAGTGCGCTCCCCAACGCCGGCCGGTGGGGCTGGGCTAGGAGTTGGGGCAACGGCCTGTGGCTGCGGGGCGGCGGGAGCGTTGCCCTCATTGGCCCGGGCCTGCTGGTAGCCGGCACGACGGGCCTCACGGGCCGCTTGACGGGCCGGGGTCTGCGCCTGCGGTGGGCCAGGCTCGACCCTGGTGATTGCGGGTTGCTCGTTGGGCTGGAGCTGCGGCGTGGGAGCCGATGGTGGTTCGGCCGGCTGTTGCATGACACTGGGCGCACCGATGCGGGCCTGCCGCTGCTCCGGGGTGAGGTTCGCCCCCTTGCGACCCTGCACGATCTCATTGGGGGTGCCGGTGGTGGCACCGTTTGGCTCGGCCACGGCGGTCATGTACCAGCCACCGGACCCGTCCGGGTAGACCCGGGTCACCAGTAGCTTCTGGTCCTTGTCCAGGAGCACACCACGGTCGTTGCGGTTCTCACCGATGTGGGCAACGTTGACGCCCTCGGGGACCGCGATCCGCATGGTGATCTTCCCTGGCCCATGGGACATGTCAGAGCCTAGATGGGTGGGGGAGAACGCCTTATCGGTGATCGTGTTTCCAGTCATGCGGATGATCCCGTTGGGATCAGTCTCATTCAACTGTTGCGGGGTGAGGCCGAGCGCTTCCGGGCTGAAGGTCCGGCCCAGGATCAGACCTTCCTTAGTGGGGTGCATCCGCTTGCTCACCATGTCCACGTACTGCTGAGTCAGGGGATCTATCTCCCCGGCTCGCATGTGGTCAGCGGCTTCGTCCCAGTCCATGCGTAGGCGACGAAGCTCCAGTTCGTTGAACGCACCACCAGGCTGGACACGGGCAGAGTTGAAGTTGAACTGGGCGGCCTGTCCATCGCTCTGGAAGGTGCGGGGCGTGGAGGACTTCAGCAGATGGTCAAGCCAGGGGGCCAGCTTGAACTTCTTGATGAAACGACCGTGGAACCCCCGTGGATGGAGGTTCGGGTCCCAATCGCCGAAGCCCGGCATTACTACGCTCCCAACACGCCCGTATCAAGGGTGGGCCGTTCAACTGCTCCGTACCGTGCGTCCAGTTCTGCTGCTGTCAACCAGGCCATTGGATCACCCGCAGCGGCATCAGTTTCGGATTGACCTCCACCTGGTGGTGAGTTGTCGGCAGGAGGGGAGGTAGGGGCCTGCCCCGGCGCCGCTGCCGGAGGCGTACCGGGAGCCTCCGAGGCAACAGCGGTAGACCCAGGTGCCGGGGCAGGGGTCATTGGTGCGGTCACTGCTGTGCCGCTTCCTGATCGGCCGCGAAGATGGCGTGGAGTCGAAGCTGGCGGTCGCGCTTCTCGTAGATCTCACTGTCTTCGATGAGATCACGGAGGCGCTGTGCGCGGTGCTCCTGGGTGTCCTCCTCATCCCAGCCAGCGGCGGAGAAGGCGTCGTTCACCGCGTCCTGGATCAGACCAGTGATGCCGGTGGTGGGCGGCCCGGCGTACTCGAATTCGTCATCCTCGAACCACACCGATCCAGCCGCTACAAGGGCGGTTCGCTCATCGTCTTCCATGCTGTAGACGGGGAAAGCTGGGGCGTTAACTGCGAGGGCCGCAGTAAGTTCCAGAGATCCACCTTCCCGACGCCAGTCACCTGAGAGAGGAGAACGACGGAGCTTAGCAACCCTTTGGGGAGTTGCTTCTGGGACGATGGCTCCAGAAAACCAAATCCCGAACTGGTCCTCACCGCAGCGAATAGCTGCAATCTCATCGCCAGTGTTGTCGTAGTGCAGTGCGGCAGCAGCATAGCCAAGGTTGATACCGGCGTGCCGGGTGTCCATGACGATCTTTCCGGTGTCAATGACATCACCCTCCGCCGTCAGGACCGAACCAAGATGGAACGGCCGATATCCCTGCTCCGAGTGAGGGGCCAGGACACACTCCCGCATGGTCACGTCGCGGTGGCACTCATTCCAGGCCGCCAGGTGGCCAAACACGTGACCATCCTCAGTCACCGTGAGCTTGGTCTTGCGGGTCAGTTTCGGGTCATCAAACCAAGCCTTGGGCGGGTGCACCGGGATGCCACTGGCCGAGTACTGAGTGTCCATGGGCGCCTTCTTCTTCGGGGCAGCGGACTGTTGACCCCCACCACTGCTATCGGAGATCTGGATACCAGCCTTGGCGGCAGCGGCCTTGATGCGCTGCTTGATGGCGGCCAACTGGTCAGGCTTGTAGAAGGCCGCATTCTTGGGCACGTTGATGTATGCCCAGGCCGCCCTGATGTGGTCCGGGGTATCGATGGGGTACTTCTTCTCACCGTTGTAGCCCGGGTCGGCGTACTTCACGTCGCCGTAGGGCTCTGCGGCTGCAAATTCATCCATGGCGAGCTGTACACCTTCCTGTGCTGAACGGTCCCAAGGCGCCCGGAGACTGGAATCCCCAAACGACTTGGACATCTCCGCGTAAATGTCGGTGATGGTGGAACGGATCTTGGTCACATCTTCGGGACTCACGTCTGGCAAGCCACCGTGAGCACCCGACATCAGGGCAGCGGCAGCGTAGATGGCGTGGAAGATCACCGTCAGGTTGCCGTTGATAATGTCCCCAACCGGCAACCGGTAGCTGGTCGGGTCCAGGGCGTTCCCGGTCGGGGAGAACCACATGAACGCCTTACGCATCTTGTTCGGGTCACCGGCCGCCCACGCCGTGATCCGTTTCACCGCGTCGTCGTTGTCGAACACGGCCTCACGGGGAGCCAGGGGTAGTCCACGCCAACCTGAGGAGTTGACCGTGTACTCGTTGCCCGCTGTAATGGCCTTGGGTGCGGCCTTCTCCGGGGTCTGGGGTGGCGCGGAGTGGCCGCACCCACAATCCTCTTCCGGCCCGTCCATCGACATGTCCATGTCGTCATCCGGCCAGTCGTTCTCTCCGTCGAACACGTACAGACCGGACTGGGTGAATGCCGGGATCGGCACCAGGGTTGAGCCACCGATGCCGAACTTCAGCATGTGCTCCTGGCCGTTCTCCGGGTTGACGGTGGCGGTCACGTCCCCGCCAGGGTCCAGGCTGGGACCCACCACACCCATCTGCGCCAGGTACCGGGCCTTCTTTGCTTCCGGGATGATTTCGTCGTCAAGGAAATCGCCCCAGCCCCAGCAGCAGTCCTGGCCGCTCTCATCGGGGCCGTAGGTCATACCCAGGATCCGGCCCACAGTCAGGCCCCCACCATGGCCCTGGCCCTGGCGCTCACGCCAGTCCAGGGGCAGCGGGAGCACACGGTGGTACAGGGCACCAGGCTCAAAGATCCGGGAGCGGCGCGGTTCTCCGGTGGGGCGTCCGATGGGCGCCATGAGACCGGCCCACGTGTACTGACCGAGGGTCGGTTGCTTGGCCAGCAGCTCCTGAGCGGCCACCAGGGCGTCCATGGTTTCCGAGGTCATGGCGGCCACGATGCTGTGCTTCAGCTTCCGGGGCTCCAGCGAGCCGTGGCCGGGAGGGCCCCCCGTTGCCTTGGTGTGCAGGATGTTGCACAGACCTTCGGGGTCGGTGGGGAAGTACTTGCGCAGGTTGCGTACGCACCGCTTGAAGTCGCCAGGGATATTCCAGCGGATCTTCGCAGCACCCTTGCCGGCGAGCCAGTACTTCTGGAGTTGAAGTGGCATGCCCCGGGCTGGGTTCGGATCAACCACGGGTCACCTCATTTCCAATGTGCAGCTCACATCGGCAGTTGATAACCAGATGCGGTGGGGCGGATGGATCCCCGGGAAACATCATGGGCACACCGTCAACGTAGAACGGGTACCAGACTGGCACCGTCACTCCGTCAACTTCCTGATGTGGGGATCGCACACGGTTATCGTCCTTGGTGTCCCATCGCTTGGTCAACTGTCGACCGGTTACTCTGGCCTGTTCGATACCGGCCGCCATGGTGCCCGCGCCATAAGCACGGTTGACCTCGGTCTGGGCAATCACTTTGGCTCGGTTCGGCCAGCGCTCCGAGCCCGTAAAACTGAGTACCTTATCGACCCTCGCCGCGATCTGATCCCTGCTCTCGCCAGCGTTGGTGCCGTCGGTAATTTCCGCAAAGACAAGGTTCGCAACCTCGTCGGGAATGCGCACGAGCAGATTCTGTACATCTGCCAGGTAGCTGACGATGAAAGCGTGACGTGAAACTGGAGGGACATCAGTTGCAGAACTCCAGGCGCTGACACCAATTCGCCCGATCTCACTAAGGATGGTGTCCACTTCGGAGTTCCAGTCAGCTTGGAGTCCGTAGATTGCAGTTGGATCTGGATTCCCTGATCGCATGACGGCACCACGAGCTTTGTCGAGCCATCTGCGTAGTGCAGCACCAACCGTTGCGCCGAGAGAACGTTCATCGTCACCCCTGCTCATGGAGGAACCCGGCTCTGGTCAGGTATTCCTGCAATAGGTAAACGTGGTGTGGTTTCTGGCGGGTTAGCAGGGTGGTGCAGTATCGATCCAGGGCCGCTCGGAGTGCCTCGGAGTCCAGGGTCGGGTCCACCTGTTCCGCCAGAAGCGAGAGATGGTCCCAAGCGTTGGCCAGTACCTTATGGGCGTGCGCCTCGTCGCGGACCTGGATTTTGGTGTGCAGCTCGTACGGGGGGCACGTGAATTCGGATCGATGTTGGTTACCTACCAGCCTCTTCCCTGCCAGCTCCAGGGCTCGCAGGACGGTGGCATTGCTGACGACGAAAACATTGAGGGGTTGCACGCTCACGGATGCGGTGAGCCCGGCCGGAGTCCCCGATGGAGCCGGCGGTGGTCCTCCTGGTGCGTTCTGCGCCTCAGTGACCTGTGGCATGGGCGGGCCCGAGGTGTCACTGATCCCGGTCGGCGGAGCCGGTGGCGGGGGGGCACCGGCTCCGCCTTGCTGTGGCGGGAAGACTTTGTCCGGGGGTAGGACATCGTCTGAAATGCCGATCAACTGACGAACCGCAGGGATTTGGAACAGGTTCGGGTCGCGCAACATCAGTTCCTTGACGAACTTCTGAGATGCTTCTTCGTCGCTGGGTGCGTCTGAGTCCTTGTAGTCCCCCGCAATCCGCACTGCTTCCGCCGAGACTAGGCCGGCGTCGTACATTTCACGAGTCTCTTTGAGACGTTCGGGTCGGACCGTCAAGGGTGCAGTGTCGTACCAGAGGACGTACTTGTCCGGATCTTCCTTGATCGACTTCAGGGCTGGAGCTAGATAGGCTTGGGTCAATGCGTCACAGATGCGGCTGGCTAGTGGCTCAATGTGAACCTTGATCTGACCTTCCATGATCTGCCAGGCACCCCAGTGGTTAGCCTCCCCGGCACCACTAAGGATCGACGGGTCAATGTCCATAGCCAGAGCAAACCGACGGATGGCCTCATTGCGAAGCTCCAGGGCCTGCTTGGACAGTTCCGACGTGAACTGGATGAGCTGGAGCTTGCCCAGAGCCTCCAACGGCATCTCCACGATGGTCGGCACCACACCGGCCGCTGTTCCCTCGCCCCGCAGCGAGGCGGACGCAAACCGCATGATCATTTGTGTGAGCGCCTCAGCGCCGTCGACGGAGTTGCCCTCCTCGTCAGGGAAGGTGGTCTCCTTCGGAATGGCCAGCAACCCAGCGGACACCAGTCGGGAGTCAATCTGGGCGAACACATACCGGGTCAGGCGCTCGATCTCAAACAGCATCGGCATGGCTCCCCGGGTGGGGGAGTCCGACCACATGGTTCGACGTGGGTGTGGAGTCCACGCCCTGATGATCATGTCAGTCTCAGGGTCTAGCTGGCCTGGATCGCCCATCATGTTGGTGATCTCATTGGGCCCCGAGCTGGTGTACCGCTTCAGCTCAGACCGGCTCAGAACGAACCACTCATCTGACTGTGGATCATCAGTGCTGCGGCCAATGAAGTAGGCATCCCCGGCGATGGTGAGGTTGATCCCGGCCAGCCGGATCAGTTCGGGGCGACGGGCCGGACCACCAAGCAGGGTGTCCGCCAAGGCGGCAACCTTGACCTTCTTCGTCTCCCCCTGGACGCGACCGTTCTTGTCAACCTCGGCCACATAGAAGCGCACACGGGACAGGGCCGAGCCTATCCAGTTGGCCACAAATCGAAGCTCACCAATGACGTCGTAGAGTCGCCAAGCTTCGTTCTGCCAGGAGTCATCGCCAAACTTATAGGTAGGCCAGGCCCGCCCCTCAATGTTGGTAATCCTGAGAGCCGCAGCCACCAAGCCCTGAGGTGCCTCATGTCCAGTGGTGACTGGCACCAGCGACTTACGGGACCGACCAATCGCCATCAGTTTCCATCTTCCCGGTTCGCCAGAAACCCGGCCAGGTATGAGGCCGCTGGGATGGCCAACAGGGCGATGACCCAGCGATTAGGGAACAGGGCAGCCACTGGCATCACCGGCAATGCGACCCAGACGGACATACACCACGAGCAATGAAAGAGCTTGGAGGGCAGCGAGTCCGCTCCCCAGGTTCGGACAACCCATTGACGCAAGAAAACGGTAATGCTGTCAGACACAAGCAGCCTGGTAAGACGCGCCACGGCCAGCGCTGCCACGACAAGGCTAGTGATCAGCATGTCGTATAGCGTACGGGCACCCTAGGCACAAGGGGGAGAGGCAACTAATACAAGTTGGTCAGATCGTAGAAGCTCTGGTCCATCCGGAACTCGTAGACGTTGGGGTTGGCAACCCGCATTTCCCTGCGCTCGCCGGCCATCAGCTTGATAGCCGCATGCACCATGGCATCCATCCTGTCTGGACTTTCCCTGGTGGATTCGGGGTCGAACATCACCATTTCCTTCTCCAGTAGCGCCCAGTCCCCCACCATGTGCAACCGTCCCTGCTCACTCCTCATGGCCACCGGCTCGGCCCGGGTCTTCTTTCCGTGCTTCGCATGAACCGCTTGCATGGGAGGGGAGGTATGGCGGGGGAAGATATCCTGGTCAACCAACTCCCGGTAAGCATCCCGCAGGACCTCCTCCAGGTACCGCTTACCAAGGTTCTCCTCGTAGACCAGAACATCGGCCCCGAACTCAGCCACCGCCCGCCAGGCCTCCAGCACAGCTGCTCGGCCAGAGTTGGGGGTTGAACGGTCGGCAAGCACATACAAGTGCTTGTCCTTGGTGCGCGCTACGACAACAATGCCAAACGTGGCATCCTCACCAGTCAGGTTGGGGTCACAACCGACCACAATGGACACGATGTCATCGGGGACATCGGGTACCCGGTTGGCAATGATGTCCTTGCGCTGGAACAGTCCACCGCCAGTCAGCTCCAGGAGCTTGCCATACAGCTCCTGCTCACCAATAGCGGTCCCGTCGTACTGCCGCTTCATCTCAGCCAGAGCGTGACCGGACAGGTTAGTGGCGTTATCAAACGTGGAACCGGTGATCAAGTGAACGGTCCCATCGGCCCTGGAGACCCAGTCCTCCAGCAGGGCGATTGGCTTAGGCGTGGTCGTGACGAAGGCGCGCGGGTGGTCATTTACAAGATCCGCGCGGAGGGAGGGGAGCAAGCCGTGGTACCAGGTCTCGTAAGGCTTGAGCCACTTGGCCAGCTCGTCGCAGAGAATCCCGGCAGCGTTGTACCCACGTCCCGTGTCCGGTGTGTCTGCACCTTCGAGGTAGATCTTGGCACCTTTGGGGAACAGGACCATTGGCCGGGGATTCTGCTTATATCGGTGCTGGATCCCACGGCGTTTAAGCACATTCAAGATCCCGGAGGGACCCTCAGCGTTGATAGTCCTGGCGTCGGAGAGAGTGTCGGCGACGACTAGCCACTCCGTAGGCACACCCTGCCGGTCGAATGGGTGCTTGTTGACCCGGTCCACAATCCATTCGCTACCGGCCCGGGATTTTCCGAAGCCGCGACCGGCCAGGGCTAGACACACCAACCATTCACCTGGGGGGGGTACCTGCTCAGGTCTGGCCGTCCACCACCACTCCTCGTTGAGGATGTCGCGCACCATCGACGGAGGCAGGGACTTAATCCACTCCTCGCGTTCATCCGCCGGCAACAGGGCCACTCGCTCTGCGAGTGAGAAGGACACGCGATCATGGTATAACCAAGGACGAGTCCCAGGCGTTCGCCTGTTTGGAGGTACATGAGTGCGCATTCCACTCGGCGACGCAGACCTGGTTATCGAGCTAGATATCCCAGGGCTACACACGCCGCCGCCACCCAACGTGATCTTTCACATTGGGCCGCCACGAAACACCACCCCGGCTGATCGTGTGATCAAGCCGCCCCCGTATAACCAGCCAACAGGAAAGGTGGACGTCCGGATGGACCTCCAGGCAGACAAGAAGGTGGCCCTGTCCGTGGAGTACACGGACGAGGTTGGAAACGCGACGACCGCGCCGGCCGGTGCCACGGCCACGTACACGGTCGACGACCCCACGATCATCAACCTGACGGACAACGGTGACGGTACGGCTGAGGCCGCCGCCACGGGCACGCTTGGCACGGCCAACGTGCACCTGGACGTCACCTTCAACGACGAGGCCGGGAACCCGGTGACCGTCTCTGGTGACCTCCAGCTTGTCGTGGTTGCGGGCCTTGCTGAGCGGGTCAACATCGTGGCCGGCGCCCCGGAGGAGGTCACGCCGGACGTGTAAGCCTGGCCAGCAACAAGGGAACCCCCTCACCTCCCGGAGGGGGTTCCTTTTTGTCGGGGGGTGGCGCTACCATGGGGCACTCCTTGAGGAGGGATCCCCTGTGAATGAACCCCCTGCCCTTGCCGTGCAGTTGACTCAGCTCCGTGCCACGCTCGGTTTGAGCCTCCATGCCATGGCAGAACTGCTCTACACATCACAGCAGACATACCGGGGCTGGGAGGGCGGGGCGCAGCCGAGAAGGGAGGGCCGGGCCCGCATCGAAAGATTTATCGAAAGCGCTCATGCGCAACTCGATCGTCTTGAGGAAGGCGGCTGGAATCTGGCCGGGCTGATACCTCTCAGCGTTGCATCGTCAACGCTCGGAGTGCCACACGAAACTCTCTTCCACGCCTACCGAGAGAACAGGTACCAAGCGTTCGATCTGGGCATCCTGGGAATTTGGGTTCGGAAAGAGGAGCTGGACAATATCCTGGAGGCGGTCCTGGCATGATCTACCTTATTGTTTTTGCACTTGGGGTGGGTGTGGGCGCAGTGGGACATCTTCTTTGGACTCTGCGCTACCGGCACGGTGTCTCCTGATGAACTGTCTGGCGTGCGGCGAACCAATGGTCCCACGAATCGGGGACGCTTTAACTCACGCCAGTTGCCTCATGGTTGAGCCCGTTGAGGACGAGGCGACAAGCTTCTCGGAAATCCTCCGAAACCAATTGACCGAAATCATTATGTGGCAGGCAGCTCGGGCACCACGTTCGCTCCAGGCGAATATCGGTCCGTCGGAGATAGGCAGTCCCTGTGACCGTCACATTGGATACCGTATTGCAGGTATACCTGAGATCAATGTCCGTCAGGACCCATGGGCGGCAATTATCGGTACTGCTATTCATCGTTGGCTTCAGGAAGCTTTGAATGATTGGGACCCGGACCAGCGGCGGTTCTTTACTGAGATAGAACTGAGCTTCGGTGACCTCATCACTGGCCATTGCGATCTCTACGATGCGGAGACCCAGACCGTCATTGACTGGAAAACGGTGGGGCCAAACGCACTCAAAGACGTTGAGGCGGGCCGAATCTCTGTCGGCTATATGATACAGACCCAACTTTACGGATATCTTTTTGCTCAGCAAAATATCCCAGTGAAGCGAGTGAGCTTGGTATTCGTCCCCCGAGCATCCTCGCTGAACCGGTTGCGGGTCTGGTCTGCGGTCTATGACCCGACCGTAGCAGAGGCGGCGCTGGCCCGGGTGTACCGGATTGCGCGCGAGGTGCTGGCCAAGGATCTATTGAAGCAGAGCCATATGTGGGCCGAGGTGTCAGCGGAAGGCGGGGATCATTGTGGATTCTGCCCCTGGTTCGAAGCACACCGTCTGGCGCCTGCGGACGCAACGGGTTGTCCAGGGAGGTGAGATGGAAGAGTTCTACGTGGCGATGAGTAAGGCGATCAAGGACCGCGATCATGCCAAGGGTCGGGTGC
>Ga0310810_10005639_pt1 | contig 14036 bp, 9 predicted proteins | sample NCmetagenome_FD_207641 | JGI IMG/M metagenome (GOLD analysis project Ga0310810, IMG submission 207641) | Soil microbial communities from experimental microcosm in Duke University, North Carolina, United States - NC | ecosystem: Engineered > Artificial ecosystem > Soil microcosm > Unclassified ... | reverse complement strand
TGGGCCGCGGCGTGTCCCGAGGCGCCACAGGCCCGCGTGCTGCGCGCCGCGGAGGACGGCGTCGCCGAGATCCTCGCCGCGTACCGCGGCGGCTCGCTGTTCTCGCCGCGCGAACTGACCGTCGTGCTGGACGTCGAGGACCTCGGGCGCAGCGAGAAGCGCGTGGCCGCCCTGGCGGGCGGGCTCGCGGCGCCCGCCGGCGGCTCGATGCTGGCGCTCGTGGAGTCCGCCGCCGACGCGCCGCGCAAGACGCTCGAGCCGCTGCGTGCCGCCGCGGCGGCGCGCGTCGTGCTGCTGCCGCCCGATCGGCGCACGCTGCTCGCGTGGGGCGCGCGGCGCCTGGCCAACGACGACGTGCGCGCCGAGGCCGGCGTGCTGGAAGCCGCGGCCGACGCGTGCGAGGGTGACGCGCTCGCGTTCTTCAACGAACTCGCGAAGCTGGCGACGTGGTCGAGCGGCGGACCGCTCGGACTCGCCGAGGCCGAGCGCCTGTTGCGGCCCACGATCGGCGCGGAGCTGCCCGACTACCTCGCGGCCGTGGCCATGGGCGACACCGGCCTCGCCGAGCAGCGACTCGGCCGCATGCTCCTGGCCGGATTGGGCGAGGGCTCGATCCTGTTCGCGCTGTCGAATCTCGTGGGCGGCGCGCTCGGCGGTTGGTCGCGCTTCCGCGAGGCGAGCGATGCGCTGCGCCGGCGCCGCGGTTCCGCGGCGCTGTTCGACGCGCTGGACGCCGTGTACCGCGCCGAGGCCGCGTGGAAGGGCGGCCGGGCCGACGTCACGGCCGTGCTCGAACAGGCGACGCGCGAGGTGAGCGGGACCGTGTAGCTCGCGCCTGGTGCGCCCGGCACGTGCCGAGCGCCACGGAGCGCGGGGGCGTGCCGCCCGGGTGCCGGGCGGCGTGACGCCCGCGGGGCCCGCGTGTATCCTGCGCGGTCACCATGAGTCGCTACCCCTTCGCTGAAATCGAGCCCGCCTGGCAGCGCCATTGGGAGACGCACCGCACGTTCCGCGCCGAGGACTTCGCGGAGCGCCCCAAGTTCTACTGCCTGGACTTCTTCCCGTACCCCTCGGGCTCGGGCCTGCACGTCGGGCACCTCGAGGGCTACACCGCGACCGACATGCTGTGCCGCTACAAGCGCATGCGCGGGTTCAACGTGCTGCACACCGTGGGCTGGGACGCGTTCGGCCTCCCGGCCGAGCAGTACGCGGTGAAGACGGGCGTGCACCCGTCGATCACGACGCGCGAGAACGTCGCGAACTTCCGGCGCCAGATGAAGCGCATCGGGCTGTCGTACGACTGGGACCGCGAAGTCGACACCACCGACCCCGAGTACTACCGCTGGACGCAGTGGATCTTCCTCAAGCTGTTCGAGCGCGGCCTCGCGTACGTCGCCGAGGTGCCGGTCAACTGGTGCCCGGCGCTCGGCACCGTGCTCGCGAACGAAGAGGTCGTGGACGGCAAGAGCGAGGTCGGCGGCTTCGACGTCGTGCGCAAGCCGATGCGCCAGTGGGTGCTCAAGATCACGGCCTACGCCGATCGCCTGCTCGACGATCTCGCGCTCGTCGACTGGCCGCACAGCACCGTCGAGATGCAGCGCAACTGGATCGGACGCTCGATCGGCGCCGAAGTCGAATTCGATCTGCAAGGCGTGAGCGGGCTGCTGCGCATCTTCACGACGCGCCCCGACACGCTGTTCGGCGCGACGTACATGGTGCTCGCGCCCGAGCATCCGCTCGTCGAGGCGATCACACGCCCGGCCGAGCGCGCGGCGGTCGACGCGTACCGCGAAGCGACGGCGCGCAAGAGCGACCTGCAGCGCATCGAGCAGGCGAAGGACAAGACCGGCGTGTTCACCGGCGGCCACGCCATCAACCCGGTGAATGGCGAGGCGCTGCCGGTGTGGATCGCCGACTACGTGCTTATGAACTACGGCACCGGCGCGATCATGGCCGTGCCCGGCCATGACGATCGCGACTGGGCGTTCGCGCGCGCGTTCGGCCTGCCCGTCCGCGAAGTCGTGGCCGGCGGCAACGTCGAGGAAGCGCCGTTCGTCGACACGGAACACAGCACGATCGTGCACTCGACGACTCCCGACGGCTCGTTCTCGATCGACGGCCTGACGCCCGACGTGGCCATCCCCAAGATCACCGCATGGCTCGACGCGCGCGGCCGCGGCCGGCGCGCCGTCAACTACAAGCTGCGCGACTGGCTGTTCTCGCGCCAGCGCTACTGGGGCGAGCCGTTCCCGATCCTGTGGGTGGATGGCGAGGCCCGCGCCATTCCCGAGGAGCAGCTGCCGGTGCGCCTGCCCGAGAGCATCGACTTCAAGCCGTCGGGAACGGGGGAGAGCCCGCTCGCGAACATCCGCGAGTGGGTCGAAACCATGGATCCGGCGAGCGGGCGGCCGGCGCGCCGCGAGACGAACACGATGCCGCAGTGGGCTGGGTCGTGCTGGTACTACCTGCGCTACCTCGATCCGCACAATTCCGACGCGCTCGTCGACCCGAAGCGCGAGAAGTACTGGATGCCCGTCGACCTGTACGTGGGCGGGGCGGAGCACGCCGTGCTGCACCTTCTGTACGCGCGCTTCTGGCACAAGGTGCTGTTCGACATCGGCGTCGTCAGCACGCCGGAGCCGTTCATGAAGCTCGTGCACCAAGGCACGATCCTGGGCGAGGACGGCGCGAAGATGTCGAAGTCGCGCGGCAACGTCGTGAGTCCCGACGAGATCATCGAAGAATTCGGAGCCGACGCGGTGCGGCTCTACGAGATGTTCATGGGGCCACTGGAAGCCTCGAAGCCGTGGAGCACGAAGAGCGTCGAAGGCATCACGCGCTTCCTGGACCGCGTGTGGCGGCTGTTCATCGACGAAGACGGCGCCCTGCTCGTGCGCGACGAAGCGCCGCCCGTCGAAGCGCTGCAGACGCTGCACCGCATGCTGCGCAAGGTCACCGAGGATCTCGAGGAGTTGAAGTTCAACACGGCGATCGCCCAGCTCATGGTGTTCGTCAACGAGATGAATCGCCTCGACGTGCGTCCGCGCGCCGCGCTCGAGCCGTTCGTACTCGCGCTGGCGCCGTTCGCGCCGCATCTCGGCGAGGAGCTGTGGCGGCGGCTCGGCCATTCCGAGTCGCTGGCCCGCGAGCCGTGGCCGGCCTGGGATCCGGCCCTGGTCGCCGAGAGCAACGTGACCGTGGCCGTCCAGGTCAACGGCAAGCTGCGCGCGACGCTGGAACTGCCGAAGGGCGTCGCTCAGGCGAGCGTCCAGGACGCCGCGCTGGCCGACGATCGCGTGCGGCGGCATCTCAACGGGTTCGAGATCCGCAAAGTGATCTTCGTGCCCGACAAGTTGTTGAACCTGGTCGTGGTCAACCGACCGAGCTGAGCCATCGCTGGAACGGCGCGGCCGCGCTCGAAGTGGAAATCTCGAAGGCCGGCGGGGTCGAGCATCCCGCCGGCCTTCGCCACATCCGGGCGAGGGGAGGCTGCGACGCGGTGGCATGACGGCCGGCGCGCGTGGTTGCTTCCTGATCCATGGTCGTAGGTTTACATAATACTTATTATGCGACACGTACTCGAATGGCGGGGTCGAAGGATCACGCTGCACTGGCCCGCCCGCGCCGAGCTCGCCCGCTGCCGCCCGACCTGGTTCATCTTGCCCTGAGGCCGTTTCTTGCGTGCCGTCCGTCCCCAAGCCAGCAGTACTCGGCATTCGTTGAGCTCGCCGCAACCTTCAGTTCTGCGCTCGAGCCTCGACCGCCCCGGATGGCAACGCCGCCCCGAGCCTTGATCCATCCGCTTGCTATGGCATACTGCACATATGCGCAGTGCCTATCTTCTCCAGCCCTGCCGCTCGGCGCTGAATCGGGTCCAGGGCATGCCCTTCGAGTGGTCTCTCAACCCGTACATGGGCTGCGCGCATCGTTGCTCGTTCTGCTACGTGCGCGCGTTCGAGAAGCGCGCCGACCGGCCGGCGGATCAGCGCTACGGCAGTGTCGTGCGCGTGAAGACGAACGTCGTGGACGTCCTGCGCACGGAACTGGCCCGGGACTCGTGGCGGCGCGAGACGGTCGCGATCGGGGCTGCCACGGATCCGTATCAACCGGCCGAAGGACGCTTCCGGCTGACGCGCGGCTGCCTCGTCGAGCTGGCCGCGGCGCGCAATCCGTTCGGGCTGATCACGCGGGGCCCGATGATCGTCCGCGATCGCGACGTGCTCGCCGACGCGGCGCGCCGCGCCTCGGTGTCCGTCATCTTCTCGGTGCCGACGCTCGACGAGGCGATCTGGCGCGCCACGGAGCCGGGCACCGCGCCTCCGCGCCAGAGGCTGCGCGCGCTGCGCACACTCGTCGACGCCGGGATCCGCGCCGGTGTCCTGATGGCGCCGATCCTGCCCGGATTGTCCGACGATCCGCGGCTCCTCTCGGACGTGATCCACGCCGCGCGCGACGCGGGCGCGACGAGCGTCTCTGCGAGCCTGCTGTACCTCAAGTCCGGGACGCGCGAGCACTTCATGGCCGAGCTGGCGCGCTGCTGGCCCGAACTGACGGCGCGCTACGAGCGACTCTACGCGGGCGGGCCATACCTGCGCGGTCCCCTGGCCGAGACACTGCGCGAGCACGTCGTGTCCTTGCGGCGCTCAATCGGCATCGCGGACCGGCGCGCGGTCCGTCTCGAACCGCCGCCCGAACCCGCACAACTCGAGCTGGCGGTCTGACCCCGCGTCTCACAACGGTGGACGGCTACGCGCTCCACACGCGGGCGGCGAAGTCCGGCCCGGGCACGATCAACGACAACGTGCCGTCCGCGGGCACGACGGCCTCCGCACCGTCCGCGAACGTCACGTGGAGCAGCAGGTCGAGTCGCTCGCCCGGCGCGACGCCCAGCGCCGCGAACGGCAGCGCGATCTCGACGATGGCGCCGAACGCGGCTTCCGCGCCGTCGCCGGCCGCGCCGTCCGGCCCGACCGCACGCACCCGCCCGCCGGATTCGGCGCGGAACGTCCAGCGCACAGCCTTGGGTGCGAGCGCCTCGACGACGACGCTGCGCGGAACCGCCGCGCGGTCCACCGGATCGGCGCGCAGATAGAGGCGCGCCTCGTCGAATCCGTACAGCACTTCACGCGTCCACGCGCCGTCGTGGTGCATCGAGCTTCCCGACCCCACGAGCCACGAGCCGGCCGCGTGCCATTCGTAGTAGCCGGTGCGGCGGCCATCCAGCTGCGGCGTGACGTAGCCGATCGGAGCCCGGCCCGAGGCCGCCGCGCGTGCCCCGACGATAGGCTGGCGCAGCGCGGCCGGCGGCGCCGCGCCCGAGTGCTCGTACACCGCCTGCAGGTGCTCGCGGAAGATCAGATCGAACAGCGCGCGATCGTCGGTGTGGTGGTCCTCGCCGAACCACCAGAACCAGTCGGAGCCTTCCGCCGCGTGCAGGGCGCGCCACGCGCTCGGCTGCGTCTCAAGGGTCGCACCGCCCTCGATCAGCGCGCGCCTCGCGCGCACCAGCAGTTCCCAGGCTCGATTCTTCTCGGGATGGCCGATCCAGATGTGGAAGTCGGCGTCGATCCACGAGCCCGAGTGCAGCTCCGGCAGCGCCTCACGCGCCGGCCCCTCGTCGAGCACCTGGCTCGGCGTCACGGTCTCGATGTCGTCCGCTTGTTCGAGCGCCGTGTACAGGCGATCCAGGAACGGGCCGCCGTCGCTGGCGTAGTGCTCCCAACAGTTCTCGCCGTCCAGGATCACGCTCACGAGAGGCGGCCCGTCGCCGCCGTGCTCGCGCCCGATGCGGCGCAGGCGATCCATGAAGTCGGCGACGGCGTCCTCGGAATTCCAGCGCGCGTACACGAACCCGATGCGGTCCGACAGCTCGTGGTCCCGGAAGAACAGCGCGACGTCGCCGTCCGGCGTCGCGAATTTCCAGGGCCGATACAGCCGGTCGCGCGTGCGTCGCTCCTGGGGCAGCGACGCCCACAGCACGCCCTCGTCGCTGGCCAGCCACTCCAGGCCGGCGCGCGCCGCCAACCCGACCGCCTCGGGGCTGACCGAGCCCTCGGACGGCCACATGCCGCGTGGCGCCGCCCCGAACGCGTCGCGATGTCGGGCGATCGCGCGGTCGATCTGCGCGGCGGCGTCCTCGGGCGCCACGAACGCCTCGGCCGGCATGGCCAGCGACGGATTCGCGCGCCGCGCGTGCCGGGTGTCGACGAGCAACGGCAGGATCGGGTGACAGTAGGGCGACGTCGAGAGTTCGATCTGCCCGGCGTCGGCGCGGGCACGATGCGCCGGCACGACCTGCCCCACGACGCGCCGATACAGCGCGAGCAGGCCGTCGCGCTCCCCCACGCCGCTCATGGGCGCGGCGAGCGCGGCCACGGCCTCGGGCTCGGCGTGCAGCGAGGGATCCAGCCAGGCCACGAGGAAGGAGCATTCGAGCGCGAGCAGTTCGTCGTCGCGCAGCGTGTCGCGTGCGGCGACGCGACGTGTCAGCGCGGCGTACGCCGGCCAGCGCTCGAGCGCCCAGCGCGGCGCATGGGAACAGCGCTCGGCCACCTCACGGCGGTCCGCCGCGTCCAGCGTCTCGATGGGCTGGGCCAGCCGCTCGAACAGGACGTCGCGCCCGCCGTTCGCCGCGTCGTCGAGCTGGTCGAGCAGGATGGGCACGAAATTGAACGTCGCGCGCACCCCGGGGAAGGGCTCCAGGCGGCGCACCATGTCGAGGTAATCCTTGGTCGCGTGCAGTCGCACCCAGGGCAACTGCGCGACGCTGTCGCGCGGGTGGCGGTAGTCGGGCTGGTGCTGATGCCACAGGAGGAGGAGCCGCACCGCGGCGTGTGGATTCAACGGCCCCTCCCGACCGCGCGACTGCCGCGCCGCCCGCCCTCGCCAAGCGCGCCGTCGCGGCGCGCCGGGGTCCGGCGGCCGCCGCTTCGGCTACTGCCCGGCGCCCTGGATCTCGCCGATCTCTTCGTGGGCGCGCTGCGCGATCGAGGTCTCGCCGAATTCGCTGACCAGACGCTGCAGGCGCTTGACCGCTTCGGCCTGCTGGTGCGTCTGCTGGTAGCATCGTGCCGCGGCCATGAGGAATTCGGCCGACGATTCGCGATCGAACACGCCCACGAGCTGGTCGTACAGCGCGGCCGCGTCGGCGTACTGCAGATTGCTCTCGAGCGCGTAGGCCAGACTGCGCCGGGCGGCGTCGGCGAGCACGCCGCTCTTCTGCTTCGACAGGTAGGTCTTGTACTCGCTGACGGCCGTCTTGAAGTCGCCGCTCCAGTAGGCGTCGTCGCCGGCCAGGCGGTGCGCATCGTTGCCGCTCGGGGTCGACGCGTACGTCTGGCTCACCTGGCGCGCGGCCTGCAGCGAATGCTGGTAGTCGCCCTGCCAGAACATCACGTTCGCCTCGGCCAGCTTGCCGGCCGCGAGTTCCTCCTGGCTGGCGCGCGAACGCAACGTGAAGAACAGGCCCGCCGACACCACGGCCGCGACTCCGACCACGCCGAGCGTGAGACGCCCGTAGCGGCCCCAGAAGCCGGTCAACTGGTCCAGCAATTCTGCACCCGGATCTTCGAGCCGGGCTCCCTTCCGTGACTCCAAAGACAAGCAAAACCTCCCGTTACGAGGTCGATCTCATGTGATGCATGGCATGCGTTACTGAACGAGCGCCGCGAACCTTAGCCCGTCCCGATGCCCAGCGTCAAGCCGGCCCGGCGAGCGCTCTCGAGGCCCCCGCGCGATCGCGCCGGGCGCTCGGTGCGGCCGCGCCGCGCTTCGCCGCGGCCCGCCGCCGCCCTCATGCGCAGCGCGCGCAGCCGACCGCGCCGCGCGCCCGCACCAGCATTTCGGCGGGCGCGCCGCATCCCGGACAGCACGGCAGCTCCGGCTTGCCGCGCGCCACGTCCACCCGGCTCGTCAGCCTCACGTGCACGGCCCCGGCGCGCAGCTCCTGCTCGAGGTCCGCCACCGGCCACGACCACTCCTCGATGCCCCACAGCCGCAGTTCCGCGCGCAGCGCCCAGCGCTGGCGCACCTCGGCGGCCCGGCGCTCCCACTCGAGCTTGAGCGACGTGGCGTCGCCGTGCGCCAGGTCCGGATCCTCGGGATGCGAGGCGCGACGCCGTAGCCGCTCCTCCTCCTCCTCGATGCGCGCCGAGAAGAACGCGCCGAGCCGCCCGAGTTCGTCGTCACGGAGGCGCGCGATGCCGCGCTCCCACTCGTGCTCGCGATCGTCCAGCAACTGGTCGAGCGCGCCGCGCGCCTGCTGCATCCACTGGACCCGCTGCTCATCGGACGGCGGCTCGCTGATCTGGTACAGCCCCTCGCGCGTGCGGATGTCCGGCACCTGCGAGCCCTGCACGGTCTCGAGGCACGCACCGTCGGGACCGAGCAGGACGACCCACGGCTCCTGCAAAGGCAATCCGCCCCAGCGAGTGAGCACGGCGTGGAACGCGACGCGACGCTCGTAGCGCACCGGGCCGAGACGCGCCGGGCCCCATGTCAGGCCGCGCACGCGGCACACCGAGGCGATGCCCGCCTCGGGCGCACCCGGCACCTGGGCGAGCGCCGTGCGCCGCGTGCACACGGGATCCTCGAGCGCGGCCTCGAGCAGCTTGCGCCCGGCGCCGCTGCCAGGAGCGGTGAACCATGCGCCGCGCGGCAGCGTCGGGCGCTGCGGATCGAACACCAGGCGCACGCGCTGGCGCCGCCAGCGCCGGCGCAGCGCCGGCGACAGATCCACTTCCCAGTCGCCGCGCGCGGCGTCGCTCACCGTGCACCCCGCGGCCTCGAGCCAGCGCCCGACGAACGCGCGCCACTCGGGCGGCAACGTCGGCGGCGCGGACGGCGAGTGCACCACCGAGGTCACCGCCGGGGCGCGGCCGTTCCCGGCGGCGGCACGGCTCCGGCCGGCGGCGCGTCGCGGCTTCTTCGTGGCGACATCCGCGCTCATGCGCTCTCGTCCTCCTTGGCGACCGTGGGGAACAGCCACTGCTGTCGCGTCTTCTGTTCGAGGTACAGGCGTCGCGCCGTGACCAGCGTCTGCGCCAGCTCGGCGAAGCGGCGCTTGCGCAGCCGCGGATTCGTCGACTCGGTCCAGCGCCGGAACACTTCGTCCTCGAACGAACCGTGCGGCTGCCACGCGCCGAGGATCTCCTCCATCTCGCCCACCACCAGCTCGAACATGCGGATCTTGCGGTCGAGGATCTCGAGCACGTAGGCCTCGATGGTGCCGCGCGCGGCCATGTTCACGACGCGCACGGGGTGCTCCTGGCCGAGACGGTGGACGCGGCCGATGCGCTGCTCGACGCGCATCGGGTTCCACGGCAGGTCGTAGTTGATCACGATGCGGCAGAACTGGAGGTTGCGCCCTTCCCCGCCCGCCTCGGTGCTGACCAGCACCGGCGCCGTACTGCGGAACTGTTCGAGCGACTCCTCCTTCTCGCGCCAGCCCATCTCGCCGTGGAACAGCACCGGCTCGATGCCCTGCGCGCGCAGCGCGTCCGCGATCGTCTCCTGCGTCGAGCGGAACTGGGTGAACACGATGCATTTCTCGCCATTCAGGCCGCCGATGCAGCGCAGCAGCGAGCGCACCTTGCTCGGATTCGTGCTGACGTCGCCGGCGCGCTGCGCGAGCAGCCGGACGAGACGCGCGTCCAGTCCGTCGGGATTGCGTCCCAGCTTCTCGAGCGTGGAGCGTGCCGCGGCCCACGAGGAACCCATCTCCTTCTGCAGGACCATGAGCGTGAAGTAGTGCGGGCGGCCGGGCCCGGCGTGGTCGGCGCTCACGGATTCGGCCACGAAGTCGCTGACCTGCCGGTACAACTTGCGCTCGGCCGCGGTCTGGCTGACCCATAGCGTCTCCACCTTGCGCGGCGCGAACGTGAGATTCGTGTCGCCGCGCCGCGTACGGATCATCACCGACTGCAGCAGCGTGCGCAGTCGCGGCGTGTTGCGCGGCGTGCGCTTGTCGTGCCCGCTCAGGAAGTCGCGACGGAACTGCGAGAACGTGCCGACCGTGCCCGGTCGCACCAGGGTCGCGAGGTTGTACAGCTCGCGCATGTCGTTCTGCACCGGCGTCGCCGTCAGAAGCAGCAGGTAGCGTGGATTCAGGTCGTTGATGAATTTCCAGCCGAGCGTCAGATGGTTGCGCAGGCGATGCGCTTCGTCGACGACGACCATGTCGTAGCCCGCGCCGCGCACGCGCCGCCGGTGGCGCTCGTGGCGCGCCGTCTCGAGCGACGAGATGACGAGCGGATGGCGGCCCCACTGCCCCGCGGGCCCGCGCGACACGACGAAGTCGAGTTCGAACTTCTCCCAGAGTTCGGCGCGCCACTGCTCGCACAGTGACGCGGGCACGAGGACGAGCACGGTGCGCACCGCGCCGCGCAGCAGGTAGTCCTTGAGCACGATGCCGGCTTCGATGGTCTTGCCGAGTCCCACCTCGTCCGCCAGGATCGCGCGCCCGTTCAGGTCGCGCATGACCTTCAGGCAGGCGCGGATCTGGTGCGGGAACTGCTCCACCCCACGCAGCGAATCGAGCGAGATCAGGCGATCCGTCCCCGCCCAGCCGGCCCAGCGCTCGGCCTCGGCGCGCAGATCGAAGCGGGCCGGCGGCACGACCTCGTCCGCGCGCCAACGCTCGAGCAGGCGCTCGCCCTGCGCGTGCCACACGCGCTCGCCGCGCGGGCGCGTCGCGCCGTCCGCACCGTCGGTCGCGGTGCCCGCCTCCACGGCCGGCGTCACGTCGCCGGCGGGGCCGGCCGCGCCTTCGCCGATGCCGTTGCCGCGCACGACCTCCCAGTCGCGCTGCGCCGACAGGCGGCGCAGCTGGCCGCCGAACACGACCTCCAGCACCTCGCGCCCGCGATCGGTGTGCACCTCGACGACCAGCCCCTCACCGAACTGGGGATGGCGCAGGCGCTGTCCGACCTGGTAGCGGCTCGCGGTCAGTTCCACAGTGGGAACTCCTCGCCCTTCTTCGGGACGTGCACCGTGGCGCCGGTGCGCTCGTGCAGCAGGCCGGCCAGCGTTTCGGCCGGGGCGAGGTCGCCGTGCACCAGGAAGATCGTGCGCGGCGTCGGCTTCAGGTGCTCGACCCACTCGACGAGCTCGCGCTGGTCCGCGTGCGCGCTGTAGCCGTCGAGGGCCGCGATCTCGGCCTTCACCTCGACCGGTTCGCCGAAGATGTTCACGGGATTGCGCCCCTCGCGCAGCCTCCGCCCCAGCGTGCCCTCGCCCTGATATCCCACGAACAGCACCGTGTTCCGCGGATCGCCGAGACCGTGTTCCAGATGGTGGAGGATGCGCCCGCCTTCGCACATGCCCGAGGCCGCGATCACGATGCACGGTCCCTTGCGGACGTTCAGGGCGCGCGAATGCGCGACATCGGTCACGTAGTTCAGTCGGTCGAAGCCGAACGGCGCGCCGTTCTCGTCCTCGAACGCCCTGCGCGTCTCGTCGTCGAAGCACTCCGGGTGCGCGCGGTACACCTCGGTGGCGTGATACGCCATCGGGCTGTCGACGAACATCGGCACGCCCTTGAGCTGGCCGCGTTCGATCAGCTCGTGCAGCTGCGCGACGAACTCCTGCGTGCGCCCGATGGCGAACGCCGGCACCATCACGCGCCCGCCGCGCGCAAACGTGCGCTTCAGGACCTCGAGCAGCTGGCGCTCGTTGTCCTCTTCCGCCGGGTGCAGGCGATCCCCGTACGTGCTCTCCATCACCAGGACCTCGGGCCCCGGCGGGAACTCCGGATCGCGCAGGATGCGGCGGTGCGCGCGTCCCACGTCGCCACTCATCCCCAGGCGCAACGTGCGCCCGCTGCTCGAGAACTCGAACGTGGTGAACGCCGAGCCCAGGATGTGCCCCGCGTCGTGATACTGGACGTTCACGCCGTCGAACAGCGTCCACGGCTCGTGGTAGGCGCGCGGGCGCAGGCGTTCCAGCGTCCGCTCGACGTCGCCCGGCGCGTACAGCGCCTCGCGCGGCGGGCCCTTCTGGCCGCGCCGGCGATTCACGTGCTCGATGTCCTTGGCCATGAGGAACGCGCTGTCCGGCAGCAGCACGCGGCACAGGTCGGCGGTCGCCGGCGTGCAGTCGATCGGTCCCTGGAAGCCCTGAGCGACGAGCGTCGGCAGGTTTCCGGTGTGATCGAGGTGCGCGTGCGACAGCACGACCGCGTCGAGCGTCGGCGGCTCGAACGCGAACGTGCGGTTGATGGCGTCCGCCTCGTCACGCCGGCCCTGGTAGAGCCCACAATCGAACAGCCACTGCCGCGCTCCGAAACACACGTGATGCCGCGAACCGGTCACGGTGCGCGCGGCGCCTTCGAAGCGGATGGAGAGCGGATCGGGCATGCTCAGTAGCTCGCGTAGAAGATGACGCCGGCCGAGGCCTGCACGTCGTGGTTGACGCTGCCGTTCTGGAACACCGCCAAGTAGCGGGTGCTGAAGTCGAGCGCCAGGCTGCGGTACACGAAGCGCTCCGCGCCGAGCCCGGCGCTCAGATACAGCCCGTCGCCGCCGAGCGGATACGCCGTCTCGCCGTCGCGCAGCGTGGTGTGCACCTGGGCCAGCCCCGCCCCCACGCTGATCATCGGCTGCACCTTCTCGCGCGTCTGGAAGATCTGGTACATCTCGACGCCCGAGAGCAGGAACGTGGCGCTGCTCACCGCGAACGCGCTGTCGGCCGGCTGCCGCGCGTCGAACGAGTGACTCTCGAACGAAATTCCGAACGCACGCTCGTAGCGCATGCGATAGCGGATGCGCACCGCGAGGCTCGCGCCGCTGCCGAACGTGCTGCCGAAGTCGCCGCTGCTCAGCAGCGTGCCGTAGCCGCCCTGCAGCCCGACGCCGATCTGTCCCGGACGCGGCAGCACGATGACGGTCTCGGCGCGCGCGGCCATCGGCAGCAACGCGACCAACGCCACGACGAGCGGCGCGCTCCAGCGGAATGGGTGCATCGATTCCCCCTCGTTCCCCGGTCGGGTGGAACGCTATGGACGTGGATGAAACGTGCGATGCACCTCGCGCAGGTACGCGCGATCGAGGTGCGTATAGATGGCCGTCGTCGTGACGGAGGCATGGCCGAGCAGTTCCTGCACGACGCGCAGATCCGCGCCGCCTTCCAGCAGATGTGTCGCGAACGAATGGCGCAGCGCGTGCGGATGCACGCGGGTCGCCAGGCCCGCGCCGCGCGCGTGACCCGCCAGGATCTTCCAGAAGCCCATGCGCGACAGCGGGCCGCCGCGTGCGTTCACGAACACGGTGTCGTGGCGCTGCCGCCCGACCAGCAGAGGACGCGCCCGCTCCAGGTATTCGCGCAGCGCGCGCTCCGCCGCGCGGCCGAACGGCACGACCCGTTCCTTGCCGCCCTTGCCCGAGACCGCGACCGCCCGCCCCGCCAGATCGAGCCGGGCGCGCGGCAGTCCGCACAGCTCGGACACGCGCAAGCCGCTCGCGTACGCGAGCTCGAACATCGCGCGGTCACGGAGCGCCAGCGTGCCCTCGCCGCCCGGCTGGGCGAGCAGGCGCTCCATGTCTTCGCGGCTCAGCGCGTGCGGCAGCTTGCGATCGCGCCGCACTTGCGGCACGTCGCCGAGCGGGTCGCCTGGAGCCAGGCGTTCGCCGGCGAGAAACGCGTGGAACCCGCGCAAGGCCGAGCGACGGCGCGCGACCGTGCCGGCCGACAGCCGGCGCTGCAGCTGCGCCGCGAAGTACGCGTCCACGAAGATGCGCCCCGCCTCGTCCCAGCGCGCGAGGTGGTGTCGCACCGCGAACGCGCGATAGTCGGCGAGGTCGCGCGCGTACGCGTCGAGCGTGTGCGCGCTGAGCCGGCGCGCCGTGCGCAGACGATCCAGGTAGGCCTCGACCGGCGCGTCGAGCGCGGTGCGCGCGGCTGGAGCGGCGCCTCCCCGGGCGCGGCGCGTCCCGCGCGCGTCGCCGCGCTCGGCGGCCGGGGCCCGCGTCGCCGTGCTCATCGCTCGCCCCCGGCGCGACGCGCCTCGCGCTCGGCGGCCAGGTATTCCGCGACGCGCGCCG
>Ga0310810_10005638_pt1 | contig 14036 bp, 11 predicted proteins | sample NCmetagenome_FD_207641 | JGI IMG/M metagenome (GOLD analysis project Ga0310810, IMG submission 207641) | Soil microbial communities from experimental microcosm in Duke University, North Carolina, United States - NC | ecosystem: Engineered > Artificial ecosystem > Soil microcosm > Unclassified ... | reverse complement strand
AACCGGCCCTGGGTGTCGCTTTGCAGGTCTTTGTAAAGATCGGGCGTGAGGTAAGCGCTGTGCGGATCGAGGGAACTCAACATGCCGTTGATCGCGCCGGAGACCAGGGTTTTGGTCTGCACGTCGTCGACGTAATTTTTCTTGACAATCGAAAGGATGTTGCTGAAAGCCTCGAGGCTCTCATAATCCTGGCGGCCGACCGCGGAAACGTTGGGAACCCAGTGGGCTGAGAGAAAAAAGCCCAGCGCGATGCCGACAACCAAAAGCAAAAAAGGTGCTCCATGCTTGCGAACCATGCGCATCGTAAATCTCCTCGAGAGGAATGGCAGAACGATCTGAAGCACGAGTTTAACGCAAGAAAAATAAAATAGCTATTGCTTCCTGAACCACGGCAGCGGATCGACCGAACGACCGTCCTTGCGGATTTCAAAGTAAAGATTGGAACCCGCCAGTGAGTCACTGTCGCCGACTCGACCGAGGACTTCGCCGCGCCTGACCTCATCGCCTGTTTTCTTAATAATTTCCGACAGATGACCGTAAATTGTATAGTAACGCTCGCCATGGTCGACGATCACCATTCTGCCATAGCCGGAAAATCGATCGGCATAGACCACCGTGCCCTTTTCCACCGCCCGGATATCCTCTCCGACCGGGGCGTCGATATCGATGCCGTTGCGGAATATTTCCGCGGCAAATTCCGGGTGTTTGTATTTTCCGAAGGGCGCGCTGACCTGGCCGCGCACAGGCCAGTCGAGACGGCCGCGGAGCGCCTCGAGCCCCGCGCCGGTGGAGGGCGCCGGCGCAGGCTGCTGCTTGGGCTTGTTGAGCGCTCGGCGGGCGATCTCCTCCATCATTTTTTCCAGCCGCTGCGCCGCAGCTTCCATCTCGGCCAGTGCGCGCTGGCGCGTGGTTTTTTCCCGGCGCAGTCCGGTCAGCAATACTTTTTTCTTCTCCGCCTCGCGCTGCACCGCTATCTGGGCGGCGTTGAGCGTCCTTTTCTGGTCGCTCAGCTCCGCCTGCTTTTGCGCCAGACTTTCGCGCAGGATCTCGCGGTGCTGGCTTTCTTCCTCGAGCTTTGCGACGAGATCGCGGTCGAAGCTGATCGTGGCTTCGAGATACTTGCGCCGGCGCAGAAAATCGCCGAGCGAACCCTCGCTGCTCAAAACCGTCAACGTGCCGCCGCCCTTTTGCCAGCGATAGAGCGCCGCGGCGCGTTTCTTCCAGAGCGCGCGTCGCTCGGCGATCGATTCGCCCAGCCGCTGCGCTTGGATCTCTTCCGCGCGCAGTTCCGCGCTGAGCGAGCCGAGCCTGGCGTTGGCATTGGCCAGTTCCTTTCGCCGCGCCTCCAAATCGGTTTGGATCTTGTTCAGAGTTTGCAGCACCGAGCCTTCCTTCACCTGTAGCGCCGAGAGATTTTTTTTCTCGCTTTCGATTTTTTTCTTGATGCCTTCGAGATCGCGGCTGGGCGTCGCCGGCCGGCCGGTTTCTACCAGCGCGAGCCAGGGCAACAACCAAAAAATCAGAATTGAGCGCTTGAGGCGTGCCACGTTCGTATGAATGCGCGGAGCGAAAACAGGCTGCCCGCCGTCCCCAGCAACAATCCGATCGCAACCAGCAGCGCGAGGCGCTCCACCGGCAAAAACTGCAACCGCCCGAACGGCGTCAGAAATGCGCCGAAGAGCGCAATCTGATCCTGCAGCAGCAAATAAAAACCCCACAACGCCGCCACCGCAAGGCCCGCGCCGATCACTCCTTGAATCAAGCCCTCGAGCACAAACGGCGCCTGGATCAACTCTTCCGGCGCGCCGACAAGCTGCAGGATCTCGACTTCGTCTCGGCGCGTCAGCAGCGCAAGCCTGACGGTGCTGCGCACGACAAAAAAAGTGGCAAGAAACAGAACGCCGCCAAAAACCCATTTAGCCCAAGCGACCACGAGCGCGGCAAGTTCGAGCTTCTCAACCCACTGCTGCGGATATTCGACGCCGGCGACGTCGTGATCGTCGTGCAACCGCGCGGCGAGCCGCGAAACCGAAGCTTCGCTTCGCTCCGCCGGTTTCAGCATGATTTCAATGGACGCCGGCAAAACATCGGCGGGCAAGCCCTCGAGCAATCCGGATTGAGTTCCCAGCGCCGCCTGAAAATCGCGCCGGGCCTCGGCGTGACTGATGTAGCGCGCGCGCGCCACCTCGGGCATGGCTTCGATGCGCTTCATCAGCGCTGAGACCCGATCTTCGGCGAGGCCGTTATTCAAGTATGCGCTGATTTGCAGATCTTCGCCCCAGCCGCGCACGAGATATTCGAGATTGGTCTGCAACAGCATCAAGGCGCCGAAGACAAAAAGCGCAATCGCCAAGGTCACGGCGGTCAGCAGGTGAGTCCAGCAGAGATGGCGAAAGCTGGTTCCCGCCTGGCGTAACACCAATCCGATCCAGCAAAATATTTTCATTCACCCGACTCGCGCGCTAGATCACCGATCAGCGCACCCCGCTCCAGGCGTAAAACTCGCGTGCCGTAGCGCTCGATCATCTGTCGATCATGGCTTGCGATCAAAATCGTCGCGCCGCGCTCGCGCATGCGCAGCAGAAGTTTCATGACCTCTTCTGCGGCTTCGGCGTCCACGTTGCCGGTGGGCTCGTCGGCAAGCAGCACAGCGGGGTCATTGATCAGGGCGCGCGCGATCGCGACTCGCTGTTGCTCGCCGCCGGAGAGGGTAAGCGGCCTGGCATCGTAGCGATCCTTCAAGCCGAGCTCGCGCAGCAATTGATACGCTCGAGTGCGGCTTGCGCGCTTGGAGACGCCGGCCACTTGGGCCGCCAGCGCGATGTTGTCCAGGGCAGTCAGGTGCGGCAGCAGGCGAAATTCTTGAAAGACCAGCCCGATTTGTCGTCTAAGCTGAGCTACCGCGCGGCTTTTCAGCCGCGTGACGTTCCGCCCGTCAATCCAGATCTGACCTTCGCTCGGTTCTTCCTGGCGAAACAGCAGCTTGAGCAGGGTCGATTTGCCCGCGCCGCTCGGACCGCTGATAAATGCGACCTCGCCTCTGGCGATTTCAAAACTGACATCGGTTAATGCCCGCCGGCCGAGGCCGTAGCTTTTTGCAAGGTGCGCGACCTGGATCATCAAAAACGGAAATTCCGCTGCGAGAATCGCTATTTAAGTTTCATTTAACCTTGACACTCAAAAGGGCGGTTGTTAGAGTTACTGAAACTCGCTTTTTCTCGGTATCTATAAAAGATGCAGCCCCAGCTTACAAGCATTCGGGAGGCTAGCAGGCCGATGCTCGACACCATCAAGAAATTCCATATCGTGTTGATCAAACCTTCCAAGTACGACGACGACGGCTACGTAATTCGCTTCTGGAAGGGCGTGCTGCCAAGCAATACTTTGAATGTTCTCCATGGCCTCACCGAAGACGTCAAAACGCGCCGCGTGTTCGGCGCGCTGCCGATCGAGGTGACCACCTTCGACGAAACCGCCGAGAAAATCTCGACGGCAAAAATCATCCGCTGGAGCAAGGCGCCGGGCGTCAGGCTCCTCGTCTGTCTGGTCGGCGTGCAGACCAATCAGTTTCCCCGGGCGCTGGATATGGCGAAAAAATTCCGCGCCGAGGGGATCACCGTGATCATGGGCGGCTTTCATACCAGCGGCACGATCAACATGCTGAGCGATCAGGAGCCTGACATTCAGGAGCTCTACCGCGAAGGAATCTGCGTCGTCTCCGGTGAAGTCGAAGGAAAATGGGAGGGCATTCTCGGGGACTATCTGCACAATCGACTGAAGCCGCTCTATAGTTATGCTCAAGACCTGCAGAACCTCGTCGACATCGAGGAGGCGCCGTTGCCGCAGACTAGCGCCAAGACGATGGAGCACTTCGCCTACCCGAGCTTCGCCACTGCGGACACCTCACGCGGCTGCCCCTTCGCCTGCACTTTCTGCACGATCATCAACGTGCAGGGACGCAAGATGCGCGAGCGCAGCCCGCAGAGCATCGCCGCCATGATGCGGCGCAACTACCTCGAGCACGGCTTGTCCTTCTATTTCTTCACCGACGACAACTTCGCGCGCAAGAAACTCTGGCGCGAGACCTTCGAAGAAATCATCAAGCTGCGCCAGGAAGGACTCGACGTCTCGTTCATGATGCAGGTGGACCTGGCCAAAAAGCCCAAAGACTTCGTTTCGCTGGCCGCCCGTGCCGGCTGCACCCAGGTCTTCATCGGTATGGAAAGCGTCAACCCACAGAATCTCGAAGCGGAAGGAAAGAAGCAAAACAAGGTCGAAGAGTACCGCGGCATCATCAAGGAATGGCACGATGCCGGCGTCCTGGTGCACACGGGCTACATCATCGGTCTGCCGTGGGACTCCAAGCCGCAGGTCGCCGAAGACGTTCAGTTCCTAATGAACGAAGTGGGCCCGGATCAAGCTTCGTTCTTCATGCTGACGCCGCTTCCCGGCTCCCATGATCACCGCGAGATGAAAAAACGCGGCGAGTGGATGGACCCGGACTTCAACAAGCGCGACTCTTTCCACGCCACGATCAAACACCCGCGCATGACGGCCGAAGAATGGACCGAAGCCTACGAGAACGCCTGGCGGTCGTTTTACAACAAAGAGAACATGATCAAGAGTCTCTCCCGCTGGACCGACTCTCCAAAAAATTACTGGAATCTGATGTCGATCTTTTTTTGGTATAAAAACGCCGCGCTCATCGAAAAACAGCATCCGATGGTCGCGGGCTTTTTCCGTTTGAAAGACCGCAAGCAGCGCCGCGCCGGTTACTCAGTGGATTCGCTGCCGATGCATTGGTGGAAGCGCGCTCGGGAAATCACCGCTTTGATGATTACCTGGGCAAAGTTTCTCAAGGAAATGGAAGAAGTTTGGCTGCAGACGCGCAAACGCAGCGAAACCGAAGAGCGCTGGGTCGAGCAGATTCAGAAGATCCAGGGCGACATCTGGCAGTCGCTCAAGATCGGCGAGATTCGCAGCCTCTATACGAGCGCCAAAGATAATTTGTCCGAGCGCGCCGGTGCGTTGGTCGACCAGATCGAGGATCTCTCCTCACGAGTCGTGTATAGCCGCAGCGATCTCAATCGTTTTTTAAAGCAGTGGGACCGCTTGCGCGTGAAAATTCAAGAGGTGCAGCCGCGCGAGAGCGAACCGGCGCGCCGCGTGCTCGATGAGATCCATCGGATTCAGGCCGGCGTTCGGCTGGGTGATCACATTCAGACCTGGCAGGAAGCTTACACGCGGCTCCGCGGTCATTTGCCGTCCAAGGCTCAGCTCAGCCTGATCAAGTTCGACGCGATCAACAACCGCATCGTCTATTCGAGGCAAGAGCTGCAGCGCATCTGGTCGCAAAATCTCACGAACCTGCGCCAGTTAAAACTCTGGCAGATTCGCCCAGTGAAATTTGTCAGGGCGATGATCCAGGATTTTTCCCTGACCACTTCCTTCGCGAACAACTTTCGGGAATTTTCCAAATAACCTGCGCGGGCCTTAGTGGATCCAGGCGCCGCGTCGGGCGAGTTTCATTAGCTCTTCGCGAACGCGTTCGGTGTCCCGCGCGTTTGGCGCTACGCTTAGGTAGGTTTCGAAGTCTTCCCGCGCCTGGGCTAAATATTCCAATTCAAGATAAAGCAGACCGCGGTCGCGGATTTCGCCTGCGGCTCCCGGATCGAGGATGATCAGGCGATCGAACACGGAGAGCGCCTGGCCGAAATCGCCGTTCTGCAGATAAATCGCCTTGAGATTGCCGAGCATGCGCTTGAGGATCTGCTTTTTCCCCGTACCTGCGAGAAACTCGGCGCGAAAAGGAACCGTGGAACCGCTCAGCCGGTCGAGCATCGCCCGCAAATCCTTCCGGCTTTTGATCTCGCCCGAGTGGAAAGGATCGATCACGATCTCGACGCCTTCGCCTTCGTGTTTGACCAGGAAATGGCCGGGGAAGTTGACGCCTTCCAACGCCAGGCCGATGCGCTGGGCCACTTCGAGGTAGAGCACCGAAATGGTGATCGGAATGCCGGTCTTGCGCTCAATCACTTCATTCAAAAAACTATTTTTCGGATCGTAGTAGTCTTCGGTATTGCCGCGGTAACCGTGCTGATTGAAGAGAACAAAATTCAGCGCGGCGATGGTGCGATAGACATCGGCCTCGGCTCCGCCGCGCGCCACCGCCTCCACGGCCAGTTCGTCGAGCCGCGCCAGATAAGCAGCGATGTCGAGACCGGGATAATTGCTGAGCGCGATCGTCAGAGCCGCGCGACCGAGGTCGATTTTATCTTCCGGTCGGTCGACGGTCTGACGAAATTCACGGTACGCGTCGGTAGCCAATGTGCGCTTCTTGCGGCTTCAGGATTGGGGTACGCTGAAGTTTCTGTTCACCACGGAGGAGACAGAGATCACAGAGTTCGGAGTTTTTGGAATCGAACACTCCGTGTCCTCCGTGCTCTCCGTGGTGAATTATCCCCTTTAGCGCGGTTCGGCGATCACATCGACGAGATACGGGGCCTGCTTCTCCCTGACGTATTTGACGCCTCGTTCGATGGCCGGGCGCAAGTCGGCCGGGTTGCGCACCGGTCCTTCGCCTTGCACGCCGAAAGATTTCGCCATGGCCGCAAAGTCGATGGCCGGGTCGTCCACGTGAGTGCCGATGCCGGCGTTCTCCACCGGGCGTTTGCGGAACTTGGCGACTTCGATGCCGTGCTCTTCGGAATTGTAATAGGACTGATTGTTGTGCATGACCATCAGGAGCGGGATGCGGTGCTTGGCCGCGGTCCAGAGCGAGCTCGAGGTCATCAGCATATCGCCGTCCGATTGGATCGCCACGGCGAATTTTCCACTGCCCTTGAGCGCGAGAGCGGCGCCGATTGACGCCCCAGGTCCGTAGCCAAGACCCGCGCCGCCGCTGCCGCCGAGAGACTGATTCGGCTTGGTGAAGTCCCACAGCCGGCGGGTCCAGCCGTTCGAAGTGCCGTTGACCAACACCCAGTCCTCGCGCTTCACCGCTTCGCCGACTTCCAGCCCCAGCCACGCGGTCGAGATTTCTTTCTGCGACCCCTTGGCTTCGGCGTCGGCGCGCCATTTGGCGCGGCGGTTTTTGTGCTTTTCGGTTAATTCCTTCTGACGCGCTTCGATGGCAGCCTTCTTCTTGCTGTCGTTGCCCAACAGCTCGCGGCAGAGCCGGGTCAGTTCCGGCACTGCCACCGCGGTGTCGGCGCTCATCGGCACGTCCACCGGCTGCAGCGCCTGATAATCGTTCGCCCAGGAGTGAACCAGCATGTCATTCATTGAGATTGTGGCGATTTTCACGGCCGGCGAAGTGACATATTCGCAATTGCGAGTCTGCTTACTGACCGTGGTGAGCGAGCCGAAGAGATCTGCCACATCGAGGGCCAGGATGAAATCGGCCTTTTGCAAAAGCTCGCGCGCCCCGTCGGTCGCATCGAGCGGATGAACGGAGGGAAAATTAAACCGCCCGCCCTTGTCGACGACGGGCGCCGCCAACAGCTCGGCCAGCTCGATTAGCGCCGGCACGGTTTTAGGATTGCGCCCGAGAGAATCGGCGATGATGATCGGCGCCTGCGCGTTGACCAGCAGCTCGGCGGCTTTGCGCAGTGCTTCGGGATTAGCCTGCATCGCCGCCGGCGCCGAATAACGGTTCACATCGGGAATATCGAAAGGAGAGGTCAGCGCGTCTTCCTGAATATCGGCGTCGTAGTTGATGTAAACGGGCGCCGTGGGATCGGTCGTCGCGATGCGATAACCGCGAATGAAGGAGTCGGGCACGTCTGCGAGTGAATAGGGCTGATCATCCCATTTGGTGTAGTCGCGAACTTGATTGCCCTGCACGAGCGCAGTGTGAATCCAATCGATGCGCGGGCGGCGCCGCTTGGAGTTCATCGGCCCGGTGCCGCCAAGCACCATCATCGGCACGCGGTCGATGTAGGCGTTGAAGATCGCCATACTGGCGTGCTGCAAGCCGACCATGTTGTGCACGATGGCGATCATCGGTTTGTTCTTGGCCTTGGCATAACCGTGCGCCACGGCCACCGAAATTTCCTCGTGATGGCAGAAGATCACTTCCGGCTTGTAGTTGCCGCCGTAGTTGACGATCGAATCGTGAATGCCGCGAAAGGTCGCGCCCGGATTGAAGGCGGCGTACTCGATATCAAACGCCTTCATCAGATCGACGACGACATCGGACCCATATTGCGGTTGTTTCTTTTCCACTCTGGACACTGTTTTACCCCTCCTCAAGTTCGTGGTTCTGCACTGCATACCAAGAAAAGCGCTGCATGGCTAGGGCTGATAAAACTTCGGTTTTCAACCAGCCTGGAGCTTCCAAATCAGGAAGGATTCCCGGTTTGGTGAAAACACCGTTCACGGTTTGACAGGCTCGCCGCGACCGGACCAATTCACAAAAATTGGGATACTGATCCGTTTGCCCTGAGCGATGTCGAAGGGCTCCAACGACCGACTGAAGCGAACTTGGTTTACTGCCGTTCGGTGGTTTTCGTCTGCAGCAGACCCTTTTGATAAAAGAGCTCGAGGGTTTCGCTGAGATCGCCCTGTCGCGCGCCGCTCGCCGATGCCTGCCCGACCTGCAGCGCAGCGATCGCCTCCAACACTTTCTGCGCCGCCGGCGCCATAAAGCAATCCAGCCCGTTGTGATTGAAGGTTCGTTTCAACTCATCCATCTCTTCGGCACGCCGCCCGGCGTGAATCTGCAGCCCGACGATGGAGCCGGAGAATTTGTCGAGTAGACCAGGAAAGCTCTCTTCGTACTGCGCGCGGATTTCATCAAGCAGCCCGAAGCGCCGCGCGCCTATCAAAAGCTCGCAAAACAATCCCTGCAATCCTTTTGTGAGGCCGGCATAGACGATTTTGAAAGCAGACGCCTGGTTGGTGCTCGCGCCAAGCGCTTTGGTGGGAATGCTGAACTCTTCCAGCGCGCCGAGCCGTCCCGCGGACGGTCCGGAAACGTAAACGATCGTGCCCTTCCCCATGCGCGCCGCCGAACCGATGATGCAGCCGTCGACAAAGTCGACACCGGCCGGCTGCAATATTTTGGTAATTTCGTCAGCCGTCATCGGCGAAATCGCGTTGGCGTCGAGAAACAACAAATCCTTTCGCCCTGCCGTCTTCACTGCCTCAGCCACGTTGGCGGCAACGGCCGTCGCCGCGGACGGCACCACGATCGAGACAATCAATTCAGCTTCCGTGACCAGATCCGCCATCGACGGCAAAGACCGCACCCCGGCATTTTCACCGCGCTGGCGACTTACCTCGCCTCGGTCCTTGTCGAAAGTAAAAACCTCCACTCCGCGGTTCTTCAAGAGCTTCGCCCAATGAAAGCCCATCTCGCCAATGCTCAGGATACCAATTTTATTAAACGCCACAGGAATCCTCCATTCACCGGCGACCACCGCCGTTGTTTCGGAGCACTCTATGCCACAAGCAAGCGGCTTTTCAAAGATGCGGTGTCGGTTGGTGACTCACCGGCGGGAAGTTAAGCAAACCATACCTTCTGTAACCACGAGTCCTTCAAGTGAAAGTCGATTCGAAAAATTCGCGGTGAGGATCGCCCGGCTCGATCCGTCACCTGCAAGAATTCGCGTAAACAGGCAGGGCACTTTACTGCATCGAATCTACTCGCCGCTCAGAACCGTCCTTCTTTTTCCATCTTTCTTACCGCGCTGTCGTCGACCAAATCTTCGGCTTTTAGACGGCGGATTTTTTCGTTGTTGGCGCCGAGCAATCGGATCACATTGCGGACGCCGTCGACAGTCGGATAGATCTTTTTCTCGTACAGGTTGACCAAGCTCTGATAACCGTCCTCAGCGTCTTCCACCCGTTTGAACCGAAGCGCCTTCGCTAGGCTCTTCGTTACCGGTGCCTTGTTTTCCGGATTGCGAATAAACGTTGCGCTGTCGAGCAGCGCCCTCAGCAAATTTTCCAGGCTCGCGGGCGAAGAATGAACGAAGCTCCGCTTCCCCATTACGCCGGACCCCTGGTAGGAAATCGGGAGCTTTTCCGCGTCAGCGAGCACGCGGAAGCCTTTGCCCTGGAGCATTTTGCCGAACGTGTAACCGAGAAATGCCGCGTCCGCCGTGCCGCTCATGACTCCCTGCGCCATTACCGCCTGCTCGCCCAAAGTGCGAAACTGGATTTTGTCGCGCTCCGGCGAAAGACCCCAGTAGTCCAACATCAACATGGAGAAAATCCAGCCGCCGCCGCTGAGACTGTTGACCGCGATACTTTTACCCTTGAGGTCCGCCGGCGTTTTGATCTGCGGATTGACAACGAACAGGCCCGAGAGCCGGTTGATGAATCCGGCGACGAACACAAGGTCTGCGCCTTCGGCGATGGCGCCGAGGTTAGCGCCCGAGACCGAGCCCCAGTGAAATTGCGTTTCGCCGGAGCTGAGCGCCGACATGGCCACCGGCCCGTTGCGCACCTGGACGAAGCTCAGATCGAGGCCATAGTTGCGAAATAGGCCGAGGTCCTGCGCGACGTAGATTACGCCGTCGCGCTCGCTCGCCGAACCGGAGGTCATGACGATTTTATTCAACGGCGCGGCCGCATAAGCGGGGGCGACCATGAACGAAATGATCAAAGCCAAAACCAACGCAAACCATCTCATGGCGTCAAAACTCCTTTGGGGGACCGCAGCCGCGCGACGGAACCACGGCGCGCAAAATTGTTCTCGCAAGATATGACCGAGCGGCAAATTGAGTCAAGGCAGCCGCGGCCAAAAAAGGATTCGAAAGATGAGTGGAAATCCGCCGGGCCAGCCCGGCGCTATTCGGAGACCTCGTCCAACACCGCCTTGAGGCGACGGCGGCGCACGGCGTCGGCCAGAGTGTCCAGCAGCCCGCGGCTTTCCTCCCAGCCGATGCAGGCATCGGTAATGCTGAGACCGTAGACGAGATTTTTTCCAGCGATGAGATCCTGGCGCCCGGCTTTCAAATGACTCTCGACCATGACGCCGAAAACTGCGCCGTCACCGCCAGCGATCTGTTCGGCCACATCGGCGCCGACGAGCACCTGACGCTGCGCGTCTTTGCCGCTATTACCGTGGCTGAAGTCGATCATGATCCGCGCCGGTATCGCCGCTTCGGCGAGAGTTCGCACCGCTGTTGCCACGCTCTGAGCATCGTAGTTCGGCTGCTTGCCGCCGCGCAAAATCACGTGGCAATCCTCGTTGCCGGTGGTCGCCGCGATCGCCGATCGTCCCTCCTTAGTTACGGCCATGAAATGATGCGGCGCCCGCGCCGCGCGAATCGCGTCGACGGCGATCCGGATATTGCCGTCGGTGCCATTCTTGAAACCCACAGGACACGACAGGCCCGACGCAAGCTCGCGATGCACCTGGCTCTCAGTAGTGCGCGCACCGATGGCGCCCCACGAAACCAAATCGCCGATGTATTGCGGCGTGATCATATCGAGAAACTCGCAGCCGACGGGCATGCCCATTTCGTTCAGATCGAGGAGCAGCCGGCGCGCCATGCGCAAGCCGTCGTTGATGCGGTAGCTGCCGTCCAGCTTGGGATCGTTGATCAATCCTTTCCAGCCGACGGTGGTCCGGGGCTTCTCGAAATAAACACGCATCACGACCAGCAGATCTGCGGCGAGCCGTGTTTTGGCCTCATGAAGCCGCTGGGCGAATTCCTTCGCCGCCTTCACATCGTGGATAGAACACGGCCCCATGATCACCAGCAGGCGATCGTCGGCGCCGTGAAGAATCTTGTGCACCGCTTGGCGCGTCTGCCAGACGCTGGCCGCTGCGGCGCGGGTCATGGCGAACTCATTCAGCAGGTCCACGGGCGGGACCAGCTCGTCGATTTCCTTGATCCGCAGATCGTCGGTTTGGTAGTCCATAAAGCGTTTACCGCCGTCCGGATGAAATGACCCTATTATAGTTCACCGGGGCGGCGAAGCTAACCGATGATTTGCGGTCTCCGAGGGCGGCCAGAAACCGGTCAGTGGGAGTAGGTGTACTTTTGGCGGCAGTCGATCTTCACGCGGCTACAGAAAAAATCGCGGACTTCTGGAATTTTCATGAAGCGGTCGTAATCGTAATGGGGACCGTAGCTCGACCAGATTTCAGTGCCCGGCTTGATGTCTTGCAGTGCGACAAAAATAAAATACGGCGGCTCGCAGATCTGCTTGATCGCCGCATTTTGAAAATGGGTTTCCCGGTTGTTGATCTTGCTGGGCGCGAAATTGATCCGGCTCACATGCGCGCCGTAGTCCTTGGCATCGATAAAACGGTAAGGCGCGAGCTTTTCACGGACGCATTCGGGTACCGAGGCGATGTAGTGATTGCCGTTGGGATATTGATCCGCCGGCAAAAGCCGCCCGCCCAGCTCGCCGATCACCTCACCCTTCTTGATTTTCGCCGCGGCGAAAAGCCCGTTGCCGGCGCCGGGGATCGTAGATTTTCTAATGACGGTCCGGCGCTCGTACTGTTGATTGATTCTCAAAAGCGCGATCTGCGCCTTTTGTTCGAGGGCCCAAAGATCTTTGGGAATCGGACTCAATACCATGGCAACAAGAAAAAGCAGGTGGATTTTCATGAACGGAGGCTTGCAGACAAAACCTCTCCTCTCGAAAGATTCAAACTCTGAGGAACCACAGGGTCACCGGATTGTCAAATCGCCGCGCATCGCGGTGCTTCAACAGTCGCCAAGATGGAACGGAATCTGGTGGTGTCTCAAACTGAGACACTACCCGGGATCTAGGATGCGGAATTTTCCTGAGGAATGCAGCGCCAGGGCCGCCGATCAGGAGCGCTGCCCGAGCAGATGCTTTTCATCGAGCGCGCGCATCACCGCGGATACGTAAGTTTTGATCGCCGCCTTCACGTCGTCGGTGTCGGTGGTTTTGATCGTGCCGGTCCAGACCACCTCATTCTTTCTGAGATCGTAGAGCGTAGTTTCGGAGGTAAACTCATTATAGCGGTACGCGCTGGGCGCGCCGTAGTAGCCGCCGTACCAGCTCGCGCCCAGGTGCGGGCCGTAAAAACCAAACCAGGGCATCGGAAAATAATTCGGACTGTACTGGGTCTTTTCCTCGACATGAACCGGCCGCGCCAAGATCGCTGCGTCGGCGCCGGCCTTTTGTGCAGCTTCTTTGATTTTCGCCTCGTCGATTTCCTCATCCTTGGCGAGAATGGGATAGCTCGGCAGCGCGTCGATACCCTGGGCGCGAAGCTGCTCGACAAATTCGTCTTCGAAATTGCGCCGCACGCTGGTCGCGCCACCAAGGCCGCCGACCATGATGCGTTTGAAGCTCGCGCCGCTGTAGCCCGGATTACGCCATTCGCTTACGATTGGATTGGTAGTCGAGCATCCGGCGAGAAGTGCGATGGCGGCAATCACAAGAAAACGCGCTAAAACCTTCATGACGGTTTCCTCCACCGCGGAACGGAAAGCGAACGATCCAACCACCCAAAGAATGATAGCATCGAGCCCGGACTTGTCCAGCCGCCTTCAGCCACCGGCGCGAAGCCGGGCCGATTTCAGCGATAGGTTTAGAATCAGCCCAGGCCGAACAGCTTCTTAGCGTTGAGCGCGAGAATGTTGGCCTTGTCGGCGTCGCTGATCTTGGCCGCCTGGATTTCACCCAACGTCGCGCAGTGCTCATAGCTAGCGGGATAGGAGTAGAACAGGCTGCCGAAAATCAGACGATGGGAACCCACCGCCTCGACGAACTGGCGCACGTAGGCGGGGCCGCGCACGTGCGCGGTGTCGAAAAGAATGTTGGTGGTGCGCTTGGCGATATCCAAGGCGAGTTGGCTGTTGGTGTTCGTCGTCAGCGCATCCAAGGAGACAAAGGTGAGCTGTGGAAATTCCAGGGCGAGCCGCTCCAGTCGCCAGACCGCCTCGAGATTCGACTCGGCGTTGGTGTGAATCAACGGTACCAGTCCGAGATCAGCGACTTTTTTCAAAAGCGGCCGCATCAGCGCGTGATCCACCGCGACACCCTGAAAGCGGCTGTGCCACACCACGCCCGCAAGTCCCAGCTGATGTTTGATG
>Ga0310810_10005636_pt1 | contig 14037 bp, 9 predicted proteins | sample NCmetagenome_FD_207641 | JGI IMG/M metagenome (GOLD analysis project Ga0310810, IMG submission 207641) | Soil microbial communities from experimental microcosm in Duke University, North Carolina, United States - NC | ecosystem: Engineered > Artificial ecosystem > Soil microcosm > Unclassified ... | reverse complement strand
AGATGCTCCCGCGCGCACGCGTGCCGTCCTGGTGGTCTCTCCCAACAATCCGACAGGATCGTTTCTCACGCGCCGCGAGCTGGATGCGCTGCTCGCCCGGTGTCGCGAGCGCCGGTGGGCGCTCATCGTCGATGAAGTGTTCGCGGACTATCCGGTCGAACCACCGGGTGATGCGGTGATCGACGTGGCGGCGGACGCTGGCGTCCTCGCGTTTACCCTTGGCGGTGCCTCGAAGTCGGTCGGCTTGCCGCAGATGAAACTCGGCTGGATGCTGGTTGGAGGCCCGCCCGAGGAGCGTGACGCGGCATTGACCGCCCTCGAACTGATTGCGGACACCTTTCTGTCCGTCGGGACTCCCGTTCAGGTGGCGGCCCCGCGGCTGCTGGCCGAAGGCGCGATGGTTCGGACGGCGATTCTCGCGCGCGTCCGCGAGAATCTAGCGACGGCGCGGGCACTCGCGCGCGTCCATTCGTCATGCAGTCTGTTGCCTGTCGAAGGCGGCTGGTTTGTGATTGTCCGGGTGCCGGCGACGCGAAGTGAAGAGAGGTTGGTGCTCGACCTGCTCGAACACGATCGGGTTCTCGTCCATCCCGGTTTCTTCTTCGACCTGCCGCATGAGGCGTTCCTGGTCATCAGTCTGCTGCCGCCGCCGCGCGTGTTCGCAGATGCGTTTGCGCGCGTCCTCTTGCAGGCAAATTCCCTGACCTGACGGTCGGCAGCAACGTTGCAGCCGCCGCGGATCGGTAAACTGCCGGTGAGACTGCCGATATGAATTCCTCGCCACCAGGATCACGACGCGCCGGGATACTGGTGCCGCTCTTTTCCATTCCGTCCACACAGAGCTGGGGCATCGGCGAGATCACTGATATCGCACCGACGGCGCGCTGGCTCGAGTCCGCCGGCCAGCGCCTGCTGCAGCTGCTGCCGATCAACGAACTGCCGCCGGGCGAGCGTTCACCGTATTCCGCGCTGAGCGCGATGGCCATCGATCCGCAGTTCATTTCCGTGGCCTCGTTGGAGGACTTCGACGCCATCGGTGGCGAAGCCCGGCTCGAGCGCGATCTGCGACGGCGCCTCGACGCCGTTCGATCGGCGGCGTCGGTCGACTACGACAACGTCCGCGCGATCAAGTCGACGGCGTTGCGTCGATGTTTCGCGCAGTTCACGAATACCGAATGGGCTGGCGGTACACGCCGGGCCGCTGCGTTCCGGTCGTTCATGGACGAGCAGGCGTGGTGGCTCGACGATTACGCGCTGTTCCGCGCGCTGAAGGCGCGTCATGAAGAGCGGGCGTGGAGCGAGTGGCCGGAGCTTGTGCGTCGCCGCGACCCACAGGCGCTCGAAGCGGCCAGCGCCGAGCTGGCCGACGACATCCTCTATCGAAAATACCTGCAATGGGTCGCGGGCGATCAATGGGGCGAGGCACGTGATGCCGTCGGCGCGGTCGCATTGTTCGGCGACCTGCCGTTCATGGTGTCCGGTGACAGCGCCGACGTCTGGGCGCGGCAGGATGAGTTCAGGATCGATGCCTCTGTCGGCGTGCCGCCGGACGCCTTCAGCAAGACCGGACAGGATTGGGGGCTGCCGGTCTACCGTTGGGAGGTTTTCGTCGAGCGCGACTTCGACTGGTTGCGCAACCGTGCCCGGCGCAACGCCGATCTCTACGATGGGTACCGCGTCGATCATCTCGTCGGCTTCTACCGGACCTACTTCCGGCCTCACGACGGCGCGGCGCCGCAGTTCATACCCGCCGACGAACCCTCTCAAATCGCCCTCGGTGAGCGCGTGCTCGGCGTCTTCCGCGAACCGGGGACGGAGGTGATCGCGGAGGATCTCGGTGTCGTGCCTGATTTCGTGCGCGCGTCGCTCGCGCGCCTGGGCGTTCCGGGCTACAGGGTGTTTCGCTGGGAACGTGAGTGGCACCAGCCCGATCATCCATTCAAGGATCCGCGTGACTACCCGGCTGTGGCCGTGGCAACCTCCGGGACGCACGACACCGAACCGATGGCCATCTGGTGGCAGCACGCGCCGCGCGCCGAGCGTGAGGCGGTGCTCAGGATTCCGTCGATCGATGAACGAATCACCGGAGACGAGCGGATGCGCGCGCTCGAGGGTCCGTTGACGCATGACTGCCGGGAGGCGCTCCTCGAAACGTTGTTCGCGTCAGGCGCCGATCTGCTGATTCTGCCGATTCAGGATGTGTTTGGCTGGCGCGATCGCATCAACCAGCCGGCAACGGTCAACGGCAGCAACTGGACCTGGAAACTGCCGTGGCCGTCGGATCGCCTGCCGACCGAGCCCGAGGCGATGGCGATCGCTACGCAACTACGCGAGTGGGTGGAGAGATACGGACGATAATTCCCAATTCCCAACCGGGTACCGATCCAACTCCCAAGAGCGCATTCGGGACACGGAGGTGAACGCTGGGAGGTTGGGATTTTGGGAGTTGCGAATTGGAGGCCGCGGCTTTGCCACTGCTAACCCCTGGCCACAATCCGTTGCCAACTGTCCTTGAGCGTGACCGTCCGGTTGAACACCGGTTGTCCTGGCCGCGAGTCGGCATCGACGACGAAGTAGCCGGTGCGCTCGAACTGGAGCCGCGTACCCGCGGCGCACGAGCTCAGCATCGGTTCCACCTTGCACTCCGTCAGCACGTGGAGTGATTCGGGATTCAGGTCGGTGAGCGGGTCGCGGCCAGCGGCGCCGGGATCTTCGGATTGGAACAGGCGATCGTACAGTCGCACTTCCGCGCTCAGCGCGTGCGCCGCCGACACCCAGTGGATGGTTCCCTTCACGCGGCGACTGGCGGTCTCACCGGTCAATGATTCGAGGTCACAACTGCATCGCAACTCGACGATCGTTCCGGTCTCGTCCTTGATCACACGTTCGCATTTGATGATGTAGGCGCGTCGCAGCCGGACCTCGCTGCCGGGGGAGAGGCGGAAGAACTTCTTCGGCGGGTTCTCCATGAAGTCGTCGCGCTCGATGTAGATCTCACGTGAGAACGGGACCTCACGCCGGCCCATCGACTCGTCTTCCGGGTTGTTGTCGGCGTCGACATGTTCGACTCTCCCCTCGGGATAGTTCTCGATCACGACCTTCACCGGGTGCAGCACGGCCATGGCTCGCTGTGCGCGCTTGTTCAGGTCCTCGCGCACGATCGCCTCGAGCAGCGCCATCTCGATGACGTTTTCCTTCTTCGCCACGCCGATGCGCGTACAGAAGTCGCGAATCGCTTCCGGTGTGTAGCCGCGCCGCCGCAGGCCGGCAATCGTCGGCATGCGCGGGTCGTCCCAACCCGACACCAGCTTCTGTTCGACGAGCTGGAGCAGCTTGCGCTTGCTCATCACCGTGTAATTGAGGTTGAGCCGGGCGAACTCGATCTGCTGAGGCAGCGGCGTCCCTTCGTGCGGGATGTTGCCCACCACCCAGTCGTACAGCGGTCGGTGACCTTCGAACTCCAGCGTGCACAGCGAGTGCGTGATCCCCTCGATGGCGTCCGAGATGGGATGCGCGTAGTCGTAGGTCGGGTAAATCGGCCAGGCGTCGCCCGTCCGGTGATGCACCGCATGACGGATGCGATACAGCGTCGGATCACGCATGTTGATGTTGCCCGATGCCATGTCGATCTTCGCGCGCAGCACGTGCGCGCCATCGGGAAACTCGCCGGCCTTCATGCGGCGGAACAGATCGAGGTTCTCGTCGATCGATCGGTCGCGGTGGGGGCTGTTCTTTCCCGGTTCGGTCAGCGTGCCACGATACGCGCGGATGTCGTCGGCGCTGAGGCTGTCCACGTACGCCTTGCCGTCACGAATCAACCGCTCGGCGTACTCGTACATGCGATCGAAGTAGTCCGACGCGTAGAACATCCGGTCATCCCAGTCGAATCCAAGCCAGCGCACGTCCTCCTGGATCGACTCGACGTACTCGACGTCCTCTTTCGTGGGATTGGTGTCGTCGAACCGCAGGTTACAGAGGCCGTTGAAGTCGCGTGCAACGCCGAAACTCAGACAGATCGCTTTGGCGTGGCCGATGTGCAGGTAGCCGTTGGGCTCCGGCGGGAAACGGGTATGGACGCGGCCGCCGTGTTTGCCCGTCCGTTGATCCTCGGCAACGATCTCGCGGATGAAATCGGTCGGGGCCGGCGTCGTGGACGGGCCCGCAGCGGAGTCCATCCGATCATTATTTCATGTGATCTCCGGCTCTGTCCCCGCAGCGTCCGGCAGTCCCATCAGGTTCGCCTGTTTCAACACGCGCGGCACCGTGTCGATCGGTTCGGCCTCTGGCAAGTCCGGCGCAGTCGTGACGTCGAGCTCCTTCAACCGGCGGGCGCTGACCAGCACGCGGCTTTCGAACGACCCGGCGGCGCTGTTGTATGCCTGCACGGCGCCATCGAGTTTGCGGCGCACCTCGTCGAAGTGTTCGACGAACTTGGCGAGCCGCTCGTAGAACTCCCTGCCGATTGCCGCCACTTCGCGATAGTTCTCGGTCAGCGCCTCCTGGCGCCACGAGTGCGCGATCGTCGTGAGCAGCGCGATCAAGGTGATCGGGCTTGCCAGCAGGACCTTCTGCTGCAGGCCATGCTCGATCAGCGTGAGGTCGTGCTGCAGCGCCGCGCTGAACAGCGTTTCGCCCGGCAGGAACATCACCACCATTTCTGGCGAGCCATCGAGCTGGTCCCAATACGCCTTGCTGCCGAGCCGATCCATGTGATCGCGCACCTGCCGTGCGTGCGCCTGCAGTTTCGACTGCCGCCGGTCGTCATCGCCGCAATCCTGCGCATCGAGGAACGCCTCGAGCGGGGTCTTGGCGTCGACGACGATGCACTTGCGCCCGGGGAGGTGGACGATGAGATCGGGACGAAGCCGGCCGGGGTGACCATTCAGCCCGGAATCCATGGAACGGTTCTCGATGCCCGGTTGCTCGTCGAAGTCGCACCGCTGGAGCATCCCGGCGATCTCCACGACGCGCCGCAATTGCATCTCACCCCAGCGGCCGCGAACCGCGGGCGTGCGAAGCGCGCGTGACAGGGTGTTGGCGCTGCCTTCGAGTGCCATGACCTTTTCGGTCAGCTTCGTGTAGGTTTCGACCCGCTCCTTCTCCGTCTGCTCGAGGCGTTGATCGACCTTCCGCAAGGTTTCGGAGATCGGCCGGTGATAGCTTTCGAACGAGGTTTTCGCGAGGTCGAAGAACGACGAGCGGTTGTCCTTGAGCGCCTGCGCCGCAAGGGATTGAAACGTATCCCGGAGCGTTTGTTCGGCCTTGTCCAGCAGGTCGTGCGTCGTGCCGGCGGTCTGCTTGTGACGCTCCACTTCCTCACGAAGCCATTTGTTGTCCTGCTCGGCGGCTGCAACCGCTGACGCGGCCGTCGCCCGGACGTCGGCCAGGTGCCGGAGGGCGCGGCCGCGCGCGACGAGATACGCGACGGGGCCGGCCACGACGGCACCGGCGAGCAGGGAGGCGAGATCCATCGCCGCCATATTACAGGCCACCCCCGGCGGGCCAGCGGGCGCCGGTATTGCGACCGCCGCGCCTGTTGGGCGCGCTCGGTGTGCCGATATAGCATTCGCGCTTGCTCATGCGACGACCGGTCACCCTTATCAGCCATCTCCGGGCATCCGTCCTCACAGTTTTCACCTTGCCGGTTCTGGGTGCCGTGCTCGCCACCGGCTGCCGTCCTGCTGCCACACCCGACCCTCGTTCTCGCGGCACCGACATCGTCCTGCGATCTGAAACCAGGGTGGTGACAGGGGAGGTCCCACGGCACACCACGCTGGATGCGATGCTGCGAGGGCAGGGGCTGGATGGCGAGGTTGTGGACCGGATGGTGTCCGCTGTTCGCCAGGTCTTCGATCCGCGCCGTCTGCGCTCGATGCAGCCCTTTTCGCTCACGCGTACGCTGGCGGGTGCGCTGAGCGCCTTCGAATACGAGATCGACAACACGTCGCTGTTGCGTGTGACGCCGGCCACCGATGGCGACACCCTTGCGGCGGAGGTGGTGCCGATTCCGCGCACGCTGGAAAACGTGGTGGCGGCCGGAGCGATCACGAAGGACAACCCCTCCCTTTTCGGAGCCATCGCGGCGGTCGGCGAGCGTCAGGAGCTCGCGGTGGCGATGGCGGAAATCTTCTCGGGAGAAATCGATTTCAACACCGAGCTTCAGCCCGACGACAGTTTTTTGGTGGCATTCGAGCGGTTCCGGCGCGAAGGACGGCCGAACTCGTACGGCGTGATCACGGCGGTGGAGTTTCACAACGACGGCCGTGTGCTCCGGGCGGTGCGCTTCACGCCGCGCGGGGGCAAGCCCGACTATTACGACGAGCAGGGACGGTCCGTGCGCCGCTTCTTCCTGCGGTCGCCGCTCAAGTTCGAACCCCGCATTACGTCAGGCTTCTCCGCCAGCCGCATGCATCCCATCCTGCACACCACGCGCGCGCATCGCGGTGTGGATTACGCCGCGCCAACCGGCGCTCCCGTCGTCGCCGTGGCGTCTGGGACTGTCGTGTCTGCGACCTATGACAGCAGCAACGGACGGATGGTCCGGATTCGTCATGCGTCTGGATACGAGTCGTACTACTTGCATCTGTCGGGCTTTGGCACCGGTATCCGCGCGGGTGCGCGTGTGGATCAGGGGCAGACCGTCGGGTTCGTCGGGCAGACCGGCCTGGCGACGGGACCGCATCTGCACTACGGCCTGACTCGCGGCGGCGTCTTCGTGAATCCCCTGCGCGAGCATCGCAATCTGGCGCCCGGTGAGCCGCTCGCGGTCGGTGAAATGGAGGCATTCCGAGCCGAGCGCGACAAGGCGCTGGCGGCCCTCCGGACAAAAGGAGTGAACGGCCCGATATAATTTCCTTTTCCAATGGCCACTCTTATTCCCTTTCGTGCGCTGCGCCCCATTCCCGACGCAGCCGCACGCGTGGCTGCGGTCCCCTACGACGTCGTCAACGCCGACGAAGCGCGCGCATTAGCCAACGGCAATCCCTACAGCTTTCTGCACGTGTCCCGCGCCGAGATCGATCTGCCGCGCGACGTCAATCCGTACGCCGATGAGGTGTACGCACGGGCCGCGGCAAATTTCAAAGCGTTGATCACCGGCGCGCCTCTCGTGAACGAGAGCGAGCCATCGCTGTACGCGTATCGGCTGCGGATGGGCGCTCATGTCCAGACGGGAGTAGCGGGCTGCTTCTCGGTCGACGAATACGATCGCGACATCATCCGAAAGCACGAGCGCACGCGCCGCGACAAGGAAGACGATCGCACGCGTCACATCACGGAACTGCGCGCGCAAACCGGACCGGTGTTCCTGACGTACCCCGCGTCAGCGGAGGTCGATGCGATGATCGCGCAGACGACGTCGGCGCCGCCACTGTTCGACTTCACGGCGCCCGACGGTATTCAGCACACGCTGTGGACAATCGCGAAGCCGCAACGGCTCGTCGACGCGTTTGGACGCATACCTGCCCTCTACATCGCCGACGGGCACCATCGCGCGGCGAGCGCCGCACGCGTTCGCCGGCAACTGCATTCGGAAGCGGGACCGGGAGCGTGGGATTCCTTCCTGGCTGTCGCCTTTCCCGACACGCAGGTCCAGGTGCTTCCGTACAACCGCGTGGTCAGGGACCTCGGTTCGTACACGCCCGGGTCGCTGCTCGCGACGCTGCGCCAGACCCTGACCGTACAGGAAGGCTCGGCGACGCCGTCACGGTCCGGACTGGTGTCGATGTTTCTCGGCGGCCGCTGGTACTCGATCGATCTCGGCGCGGCACCCGCCGATCTGACGGCCGATCAGCGCCTCGACGTCAGCCGCCTGCAGGAGCTCGTGTTGACCCCGCTGCTGGGCATCGGCGACATACGATCGGACAAGCGAATCGATTTCGTCGGCGGCGCCAGAGGCACGCAGGAACTCGAATCACTGGTCACATCGGGCCGCTTCGCGGTCGCGTTCTCGATGTATCCGGTGAGCGTTGACGATTTGATGCAGATCTCGGACGCCGGCGGCATCATGCCGCCCAAGTCCACCTGGTTCGAACCCAAGCTCCGCGACGGGCTTTTATCACACGTTATTTGAAGGCGAAACCACCATGGGCACGATGAGCACGACGGAACGCATTTATAACTTCTCGGCCGGACCCGCAGTTCTTCCCCTTCCCGTTCTCGAACAGGCGCAGCGCGAGCTCGTCGCGCTGCCGGGCGTTGGCATGTCGGTGATGGAGATCAGCCATCGCTCGAAGACGTTCGAGAACATTTTGAATACGGCGATCGCCGACTTCCGCGAGCTCACCGGTCTGCCCGCCGAGTACAAGGTGCTGATGCTGCAGGGCGGTGCCAGCACGCAGTTCTCGATGGTGCCGATGAACCTGCTCGGCGCGGGCCAGACGGCGGACTACGTCGACACCAGTACGTGGTCGGACAAGGCGATCAAGGAAGCGAAGAAAGTCGGGACGGTGAACGTCGCCGCCTCGACGAAGGCCGACGTCTACAACCACATCCCGCCGGCGAGCGAAATCAAGTTGACGCCCGGGGCGGCCTACGTCCACATCACCACGAACAACACCGTCGAAGGCACGGAATGGAAGACGCTGCCCGATGTCGGTGAGGTGCCGCTCGTTGCCGATGCATCCTCGGACATCCTGAGCGGACCGATTGAGCTCTCACGCTTTGGCCTGGTCTACGCCGGCGCGCAGAAGAACCTCGGTCCGTCCGGCGTCACCCTCGTCGTCATCCGTGAGGATCTGCTCGCGCGCTCGCAGCCGTCGCTGCCGACGATGATGAATTACAAGGTGATGGCGGAGAACAACTCGCTGTACAACACCCCGCCGACCTTCGGCGTGTACATCCTCGGACTGACCTTGAAGTGGCTGAAGTCACTGGGCGGATTGAAGGCGATTGCCGAGATCAATCAGCGCAAGGCGGCAAAGCTGTATGCGGAGATCGATCGGACCGGCTTCTATCGCGGGACCGCGCAGAAGGCCAGCCGCTCGCTGATGAACGTCACGTTCCGTCTGCCGAGTGAGGATCTGGAGAAGGTATTCACGCCGGCCGCAACGGCCGCCGGCCTCGACGGGTTGAAGGGCCACCGGTCGGTCGGCGGGATGCGCGCGTCGCTCTACAACGCCTTCCCCGAAGCCGGCGTCGATGCGCTCGTGGACTTTATGCGGGACTTCGAGAAGAAGAACGGCTAACTGCTCGTAGACGACCGGAATCGCCGCCGCCGTCGGCGGCGGCGCCGCGGTGGATGTTCGGGCTGGCCCGCGTCTCCTTCGAACGCTCCCGCGGCCTCGATGAATCCCTTCCAGTGCTCGAGCACCTCGGGCGCGTGACCGTGCACGTCGAGCCAGGTCAATGCTTCCCTGAACGGCCCGCGGTGCATGAGGGCGCGTTTCGCCCGCGGCGACAGACCCATGTCCATGAGGCGCCGCTGCAGGCCGAGGATCTGGCGCAGACGCTCGACGTCGCGGCGCGCCAGCGGCAGCATTCCCAGCGAGATCTTCGGTTCCTTCCGCCCTTCGACGGCCCATCGGGACCCGGCGGGCCGCTCAGGGCGCCCTGAGCGTGCCGAATGGACGACGTCGCCACTCGGCCCCGGCGGTGGTGACAGCGTGCGCAGTGTGTGCCCGAGCGGAATCAGCAGCGACCCGAGGAGTACCGCGTTGGTCAACGTCTCGGGAATCGCGTCGAACCGTTTGCGGTACGCATCGAGATCCGCAAGCGCGCTCCAGAGCGCCTCGCCGGCGCGCCCTTGCAGCTCGGGCGCGATCGGCTCGAGCAGCCGGCGCTCCGCAAGCATCCGGAACGCGCGCTCTGACGATCCAGAGCGCAGCAGCTTGTAGAACTCCTCGATCAATCGCGCCGGCGCGCTGCGGGCGATATCACCGCGGTGCGCGGCGATCGCGGCATCGATTGGCGGATCGATCCGGAACTCGAGACGCGCGGCCATCGCGACCGCACGGAGCATGCGGACAGGGTCCTCCTGAAAACGTTCGGTGGGATCGCCGATGCAGCGCACGATGCCCCGCCGCAGGTCCTCGAGGCCGCCGGTATAGTCGATGATCGAGAACGTGCCGATGTCGTAGAAGAGGGCGTTGATCGTGAAATCGCGCCGGAAGGCATCCTCTTCGGGCGTGCCGAAGGTGTTGTCGCGATGAACGAGCCGATCGCGCTCTTCCTCGGACAGCGACACGTCGTCCGGTACGGAGGCCAGGATGTCGTCGGTGGCATCCGCCTGCGCCTGTTCGGCCGCGCTGACCTGACGCCGAAACGTCGCCACCTCGATCGTCTTCGGTCCGAACCGGACATGGGCCAGGCGGAATCGGCGGCCGATGATCCAGCAATTCCGGAACAGCCGCTTGACCTGATACGGATGTGCCGACGTGCCGATGTCGAAGTCCTTCGGGCGGCGGCCAAGGAACAGGTCACGGACGCTGCCGCCGACGAGATAGGCGACGTAGCCGTTCTGGTGCAGCCGATACAGCACCTTCAGCGCCTCTGGGTCCACCTGACTGCGCGACAGCGGGTGCTCCGACCGCGGCACGATGGTCGGACTGTTGCGCACCGGTTCGGAACTAGTCGAGTCGTTGTTCATTCCGGATCATGGGGAATTCTAACAAGCTGTCATGGGCGGACTGTACTCGTCTTCGCCCGTGAAGGGAGCTTCGGGACCTCGCCATCGCCGTTCGCGAAGGCGAAAGGCCTGCCCTGCCGCGTCAGGGCCGCCCGATCGGGAAAGGGCCGACCCGGCCGGGCGACGTGCGCTAGCATTCCAATCATGCGTGTGCTGTTGCCCGCACTCCTGACGATGGTGCTCGTCGCGTCCAGCCCGGCGGCTGCGGCCGAGCCGGCGTCGCTGGCCAAGGCGCGCGGTCTGTACAACGCCGGCAACTACGACGGCGCGATTGACGCCGCCAACGTCGCGCGTCGCCAGCCCTTGTACGCCGACGCCGCGGCTCTCGTGATCGCGCGGTCGCACCTCGAACGCTACCGTCAACGTGCCGATTCGCAGGACCTTGCCACCGCGCGCGAGACCCTGACAATGATCGAGGCCGCGAGCCTGTCGCCGCGGGATCAGGTAGATCTGTTCATCGGCCTCGGTCAGACGCTGTATCTCGGCGAAGTGTTCGGTGCGGCGGCGGAGTTGTTCGATACGGCGCTCACGCGCGGCACGGAGTTGAGCGTCACGGATCGCCGTCAACTGCTCGACTGGTGGGCGACGTCCCTCGATCGCGACGCGCAGGCACAACCAGCCGATCGCCGGGGCCGGGTGTTCGAGCGCATTATCTCCCGCATGGAAGAGGAACTTCGCCAGGATCCCGCCAATCCGGTCGCCAACTACTGGCTCGCCTCGGCGGCGCGGAGCGATGGCGATCCCGATCGCGCCTGGGACGCCGCGATCGCCGCCTGGGTGCGCTCGAGCCTGTCGCCTGCGACGGCGGAAGCGCTTCGCGCCGATCTCGATCGGCTCGTGGCGCAGGCGCTCATCCCTGAGCGCGCGCGGCAGCGACAGGCGCGCGATCAGCAGGACACGACGGCGATGCTGCGTGCCGAATGGGATCTGGTCAAAAGCCAGTGGAAATGAGGTAAGAGGGCGGCAAGGTGCTGGCGGCCGTCCTCGCCTTCGTCGCCCTGTGCGTCGTCGTCTTCACGCGTGCGCGGCTGTCACACGTGGAGCAGGAGCTCGCGCAGCTTCGCGACATCGTGTCGCGACTCGTGCCCCCGCCTGTCGTTACTAGAGCGCCCGCCGAATCCTCCGCTCAGCCAGACAGTCCCCGGCTTCAGCCGAGCGAGCAAGACGTCAATCCCGTTGCGCCGCCCCGGAAGCTATTCAAGCCAACGGTGAGCGCACTGCCGTACGAACGGGAAGAGGTCGAGCGTGCGATCGGCGAACGCTGGCTCCTCTACGCCGGCGTCATTGTGCTGCTGCTGGCAGTCTCCTTCTTCCTCCGTTATGCGTTCGATCGCGACTGGCTGTCGCCGCTGGTCCGCGTCGTCATGGGCGGCGCGGCAGGACTCGTGATGATCGTGGGCGGTCGTCGTCTCGCGACCTCCGGTTATCGATCGTACGGCGTGATCGTCGCCGGTAGCGGCGTCGCCTCGCTCTACCTCTCGGCGTACGCGGCGCTGAACTTTTACGAGCTGATTCCTGCGCCAGCCGCGTTCGTGTTACTCGTCGCCATCAGTGCGGCTGCGGCGTGGATGGCGCATGAGGAGGACGCGCCGGCACTCGCGGTGGTGGCCGTTCTCGGTGGATTCGCCACGCCGTTCCTCGTCGGCGGTGGCGAGGACGCGCAACTGACGCTGTTTACCTACCTGGCGGTGCTCATCACGGCGACTGCGGCGCTCTCGCTGCGACATGAATGGTGGTACCTCGACGTCCTCGCTCTGGCGCTGACGATGGTGGACGTCGCCGCGTGGTTCAGTGCCTATTACACGCCGGCGAAAGCCGTGCGGACGGACTTGTTTCTCGCACTGTATTGCACGCTCTTCCTGATCATCTTGCGGGCGCGGGAGGCTGTGCCCACGCACAACCGACGCGCACGGACTGGCGCGAGGATTCTTCTGCTGGCTCCGGTTGCCTATCACCTGACATCGATCGCGATTCTCTCGGCGGATCGCGAAGCCTTTCTGACCTACGTCATCGTGGCGTCTACCGTTGCCGTCATCGTTGCCGAGCGTGTGCGAATGCCGGCCCTCCGCGCGATCGCATGGGCGGCCATGGCGCTGCCATTGGCGATCTGGCTGCAGCAGCATTCGCGCGGAACGGTCACCGGTTCATTGATCGGTATCGCCGCGGTGTACGTCGTCCATCTCGCGGCGCAGTTGCAGGCGCTTCGCCATGACGATCGCCTGTCCGCGGTCGACGTGGCCCTGGTTCACGCCAACGGTCTCGGCCTCTACGCAGGCCTGGCGATTCTGCTCGAGCCGAACCACTCGAACGTCCTCGCGAGCGTCGCGGCCGCGCTCGCGGCATGGAACGGCGTCCTGACCGCGGCCGTGGCCCGACGGTTCAGGCTGGCGGCGTTGCACTTCGGCGCCGTCACGGCGACGCTGACGGCAATCGCCATCGCGACTGAGTTCGACGGGCCGTGGGTGGTCGTGATGTGGGGGATGGAAGCCGCCGCGATCGTCGCGATTGCCGTTCGCACCGATCGGCCCTGGTTCCGCATGGCCGGATGGGGGCTGATGCTGCTGGCTGTGCTGCGATGGATCGCGCCCGACGTGCAGGACACCGCGACGGCGGCGAAGGTCGTCTTCAATGCGCGCGCGCTTTCGGCGCTGCTATTGGTGGTGTTGCTGTACCTGCTCGCACGGTGGTTGAAGGAAGGCGCGACGATCCGGTCCGTCAGGCTCGAACGCGCCGGGGCCCTCGTCGCCGCGAATGCGTTGAGCGTGGTCCTGATCTCGCGGGAGATCGCCTGGTACTGGACGCTTCGCGAGCTGCGCGGCGATGCCGTGTCCCTGGCGCGTCAGTCGATGCTTTCGGGCGCGTGGGCGATCTACGCAGCCGCCGCCAGCGCCGTCGGAATCCGACGGTGTCTTCCAGCGATCCGCTATTTCGCGATCGCGCTGTTCGGCCTCACGCTCGTCAAGGTGTTTCTCGTGGACCTGCAGACACTCGGAGGGCTCTCCCGCATCGCAGCGTTTTTCGTGGTCGGCGTAGTCCTGCTGTTCGCGTCGTTTCTGTACCAGAGGCGCCGCAACCTTTCTTCGAGGTGAAGCCATGGCAAGTCGCCTGCCCACGAAGGCCGTACTCCTGTTGATCACCGCCGCTTGTGCGCTTGTTGCCGCGTCAAATCTGTCGGGGCAAGGGATCGCATTCGAGGTCGTCTCGATCAAGCCTGGAATCCCGAACAGCCCCCAGGTCGGCGTGCATGCGAATGTCGGGCGCTTCAACGCCGAGAACGCGTCCTTGCGGCTACTGCTGCAATTCGCCTTCGACGTCAGCGATTTCCAGATCTCGGGAGGACCGGGCTGGCTCGGTTCCACGCCGTTCACAGTCGCCGCGAGACTCCCGGCGGTGAGAGTTACGAACGCGGACAT
>Ga0310810_10005634_pt1 | contig 14038 bp, 17 predicted proteins | sample NCmetagenome_FD_207641 | JGI IMG/M metagenome (GOLD analysis project Ga0310810, IMG submission 207641) | Soil microbial communities from experimental microcosm in Duke University, North Carolina, United States - NC | ecosystem: Engineered > Artificial ecosystem > Soil microcosm > Unclassified ... | reverse complement strand
AACTTGGGCAAGATCGGCGCATGGTCATCAACACGGTTCGTGCGCCGCGCCTTGGCGAAATCACTTCTTGCCCGACGGGAATGAGTAGATTCCGAGTCTGACGCGTCGAACCGTCGTCGACTATCTTAACGATATTGGCCCTTAGCCAGATTTGGTGATTGAAGCGCAGAACGACGGTCCACCGACGCGCATGCGCAAGATCAGGCCATGTTGACCGCCGGCCCACGACGAGCCCCCCTCTCGCTGGCCGGCGGTTCTTTCCCAAGACGAGTCCGTCAATGAAACGTTGTGAACGCGTCGCACATGACCGCGCTTTACGTTCCGCTGGCAAAGCCAACACGCGATGCGGTTTGGACTGCACAAAAAAAGACGGGCTGGCATCATTGCGACACCACCCCGCAAGGATTACCCATCGGGCCTTGTCCGATTACGGCAACCGTCCCATACCGAAACTTGTTTCGCGTTCTCCGCGAATTTGTTCGGCGGTGAGCGGCAAGCCATTGGGATTGTAGCCGCTCCAGCCTGCCTTGCGATATGCCTCGCGACGGTCGTTGATATCGACCGCCGAGCGATCGAGGATAGCCTCGTACCGCGCGCGATCTTCGAGCGGCACCTGTGCGCTCAACAGCGTTCCGCCGCGGCGAACGCCTTCGACATAAATCGCGGCTTCCTCTTGGGACACGCCGGCCTGCGTGAGCGCACCGATGATGCCGCCTGCAGCCGCACCGGCGACGGCGCCAAGGCCTGCCGAGGCAAGCCAACCGGCCGCGATGACCGGGCCCAATCCGGGAATAGCCATGACGCCCATGCCCGCAAGCAGGCCGGCTCCGCCGGCAAGTGCGGCCCCGATGCCGGCGCCCATTTCGGCGCCTTCAACGCGGTCGTCAACGCCATTGCCGTCGCGATCGTGTTTCGTCTTCTTGGGCTTGCCGTCAGAGTTAGTGGCGTTGCTTGCGATCAGGCTGATGTCCTTCGACGAGAGGCCCATCGCTTCGACGTCCCTCACCGCTGCGCTGGCGGTGGAGTAATCGTCGTAAAGACGTGTGATTGTCACCTTCATGGGAGTTGCCCTTTCGAGAGCTGAAATTTCCGAGGGATCAGTTGGCGACGACGTTGCCCTGGTAATCGAGACTGACAGTGACCGGCAGGCTGTTCTTATCCGCGTTGCCATTCTTGATGGCTGTGGCGCGCCAAATGCCCTTGTTGTCCTTCTTCAGAGCAGAGACGTTGCTGTAGCCCTTGGCTTCGATGTGAGATTTGGCTTGGGCTTGGGTGAAGCTGTTTGCGCCGATGACGGGCGCCCCCGGATTGTTGCCTTCCGTCGTCTTGATGGCCGGATTGGCGGGTTTCAGAGTGAGATCAATGTGCGGCAGCGCCGCCTTCCCCGGATCTGGAGTTAGGGGCGATGTCGCGGGTTGAGCGAATGAGGACCCAATTGTCAGGCTTGCGATGGCTGCAATGATGATTGCTGAACGCATGGTTATCTCCTTGATGTTAGGGGTGCGAGTCTTCAGGCCGTCGTGGCGTTCGGCATCAGGCGGACGGCGGCACGGCGAGAGTGTCCTTGGCGATGAGGACCTCGTGTAGTTTGTTGCGCTCGCCGCCGGTCATGCCTTCTGACGAGGCCTCGGCCAATTGACGGGCATCCTGCTCCAGCGTATCGAGAGCTTCGGCCTTCTGGCCTTTCGACAATGAGCCATCCGTCAGCACATGCCGCGGCTCATCGAAATGGGCGGGCGAGTTCGGCCCTGCGGACTCATGCTTGATTTGCTCTTTCATAGCCCTTTGCTCTCGTTGCTGTGGCACATAGCTCAGTGGACCACGTAGTTCAGGATGAAACCGACGATGACAACGAGTCCGACGACGTAAATGATGGTGTTCATTGCACTCTCCAGTTCAAATTGGTCACGAAAACGGTTTGGATGTTCATGATTGGCGCACGCTGATTGCATGCCTGGCGTGAAGCTGAAGGGTTCGCTTGTCCAGCTCTTTGGAAAGCTGGGGGATTTCGCCACGATGTTGCTGAAGATAGGCCGTGAAATCCGAGAGCTGGGTTAAAGCAAGCCACGCGCCTTCGATCTGCAGATCGGTGATGACGAATTTGCCGGCATCGCCTTTGCGCACGCGGAAGGCAATTTTCAGGGGCGGCGATTTTCCGTTCGGCTCGATGACATCGGCGTTCACGATCGTATCGTCGGCGGTGCGTGCAACCGCACTGGTCACGTGTATCGTCTGGCCGTCATAATTGTCGAAACCGCGTTGATAAGTGGCGGCGATGAATTCCGTGAAGGCGGTATCGAAGCCAGCAAGGTCGGGCTCCGAAGCGCCGCGTGCGTAGGAGCCGAGCGTGAAGAGCCCGGTTCGCTTCGTATCGGTGATGGAAAGCAGGAAGCCGCGGAATTGGTCTTGGCGCTGACCTGCATCGAGCAGGCGATCGCCTAGGATCGCATTGCCCTTTTCGACACTCGTCTCGACGAAGGACGTGGCGGTGTCCGCGGCGCGTGCTTCGAGCGAAAACGTCAGGACAGAGATCGCCACGGCGAGGAAGACAAAGGACATGAGGAACCCGACGCGCTCCTCGCACCAAACAGCGAGAGTGTCGCCGATGTGTGTCCGTGGCACGGGGCCGATGTGAACCAGTTTTGTGGATGTGCTCAGTTTTGTGGATGTGCTCATGGATAGGAAACGTGTCGGTCCCGAACATGGCGCTACGGGAATGTCCTTCGCCCAGCGCAAACGGGGTTCGGAATCTACTCAGAGAAAGCGTTCGCGATCGCATAAGGTCGGATGGGGATTTCGGATGCCGGCATCAGCCGCGACCCGGCTGCCGCGGGAGGGAGCCATGATATTCGAGCCATTCACAATCAAGAATGTCGAGTTGAAGAACCGCCAATGGCGGCTTCTAATTCAAGGACTAAATGGGAAGCCGCGCTCCAATCGGAAACGTGCGATCTGATCGCAATGGCGCGTCGCTTCTCGGTCGGGCCCGATGGCGAAGAACAGGCCGGGTGAATTACATTCTTGGGGCTCGTCTCAAAGCTTTCCTGCCAGAACCAAGACCAGCACGATGACGAGAATGACAGAGAGGCCTCCGCCGCCGTAATAACCGGTGCCGTAGAAGCGGCCGCCGCCAATGCTACTGAATCCTCCGAGCAGGGCAATGATCAGAATGATAAGGAGGATGGTTCCTAGCGACATGACATTCATTCCTTATTGCAAAAGCGTTGCGTGTGATTGGCCGGCGATTTCTTGCGCGGAGCGACAGTTCTTGAAGCCATGTTGGAGTAGCGGCGTGTTCGGGTGAATTACGAACACGCCGCTCGCGCGATCGAAGGTTAGGGTTTGACGATGATGGTGGTTCCGCCCGTCGCGCCGGTTGTGCCTTGCTCGCCCGTCGCACCTTGCTGGCCGGCGTCGCCGGCGTTGCCCTGATTTCCAGTTGCTCCCGTCGCACCGGTATCCCCGACGCTGCCTTGATTTCCGACGGCTCCGGTGGAGCCGGAATTGCCCTGGTTGCCCTGGTTGCCCTGGTTGCCTTGTGCGCCCGCTGGTCCGGGCGGACCGGCGATTACGGCGGGAGTCGTGACATTACAAGCGCTCAATCCAAGCGCCAAAATCAACGCAGATGGAATTAGATATTTCATTATGGTTTCTCCTGAAGAGTGAAGTCACGTGTGTCGAAGGCCGTACCTTCAGTTTCGCTTACTCGACCGTAAGGCCAATGACCTGACACCGGCGAGCCTCGGAATCTACTCATGATCGAGAGAGGCGAGCCGAACTCAAGAAGAGTCCCTCGGCCATAAAGCATCGCTGCCAATGTAGCGAGGCCACCGGCGACAACCGCGCATTCGATGCCACAAACGATCAGCGTACCAATGATTCCGAAGGTGGTGTCTGCGTTGAGAGGGGGCGATATGAATATCGCGCCAAGGGCAAGGCCCAAGAGTCCTCCCGATAGAATTCCCCACCTGCCCCACGATCTGATGAAACCGTCGACATCATAGACGGCGACGGCCTCATTTTCGGGAAACGACAGGTGAGAGATGGAGAGCGCGTTCATTTTCCATTCCTTGACAGAGGCTGCGGTCGAAGTGCTGAGACGACCGACGGCAAAGAGCGGACCGGATCGCCGGCCCGCACCTTCAATCGTTGTCAGTTCGGCCCGCGCTCGGCGTCGGCTTTCTTCTTCTCGGCGGCGGCCTTCTTTTCGTCCGCAGCCTTTCTTTCGTCGGCGTTATTCGCGTCGCCCTGCCTGTTGCCCCGAACCTGGTTGTTGCCTTGAACACGTGGCGGCGTCGGAGCATCCTGAACAATGACTTTGCCGTTCTGTGCCGATGCGTCACGCGGCACCGGCCCGCGGTTGCGACGTTCCGCAGGTCCCGTATTAGGCTCCGCCGGCACTGTGTTCGCTACGGGAGCAGGCGGTGTCGCTTGGGTGGCAGGATTCGCCGTGGTCGCGCGATCCGCTGCTGCGCCGCGCTCGGCCCGCGGGTTCGCTTGACCGGCGCGATTGCCATCGGAGTTGCCGTTGCCTCTGCGCTCTTGAGCGTCTTGCGGCGCTTGGTTGCCGTTCTGCCGCGGCGCGTTGGCGAGTGGCGCTACCGGGGCTGCGGTCGAACGCTCCGTTTGCGGGTTTGATGGAGCCACGTCATTTGCTCCCTGGTTGCGGTTGCCCGTGCGTTCCTGAGCGTCTTGCGGTGCCTGATTGCCGTTCTGCCGCGGCGTGTTGGCCACTGGGGCTACTGGCGCTACCGGGGCTGCCGTCGCACGCTCCGTTTGCGGGTTCCCTTGGCCGGCGTCATTTCCGCCCTGATTGCGGTTGCCTCGGCGTTCCTGAGCGTTTTGCGGCGCCTGGTTGCCGTTCTGCCGCGGTAGGTTGGCTACTGGGGCAGTACGGTCCGTTTTCGGGTCCGCTTGGCCGGCGTCATTTCCGCGCTGATTGCGGTTCCCTCCGGGCCTCTGAGTGTCTTGTGGCGTTTGGTTGAGCGGCGCTTGGTTGAGGTTCCTCTGCAACGCGGGTGAGTTCAAATTGCTGCGTTGTTCGACTGGATTGATGTTCACGGGAATCGGACGCTTTTGACGTTCGCGCTGTTCGACCTGACGGCCTGCGGATGCCTGCGTCACCAGTGCCGTGCTGCCGATTACGCTGCTTGCGGCCACGGGCTGGAAGCGCTGATTGGTTTCGCGCTGGAGGCGGTTGTCGTCAATGCTGCGATTGACGACATAATTGTTGATCGTGATGTAGTTGGTCGTATTCGTCGTCTGCGCGATGAAACGGCCGTAATCGCGCTGCGGTAATGCATAATTGCGGAAATCCCGATCGCGGAAATGATCCTGTCCCACAAAGATCCAGAGCGCCAAGAACTGATCGCTGCTGAAATTCGGTCCGTACCAATCGCGATAGCCGTACTGATTGTCGTAATTGTCGCGATAGGCGCCGTCGCCGTAGTAATTGTCGCCCGGAGGCATCGGGAACCAGCCGATATTGCCGCCGCCCGAACGCCACACGACCCATGACGGTCCCCAGACATAGCCCGGAACCCAGAGCCAACCCTCGCGCGGATCGGAAACCCAACGACCGTAATGATAGGGAATGTCGCCCCAACTTTCGTCGGAGACCCAGGTCCAACCATATTCGCGGGTATCCTCCCAGCGTCCATTGTAATAGGGCCGGAAATTGCGCTCGACGCGGGTGGGGTGCCAGACTTCGCCCCAACGCGGGTGATTGCTCCAGGTTCCATAGGGCGCGAGCCGGCTGTGGAAATCATCGTAGCCGATGCTGACGCTGAACTGCGCGGCCGCGGGAATGGCGATGGACGTCGCAAGAAGCGCAGGAATGGCGATTGCCGATGCGCGAAGCGTTGTTGCCAGGAGGCGAAACATGACTATCTCCTTATGATCGAAATGCGCCCGCAGCCTATGCGGCAGGTCGCGTAAGCCCATTCCTCTCTTTGAAGCAAAGGGTCGCTGCGGAGCCGTCTGAAACGGTCCTCGCGGGAATGGAACTGCAAGCGGTGTTCTTAGGCGCTTAGGTACGTGGCCGAGTAGACTCGGAATCTACTCATTCGAAATTCGGCAGTCGCGGCTCGCGTTTAATAGCGTAGCGCATACACAGGGTGCGCGAACAGGAAGCAGCGGCCACACCACCGATCGTTGCGCGAAACGCTTAAGTACATTCCGACCCTACCGACATCGATGCGACTGCCATAAGTATAGCCGAGACCAGAGACCCGCTCTTCCGGGCTCTGCCCCTCGCTCAATTGAAGCGCAGGCAATGCACGATCAATCAGAGAGATGCCAAGATGAAACGCCTCGTTCTTCTTTGCGCGTTCGCGATGTTTGCGCTCTCCGCTTGCGGTACCACTCCGGGCGATCGCGCAGTCTCTGGCGGCCTGCTTGGGGCCGGCGCCGGCGCAGCGATCGGCTCTCTCTCGGGCAACGCGGGTGCGGGCGCAGTGATAGGTGGTGTCGCCGGTGCCGCTGCGGGCGCAATAACCGATCCCTGCAAAGTCCGCCTGGGCGATCCGATCTGGGCAGATAAGCACGCGACTCGTGCCGATTACTATCGGCGTTGCGGACATTATCCAGGCTGACGCTCATACCGCGATGACGAGGCTCGTCTTGGCGGAACATTCTATTGAACACTTGGAGGACCAATGAAAACGAAAGCACGGATTCTTGCCGGCGCCGCAATTGCTGCCCTCGTGGGGATAACTGTATTCACCTCAGTGGAGAGCAGTGCTTCGACCCCATCCTCGCCGGCTGAGCGAGCGGCGACCGCGGAACTGAATCGCGACGTCATGCTCAAAAACGCCGCCGCAGACGAGCAACACAGAATGCTGGAGGCGCAATACCAGCAACAGCAGCGGCAATACGAAGCCCAACGGCAGGAATATCAAGACAGGCTGCAGAGCTCTCAGGACGAGCGCGAACGCCGATGAATCAAGGGGTTCTATAACAACGGCTTAGAAAGAGGTTTTGCCCGGAGCATTCCCGGCGCCAGTGGCTCCGGGAGTACTCCCAGCGAGGAAATCATGTCATGTCGATAGGAACCATACTGCTCATCGTTCTGGTCATCGCGTTACTCGGGGGTTTCAGCAGTCTCGGTGGAGGCCGCTTCTATGGGACCGGATACGCGGGCGGCGGTGGGCTTGGGCTTGCCCTCGTTGTCGTGCTGGTCTTGGTCTTGATCGGCAAACTGTGAACAGACGGAGATATGGCCGTGATTTGCGCGTCGGAGCCCAATGCTCACGTGCGCAAGCCCGGAAGGTCCGCACATCGGCGGTAACTTCGGTTGGCGGCGTCCATGAATGATGCGTCGCCGATTGCCTCGCCCTTATTGGCGGGTGGACCGGATGTGGTGGCGGAATCAGCGGACAGCCCGAATGCGATAGTATTGCCTCGGAGTCCGCAATCCTTTGCGATAACCGCAATCCTCACGCTTCTTGTGTTGGTGATCCTGTATTTTACGGGAGGGGTGGTTCTTCCGATCATCTTTGCTTTCCTTTTGAATCTTCTGCTTCAGCCGGCAATGGAGGCGCTTACCAGGCTCCACATTCCCAAAACCATTGCCGCGTTGCTCCTGATCCTGCTCTTTATCGGCGCCGTCGCCGGTATCGGCTATTCGCTGTCAGGGCCGGCGGCGGATTGGATCTCGAAAGCCCCGCAAAGCATTGCCCGTCTTGAACAACGTCTATCGGCCATTACGAAACCGGTTGCACGGGTTAACAAGGCGAGCCAGGAAGTCGAGAAGATAACTGCCGGCCCCGGAGCCGATGTCGCCAGCGTCAGCCTCAGAGCGCCCGCCTTGGGAGGCGTGTTGTTCAGCGGAGCGCGCACGATAGTGGCGGAATTTGCCACCATGGTGCTGCTCCTGTTTTTTCTACTCCGCTCCGGCGATCTGTTTTTGCGTCGCCTCGTCGAAAGTCTGCCGACGCTTAGCGACAAGAAGCAGGCGGTAGATATCTGGCGCGAGATCACGCGAAACATCTCGGTCTATCTTGTCACCATCAGTGTGATGAACGGCGCCGTCGGGATCGCGACCACCATTGTTACGTATTTGTTCGGCCTGTCGAATCCAATTCTATGGGGGGTTCTCGCTTTCTTCCTGAACTACATTCTTATCCTGGGTCCCCTCAGCGGCGTGACCATTCTGTTTCTGGCGGGCGTACTGACCTTCGACACGATCTGGCAGGCGCTCCTCCCCGCCGCCAGTTATCTGGCGATCCATGTCACCGAAGGAGCCGTGACCCCGACGTTGCTTGCGCGTCGCTTCGAACTGAATCCGGTTCTCGTCATTGTCTCGCTTGTCTTCTGGTACTGGATGTGGGGTATTCCCGGCGCGCTGCTTGCTGTCCCTCTGCTTGCGACCTTCAAGATCGTCTGCGATCGCATCGGGCCGCTCATGGCTCTGGGACATTTCGTCGGGGGCGAGAGCCACGCATCGTGAATCGCTCCGCGCACCCGAATGCGCCTGCTTTCAGGCCGCCGATCGATTCATCTTTGGTTTCCCTGGCCGGCGCCAAATTGCAAACTCAGGTCCGGTCCCGGAGGTCATGAGAGGGGCTTACGATCGCTCACCCAACCTCCCGATGGAGCACAGCCGATGCTCAGCCGCACGCGAAAACTTCTCGAAAGCACAGTGGAGAATTACATCGCCAGCGATGGTCTCACGCGCGGGGCGGCGATCGCCTTCTACAGCGTCACGTCTCTCATTCCCGTTCTGTTGATTGTCATCGCCATCGCCGGGGTGGTTTTCGGCGAGAGTGCGGCGCGTGGCGCCGTTGCGAGCGAACTTGTCATGCTCATCGGGGCAGACGGCGCCAAGCTCATCCAGGGAGCAATAGAAAGCGCCTATTATAGCGGCTCCAACGGCTTTGCTCTTGTTCTGGGCGCCTTCATTCTCGTATTGACCGTCTCGGGCGTGTTCGCTGAGTTACAATCGGCGCTCAACGCGATCTGGAAGGTCGAGGATCGGCCGTTCTCGCTTCTGCGACTCATGCGCGGACGGGCGGCAAGCATAGGGTTGGTCGTCGGCCTCGGGTTTCTGCTCCTGGTGTCGCTGGTGATCGACGGCGGCATCAACGCTGCGAGCGGGTACATCGATCAGCATTTTCGATATGGCGGCCGGGTACTGGCCGTGCTGAACGCGGCGACTTCCTTCATCCTGACCACGGCTCTCTTCGCGGCGATTTACAAAGTGCTGCCTGACAAGCCCTTGGCTTGGGGCGACGTTGTCTTCGGTGCTTTGGTGACGGCGATTGCATTCGAGGGCGGTAAGGGTCTGATCGGTCTCTACCTCGGTACCAGCCAGGTGATTTCCAGCTACGGTGCGGCGGGCGCGCTGGCGAGCGTGCTGCTTTGGATCTACTACTCGGCGCAGATCTTGTTGCTGGGGGCCTCGTTCACAAAGGCCTGCGCGGTTGCGGAGCACCGCCGTCGCGGATCGTTGAAGCGCCTTCACGGATGAAGCGAAGGCGTTTCAAGCTCATGCCGGGAGGTCCGGATTGGAGAACCGTAATTCGTTAAGCCCGTCGTAGAAATCGTATGACGATCAGAAGGACAACCGCGCCGATCGTTGCGCTGGCAATCGCGGCAGGAAGTCCGACGCCGAGATTGACGCCCAATTTCGAGAGCAACCAGCCGCCGAGCATGGCGCCAACAACGCCGACGACGAGATCGCCGACGAGGCCGAAGCCTCCGCCGCGCACGAGATGTCCGGCGAGCCAGCCCGCGATCAAACCCACGAGAAGTATGACCAGAATCGTTTCGCCCGACATCACTGTTCTCCTCGTTGGCAGCCTAAAAGTGCATTGGCGAACGTCGCCTCGCATCAGTAACGCGTATGACCGAGCGATGATGCCAAGAAGTTTTTGAACGAACCTCGAAGCGGGACGCCTCCCCGGCCAATCTGCCCGCAAATTGCGCTCCTGAGTAGATTCCGGCTCTACCGCTAATGTTTGCCAACTGCTTGATAGCGCTCAAGCCGACACATCGGAGAGCACTATGCAGAATATGTCCACCGACGCCCGGCGCCAGAATTCGGTCAGGGCGATGTTTGAAGACGGGATGTCCAGTTTCGCCTTGTCCTGCGATGCGACATTTGAAGAACTTGCGGGGCGCTTGGGCCGTCTCGCCGAACGGCATCAAGGCCGGGCCATCGCATTCGATGTGAAATTGGGCTCGCCGTCCTATTGATCTCGCCGATCCTGCTCAGCCGGAAAACCTGGTTGATCATGCGAGAGCGAATCTGACAATCGCGTCTCAGATTTCCTTGGGCCGCGCCAACTCGAAGGAAGAAGAATGATGACGAACAAGACCATGACTCTCGCAGTTGCAATGCTTGCGGCTGCGGCGATGAGCGGGCTGGCAGCTCAACCGGCGTCTGCTCAATACAATCAGCGCGACGGCCAGTATGATCAAGGCCCGTATCGGGACCAGCGCCAGAGCGATCCGAGGCGCCCAGAGCCGCAGCAGCAGCGCAGCGGTCCACGATATGAGGACGGCTTCCGCGATGGATATCGCACCGGCTACGAAACGGCCCGTGGCGGAAGACGCTACGATGATCGTTACAGCGATGCGAACAATGGCGGTGGCGATCAGCAAGCCCGTTGGCGCCAGCGCTATACGAAGGCTTATACGTACACCGACGACAGTTATTATCAACAGTGCCGCAGTTCGCAGGATCCGGCCGGAGTCATCGCAGGCGCGCTCATCGGCGGATTGCTCGGCAACGCCGTAAGCCGTGGAAACGGCGGGGCTACGGTGGCCGGTGTGATCGTTGGGGGCGTCGCCGGCGCGGCGATGACCAGAAATCTCGATTGCGGAGACCGTAGCTACGCCTACAGGACTTATTCCGATGGTTTCAATGGCGGCCGCCCGAATACCACCTATAGCTGGTACAATCGGGACAATGACCACAATGGTGAGCTTCGCGTCGCGGACTATTACAACGATCCGGATGGGTTTCGCTGCGCCAATTTCAGCCAGGTGATCTACATCCAAGGGCGAGCGCAGGAATCTCGCGGCCGTGCTTGCCGTCAGCCCGATGGCACCTGGGCAGTTGTCGGCTAACGGGGACGGCGCACCGCGAGAGAACTCGCCGTGTGTGCGCCGGACTTGCTCAATTCAGACTGAAGAATTCGAAGAATTGGGCGGACGCGACACATTCATCCGGCGCTGAGCTCCGCTGCATCGCTGACCGAAAGGCGATGTGGCGGTGCGTATGAGTTTCAGCTTTCGGGAGGCTATCATGCCGATTATTCTAGTGCTTGGCGGCTTGAGTTGCCGTTTCGGCGGTAAGGCGAAGAGTGAGAAGCGAGCGCGTGAACTATGCGGCGCGATGGAAACGCGACATCCCTTGCGTATATTCCAACGTCGCAACTATTTCGGGGAGTTCTCGAGAACGCGACCACAGAGAATGTGACGGTGGCATGGCTCCTCCGGAGTCTTGGTCAGCGTTCCTTTGGAATGATCATGCTTCTCCTCGGCCTAGTTGCAATGGTCCCCGGAGTGTCCGTCGTCGCGGGTCTTCTGCTCGCAGTCCTGGGCTTTCAGATGATGATGGCGCGCGATGCTCCGATTTTGCCGCGCTTCATCGCCGATCGATCATTGCCGGCTCAAAAACTTTCGCGGCTCGTTGATCGCTCGATTCCGGTCATGAGAACCTTGGAAAGAATCGTCCGGCCGCGCTGGCACACTCCATTCGTGGCTACCAAACGCGTGGTCGGCCTCATAGTGCTGCTGTTGGCTGCAACCCTTTTCGTACCAATTCCGCTCAGCAATATCATTCCCGGCGCGTTGGTCATGCTCGCAGCATTCGCATATGTGGAAGAGGACGGTATCTTGCTTTGCATCGCCCTGGGCATATCCCTTGGATCGTTAGCAATCACGGCTGTGGAAGTCTGGGCTATCCTGAAAGAGGCGGGCTTCCTGCTTGGTCTTTAGCGGTCTTGCGCTTGCACCGCCTTCGCGACGGCCTCAAAAGCGCCCGGACTCGCAACGTTTACGGTGCCTTCCCCCTTTGGGGAGCACGTCATTTCATTGACCCGCGGCCACCGCCAAGCGGATCAGGGCCGGAATGGATTTCGAGCCGGTCTTCGTCATGATCGAGGCGCGATGGTTTTCGACCGTGCGCTGGCTGATGCCGAGGTCGAAGGCAATGTTCTTGCTGGGACGGCCGGCAAGCACCATGTCCATGACCGAACGTTCCCGCGGCGTCAGGCTTGCCATGCATTCAGCGGCATTTGTTCGCCAAGCGGTATCCTTGCTGGAATCCTGGCTTCGGTCGAGGGCGTTCCCGATGCTGACGAGGAATTCCTCGGGGTCGACCGGCTTCTCGATGAAATCCATGGCGCCGGCTTTCATAGCTCTGACGGCCATCGACACGTCGCCATAACCGGTGATCATGATGGCCGGAAGCTCTGTTCCCTCGCTCTTGAGTCGCTCCAACAGGGCGAGCCCGCCCATGCCTTGCATCTTGGCGTCGACAACCAGGCAGCCCTTCCGCGACGGAACAAACGCTTCGAGGAATGCTTCGCAGCTTGAATAAGCCTCGACTGCGCGGCCGTCCAATGCGAGCAGTTCGATCATGGTCGCGCGCACAGCCGCATCATCGTCGATAACGAAGACGGTTAGCGGCGACGGATCGCTCTTTGGTGCGACAACCGGCAACGTGACGGGTGGCAACTTGATCGCATGGACTTTGAGCGCTGTCTCTGTCCCATTTGGCTGTCGTTGTGCGGCAAGCATTGTTCCGATGACGTGGATCAACTCTTCGGCGTTGGCGGGCTTGTTGAGATGCGTGCAACGCTCGTGGGCGATCCTGTGCAATGTTCGGGTCGAGATGTCGCCGGTGAGGATGATTGCCGGAATCTCTCGGTGGAGCGTGCGGCGCAGCTCGGCGATGGTTTGCAGTCCGTTCAAATCCCCGGGCAGATTATAGTCGGCGATCACGATGTCCGGTTCCACGGCTCCGTTCGCCGTCAGTTCCAGCGCCGCTCGGCCATCTGCGGCGGATGCGGTGCGATGTCCCTCCGCCTTGAACAACAGCTCGAGCATCTCCCGCACCATGGAATCGTCCTCGACGATCATGACCATGCTCGAGAGCCCAGCGGCCGCCGCCGTCTGCGCGCTGCTGGGGACCCATGCTCCGGGCTTTTCCCGTGCCAGCGGCACCTCGACGGCAAAGACCGAACCCTTTCCAGGCCGGGAACGAACGTCGATTGCGTGGCCGAGCATATCGCCGATGCGCTGCACGATGGCGAGGCCGAGACCGAGGCCGAGGCTCCGATCGCGGGCGGAGTTGTCGACCTGATGAAACTCCTCGAAGATGGATTGAAGGTGTTCCTCGGGAATGCCTACGCCGGTATCCCAGACCTCGAGCCGGAGCTTGTCGCCGCGGCGCCGGCAGCCGAGCAGGATCTTGCCGTGCGGGGTATATTTCACGGCATTCCATAGGAGATTTCGGATCATCTGTTCGAGTAGCCGCGGATCGCTCCGGATATGGAGGCCGCTTCCCACCACGCGCCAGTCGAGGTTTTCGGCTGCGACATGATAGCTGAACTCTGTCTTGAGACGATCGAACAGCGTATCGACCGAAAAGACCACGATCTCGGGATTGACGATCCCGGCCTCAAGCTGATTGATGTCGAGGAGAGTGTTCAACATGCCCGACATGACCTGAAGCGGCTCGTCGAGCTTGCGCACCAATGCCAAGGCGCCCTCGTCCTTGATCGATTTCGACAATATTCCGCGCAGCAGAGTGAGGGTTTGCAAAGGCTGGCGTAAGTCGTGACTGGCGGCGGCGAGAAAGCGCGACTTGCCGAGATTCGCACGTTCCGCTTGCAGCTTGGCTGCCTCAAGGACGCGGCTTAAACGTTTGCGCTCTGTAATGTCGTCGATCGTGACCAGGATCTTCCGGCCCGCCGACGGCCCCACGATCTCGCGTGCCGACATCAGCAGCGACCGCCGGCCGGAAAGCGGCGGGAGATCGAGCTCGATTTCAAAATCTTCGATGTTCTCTTCTCCGGCCCGAATG
>Ga0310810_10005631_pt1 | contig 14039 bp, 14 predicted proteins | sample NCmetagenome_FD_207641 | JGI IMG/M metagenome (GOLD analysis project Ga0310810, IMG submission 207641) | Soil microbial communities from experimental microcosm in Duke University, North Carolina, United States - NC | ecosystem: Engineered > Artificial ecosystem > Soil microcosm > Unclassified ... | reverse complement strand
GGTGTAGGCCCCGGGATCGTCAATCGTCAATTCGTACGCGATCGTCAACGAGTCCGTGCGCGTGAACTTCTCGAGCGTCCGCAGTTTCTCGGTCGTCGGGAGTCCGCGCCGATCGATCCAGAAGCCCTCGTTGAAGCCCGTGGTCTCGACGTTGAGCGTGTCGCCTTCCCACCAGCCGATCGAGTGGCCGTAGAAGGCGGGCGTGAAGTCAGCCGGATGCGAACGGCCGTCCATGTAGATCGTGCGATAGGTGTGTGGACCGCCGATGTCGAAGATGAAGAGACGCTGCAGCTCTGGGAGCTCGACCATCTCGACACCGTACGGCGTCAGGAACTGACGAACGCCACCCGATGGCTTGCACCGCGTGTGCGGTTCGAGCTGATTCTCGAGGCGGTCGGCGTAGACCGCCTTGGCCCACGGCTGGAATGGAATATTGGCTGAGTCCACAGTAGCGCCGCCACCGCCGCCAGGCAGCCACACGCCCTTCTTGCCAGGGGTCCAGAAGATGGCGCGACCATCTGAGTTGCGAGGTGCCGGTGCGGCGGGAGGTCCTGCTGCACGTCCGCGTCCACCGCCGGCTGGATTGGCTGGTGTGCCGCCGCGACCATCCGGTACGCCGACCTGCACGCCCGGACGTTGCGGCTGTTGCGGCTGCGCCTGGCCGTGAATCGATTCCCCGAGAACTGGAGACAGGAACAACGCAGCGGCTCCGCACAGGGCAAGGCAGTGGCGCATAAAGAGGGACCTCAATGAACGAATCGTTCGAACTTCGTGGTTCTCACTTCTCAGTTCGTGTTCACGTTCGGTTCGACGTTCGCTGTTCTGGATTCGGGTTCGTGCGAACCTGAACACGAACCCATTACCGAGAACGTAGAAACTCGAACTCCTGCGTCTTACGGGTTCGCCCCACCCTGACTCGACACGGCGTCGAGCGTCTCACCCGGCCGTCCACCGGTTGACGTCATGGTGACCTGCCGCGCGTTCATGCGGTTGCTGCCGTTCTTGGCGCGGGAGCCGACGACGGTGACCTCTTCGCCGATCTTCAACGTCTCGCGACGCCAGCCGCGGCGCTGGAGACCGTGCGGTGGGCCCATCTCGGCGCCCCAGTTCGTCACCTCACCCGTCTTCTCGTCCTTGACGTTGATGTAGAACCACACGTGCGGGTTGGTCCATTCGACCTTGGTGACGCGACCCTTCAACGTGATGGGCTTGTTCGCGTCGAACTCCGCGGCAAACGAGTGATGTGCCAGGGCTGTTCCCGTGGCCAGGAGTACACAGGACGCAATCAGACCGCCGAGGATGTGCGCTCTCATATCCGCTCCTTCACCAAGTGGCTACTTACTGGTTCGCGCTCGGGCCGCCCTGACTGGACGCGGCGTCGAGTGTCTCACCGGGGCGCGCACCTGTCGCAGTCATCACGACCTGTCTCGCGTTCACCCGCTTGCTGCCGTTCTTGGCCAGCGATCCGTTCACGGTGATCTCCTCGCCGATCTTCAGCGTGTCACGGCGCCAGCCGCGGCGCTGCAGCAAGTGCGGCGGACCCATCTCGGCGCCCCAGTTGGTGACCTCACCGGTCTTCTCGTCCTTCACGTTGAAGTAGAACCACACGTGGGGATTGGTCCACTCGACCTTGGTGACTTTGCCGGTCAGCTTGATCGGCTTGTTCGCGTCGAATTCGGCCGCAAACGAATGGTGGGCCACCGCAGTTCCCGCAGTCATCGTCATGGCGACTGCGACCAGACCACCGAGTAAGTACGCTCTCATCTCTTTCCTCCGAAATCGCGTCAGGGCCTGTTTTCCTGACACAGGTGCCGCGGCATCTCCTGCCCTGTGACCCAACGCAGTGTCCAGCTGGCCGACCACGGTCTTGTATACGCTCCCGGGTCGTCCACCGTAACCTCGTACTTCAACGTATCGAAGTTCTCGCGCGTGAACTTTTCAATCAGCTTCAACTGCTCCGTGTGAGGCAGCCCGCCGTTGGTGAACCAGAAGTCCTCGTTGAACCCCCGGGTATCCACGACCAGGCTCTCACCCTCCCATTTTCCCACCGCACGGCCGTAATAGAGCGGGTTATCGTCGTCGCCGCCGACCTGCCCGGCATGACCTCGGCCGTCGAGGTAAATGATGCGGTAGTTGTTATTGCCTCCGCCAATCAGGACGAAAATCCGCTGCCGATCGCGATCTTCCACGAACTGCACACCGTAGGGGATCTGGAATTGACGGGGTCCGCCGGGCGGCTTGCAGTTGATATAGGTGGGGTCGTCCTGAAGAAAACGCCGCTGCCGAAGCTCATACAGCGCCAGTGCCCACGGCTGCATCGGGGCGACGCGCTTGGCGTCAGCCACGTTCTTGAGCAGCCCCCACTGGTCCATCGGGATGGCCGCGTTGTTCTCGACGAGCACCGTGGACGTCGGGAATCCCCAGTAGCCCTGGGCGCCACCGGCACTCGGTCCGAGCCGCGGCTGCTTGTCCGGCCAGCGCGGGGTGGGTCGATTCGCGAGCAGGGCAGGGGGAGTGGCGGGCGTGACGTGCAGCACCTCTTTTCCGGTGCCGGTCATCGTGATCTTGTTGGCCCACAGCTGACGGCTGCCGTTGCGCGCCGTGATGCCGGCGACTGTGATCGCATCGCCCGGCTTCACCGAGTCTTTCGTCCAGCCGCTGGCCTGCAGGTCGATCGGGCTCTCGAGCTCGATCGCCCAGTTGTCGGCGTCGTTGTTGTTGCGCACGTTGATGTAGATGTGGACGTGCGGGTTTCTCCAGTCGACGAGCGTCACCACGCCGCTCAAGGTCTGCGGCTTGGTGTCGTCGAACTTGGCGGAGATCGGGTGATGTGCGGAACCGACGGTTCCCAGCAGCAGCACTGCGACGAGCGCGAAGGCGAGTGTTACGCCAGACTTCATCAAGGGTCTCCTCATGTGCCTACCGCCTACCGCCTACTGCCTACTGATTTTCAGTTGACCGCTCTCACGCTGGTTTTTCCAGGTGCCGACGATCGTGCGGTTCTGGAACGAGAGGTTTTCGATCTTCCCGTCGAGGACGTAGTTGAGCACGCCCGACTTGTCCTTGACGTCCGCTTCGAGGTGGACGACCCATCCATCGGGATTCAACGTCGCGTTCTTGATCGGCGCATCGTCAGTTCCCGGGTTGAGCATCCCGGAGATGGTTTTGCCGTCCCAGTTCAGGACGAGGACGAGGTCGTTGCTGTGCGTTTTGGCCGGTCCCCAGGTCCCGAGCCACGATCCTTTTAATGGATGCCCTTCTTGCGCGGATATGAGAGTGCCGCCAATCAGGCAGGCAACGAAAACGGCCAGGGCAATCTTCAACGCTCGCATCAGTTCGGCTCCTTTGGCCAGGGTCCGTGCAGATATATCAAATGTCGGCACCCGTGGTTGGTGCGGCAAGCGTAAGCTATTCACGAAAGTGTGTTCAAGCGGTAACACGTAAAGAGTGTTCCTGCGCGAAATTTACCGGGAACTGCACGCCCGGCGCGCGGCCCTGCCTTTGCACCCCCGAGCAGGGTGACCGACCGGGCGCCGCGGTTTCTCCTCGTCTGGCTGCTCATTCTGGCAGCGGGCTGTTCGTCGCCTGCCGGGCCGTCGGGTGCCGAGGCCGCAACGCCCGCGAGTGCCGGTGTCGCGTCCGAGCTGGCGTCGTTGACGAATGCCGAGCGCCGGCAGGCGGGTCTGCCTCCCTTCGCCGTGAGCCCATCGCTGATGCGCGCCGCACAACTCCACGCCGACCAGATGGCGTCGATGGGACAGATGGCTCACTCGCTGCCGGGTGCGCGTTATCCGGAGCCGCAGGATCGACTCGCCGCCGTCGGCTACCACTGGCAGGCGTACGCGGAGAACGTGGCGTACGGGCAGGGCAATCCAACGTCAGCAATCAGCGCGTGGATGGGATCGTCCGGTCATCGCACCAACATCCTGAACCCTGGCCTGACACAGATCGGTACTGCCGTCGCAAAGGGTTCCGACGGCCGGCCGTACTGGGTGCAGGTCTTCGGCAGTCCTCGATAAGAGCATCAACTCCCAACTCCCAAAGCCCAACTCCCAAAGCCCAACGCCTCGAGCCCAGCGTGCTAGCATGCGGGCCACTTTTCGCTCTCAATCCCATACCGGCACACGAGGTCCGGCTGCCGCCTTCGCCGCTCACGCGGCTTCGGCGCCCAAGTCAGCAGGACACTACGAAAGGAGTGCGTCGTGGTCATCAGACGAGTGGGGCCCCTGTCGTGCGCGAAGCTTGCCGGGCTGCTGTATCTGATCCTGGGATTCATCATCGGCGCCGGCATGTCGTTGTTCGCCATGGCCGGGTCGTTTGCAGGAGCGCCGGATGGTTTCTTCCCGATGTTCATGGGCGCTGGCGCGATCGTGCTCCTGCCGATCTTCTACGGGGTGTTTGGCTTCTTCGGGACATTGATCATGGCGTGGCTGTTCAATCTCGTGGCCGGGATCACGGGAGGCATCGAGGTGGACGCCTCTTGACGGGCCGATGACGTTGACGGCCGAACGGGCGGTGCTTGCCCCGATCGTGGTCTTCGGGTGGCAGGTGCTGGGCGCCGGGTTCACGTTCAGGCCCGTCCAAGGCCAGCGGGCCGCCGGCCTCGCCTGGTTGATTACGCTCGGCTTCGTTGCGCTAGTGGCCAACGCCGGCACCGAGCCAGTGGATTCGGTTCTCCTGGCGGTCGCCGGCGTCGTACTGATCGCCGCTCTCGTACTCTTCGAGTGGGCGAGGCGCACTGTTGCCGGTCAGTTCTTCTCGTGGATCTTCTCTCCGGACACGCCCGCGTTTCTGTGCACGAGTGGCCCGTACGCCTACGTTCGGAATCCGTTCTACACCAGCTATCTCCTGACGATGGCCTCGGCGGTGGTGATGGTGCCGAGTGTGTTCAGGGTGCTCGTGTTGGGCGGGCTGGTGATCTACTTCGACGTGGCGGCGCGCCACGAAGAGCGCAAGTTCGCCAGCAGCACGCTCGCTGAAGAGTACGCGCGCTACAAACAGCGAACGGGGCGCTTCCTTCCGAAGTTCAGCGCGATGCGATAACGCGGGATCCGCCCGGATTCACGACGAGTGTGTTCACGAGAAAGCGCTGCCCGTCCGCGCTGAGATCGAAGGCGTGGTACGCGCCGTACGGATGCTGCAGTTCGAAGAGCGGGTCGTAGTCCTTCACCGTGACACCGCTGGCGTCAGTGTCAATCTGCACCGACATCAGCATTCGATTTGGTGCGACGTAGAAGATCTCTTTGCCGTCTCGCCGCCAGCGCGCCTGCGAACCGCCGTCCGCTGAAATCCGAAAGCGTCGCGTCGGCGCTGGAAATGGCGCGACGAACACTTCAGGCTGACCGGAGCTCGAATCGGCTGCGCTGAAGACGACCCACTTGCCGTCCGGCGAGAACGCCGCCCAGTTCTCGGACGCCGCCGTGTGCAGGTACGGAAACGGTGAACCGCTGCCATCGCGGAGCAAGACCCAGATGTCGTTGCTCGTCCGCTCGTTGTTGGTGACGTACAACACGTAGCGACCGTCGGGCGACCAGCTCACCGGCCATTTCCCTTCAGTGCCTTCGAGGAGCTGCGTGCGCTGGCTTGGTCCGGACGAGGGGGCTTCGAGCAGCGTCAGGCGATCGCGCCCGAAGGAGTTGAGTAGCACGCGCGCGCCGTCTGGTGACCAGATCGACCAGTTCTCGTCGGACGGATCAGACGTGAACTGCGTACGTTCCCCGGAGGCGAACTGGTACATCCAGATATCGCGCGTCGCGCGTGCGCTGTCGGTGACGGCGACGGCCACGCGCGATCCATCGGGCGAGATTTCGATGTTGCCGTGGTCGGCGATCGGCCCAACGGCGCCAAGACGCTGGCCGCTGCGATCGAACCAGACGAGGCGGGAGAGCACCGCCGGGCGAGAGGACTGGGCGAACACCCCGGGGGCAACGCTGGCGACGACAGCGGCTGCCGCTACGAGCAGACCCGGGAGCGCTCGGTGCATGGGCGATCATAGTCCGGGATTCGGGACTCGGGATTCGGGATTCGAGGTTCGAGGTTCGAGGTTCGGGATTCGGCGTTCAGCCGCGCAGCGCGGGCGTTCTGCCGAGCCCGGTTTCCGCTCTCAGCTCGCGCAGCCACGTATCCGTCTGCAGGCAGACGCGCGCAAAGCGCGTAAAGTCCAGCCCCAGGCGGCGCACGCATTCGCTATCAACGCTCAGATTGAATCCCTCGGCGCCGAGTCCCATGCCGATGTTCTTCGCCACCATGTTGGCGATGACCACTGCGTCGAGGACGGGAGTGGACATCCCGAGGTGCGCATCGTGATGGCGCGCGATGGCGTCGGTGACGACCTCGGGGAATTGCCAGTCGAGGGCAATCGCCGCGCCGACGGCGGCGTGATTGACGCCGAACAACTGCTGTTCGGCTTCGACGAAGGTCACGCCGTGCTGCTTCGCGTGATCGACGATCGTCTCGACGCTCGCGTTGAGGCAGCGGCTCATGACGAGCTTGCCGATGTCGTGGAGCAGCGCGGCCGTCGTCGCGACCGGCGGAAGGTTCGCTGACGGACACTCCTGCATCAACGCGCGAACGGCGAGCTGCGATGCTGCGGCATGTCCCCAGAGATCGTCTTCAGTGAGGTCATAGAGCGGGGCTGCCGTACGCAAGCGTGAGAGATACTCGCCGAGGATGAGATTGAGGAGCGGGACGGTGCCGAGTCGCACGACCGCATCTCGCACCGTTTCTGGCGGACGGGAGCCGGCATGCGCCCACGACCTGGCCATGCGCAGCACCGACGCCGCGATTGCCTGATCGAACTCCACGAGCTCGGCAATCTTCGCGAGCGACACGTCTTCCCCCTGCATCAGCGAGACGAGGCGCTGCGCGGTGACCGGCATCGGCTCGAGTTGCTCGATACCGCGCACAAGGGTTGATGGAAGTATGTGTCCGCTGCTCATGTCGCCTTGGGATTCGAATCCCGAACCCCGAATCCCGTGTTGAGATGCCGAGTCCTCCGGTCCGTGTAATCGACCGCTGCCGTGGTCACTTGAATAGGGGATGGGATGTGCGCGCATCGCCGCTATGCGCAAAGCTTTTCGCAGAGCGGATGACTTCCGACTCAGCATGCAATAAACTGTGAGGCTGGCTGGCGTGAGGAATTGACGCCAATGTCTCCGGAATTAACGACATACGAACGGCCGTTGCGGTGATCGTCCATATCAATCACATTTCGCAAAGCAAGAAGCCCAGGAATGGCAAGCCCTCGCCGCAGAGCGAGATGGCCGGACTCGTCACGGGATCGCTGATGTCGCTCGTCGAAGACGGCGTCCTCGATGCCAAGATGGCGCCGTCCCTGCGGATTCATCTCGACTGGATTCAGTACAAGACCAACTTTCGCGACCCGGTAATGGTCCGGCGCACGACCAGCGCGCAGGGCCAGGCCCTTCCGCTCGCCGAGATCGCGATCGATCTTCGGCAGGCCGACGCGACTGGGCTGCCGATCGCCCTCGCCCGGGCGGTCAAGAGTCTCGATGCGGGTCCCCAGTCGAACGTCGAGAACCATCTCTACCTCGATGAGTTCCGCCCCTATCGCGACTGCTTGATCTGGAGCTTCAACCGGCTCTTCTGGCGCTACCTTGGCGATTGGGAGAACGCGTCGGGGAAGGGCTTCGAAGCGGCACTGCCCGGCGGTTCGTCGGACGCCAATCATCCGCAGGCGGTCTCGGATTCGGTCGCTGACTTCTGGACATTGCTGCGCGATCTCGAGACGCGCGGTCAGTTGCCGGCCGAAATCTTCGGGCTCGAGATTGGCGTCGGTTCAGGCGCTCGCGCCGCGGCGTGGCTCGATCGCTTCAAGGCGCTCGACGAACAGTGCGGCACGAACTTCTACTCGCGCCTGCACTTCATCCTCGGTGACTACTCGCCGACGAGTCTCGAGCGCGCCGTTGCGGCAGTGGCGCATCACGGCGATCACGTCAGTGGCGTGCCGCTCGATGCGCTCAATCCGTACAAAGCGCTGACGGCGCATCGCTTCAAGATCATGTACGTGCACCTCACCAACGTGTACGACAACCTGCCGTTCGACGACCTCGTTCGTCGCGACGGGAAGTTGTACCTCGTCGAGGTGCGCGCGTATCTGAACGGGCCGCTTGTCGATCAGCTCACGGCCGACTTCGGTGTGTCGCGAGCCGATCTGCCCGGCATGGTGGAGAAGCTCCTCGAGGGCGGACCGTACGCGGTCTTCGAAGGGGAGAAGGGCGTCGCCTTCTGGCGGCGGGTGTGGGACACCTTCAAGCTCGAAGAGCGGCTGCGCGCGCTCGACGAGCGCGAGGAGGATCACGTCCCTCCCGGTCTCAGCCGGACGCACCTCGAAGACCTCCTGGCCGAAGCCCCCGACGATGTGCGGTTTCATATTTCGCGAGGTGCGGGCGAGAGCTTCGCCAACACGCTGCCGCTGTTGCACCCGCGCGGGTTCCTGCAGGTGCAGGACATCTTCGTCAGCGAGATGGACGACTATCGCAAAGGGTTCCGGGGACCTGGAAAGCTGGATGGTTCGCTCGTGACCTGGGTGAACGGTGCGCTCTTGCGCGCCGTCGGCGCGCGCGCCGGATACGACGTGCACTTCGCGCCGTTCCCGTATCGGCCAGGAACGAAGACAAGCATTCTCTACACCACTCAACGTGATTGACGTCAACTGCCGACGTCCAATTCCCAGCTTCCAAACGTCTTGGGAGTTGGGGGTTGGGAGTTGGGCGTTGACAGGATAATAGAGACAGAGACACCCAATGACGCCGCCACTGCCCATTCTCCCGACCACCGTTATCGGCAGCTACTCGATGCCCGAGTGGCTCGAACGCGCGAAGAACGAATACCTCTCGCGTCGTCTGAGCAAACGGGATCTCGATGAGATGCACGACGCGGTGCGGAAAGCTGCGCTCAAGGATCAGGAAACCGCCGGTATCGACATCGTGTCCGACGGCGAAGCGCAGCGCGACAACATGATCGACTACTTCACCGAGCGGATGCCCGGCGTGCAGGTCGATCTGGGGTCGAAGCGCTTCTACTACGACTTCTACGACAGCATCGTCCGCTCGAAGCTCGCCACGGGCACGCTCGGTCTGGCTGAGGAAGCGCGTTTCCTCGGCCGTTTCTCGGATCACAAGTCGAAGATCTCGATCTCGGGACCGCACACGCTCGTGAAGCGCATTCAGAACAAGTTCTACGACACCGAAGAGGCGTTCGCGTTCGACCTCGGACGCGTGCTCAATCTGGAGTTGAAAGAGCTCGTGCGCGCCGGCGCGACCGACCTTCAGATCGACGAGCCCTACTACTCCGGGTTCCCGGAAGATCTGCCGTGGGCGATCAAGGCCATCAACGCGATGGTGGACGGCGTCAACGCCAACATCACGCTGCACGTCTGCTATGGCAACCGCTACGGGAAACCGTCGTTCGAAGGGAGCTACAAGTTCCTGTTCCCGGCGATTCTTGGCGCGAAGATCAACACCGTGTCGATGGAGTTCGCACGCCGCGGTGAGGACGACCTGCAGCTCTTCAAAGAATTCAACGTGCCGTTCAACGTCGGCATCGGTGTCATCGACGTCAAGACGAACGAAGTCGAATCGGCGGGGTTCGTGGCCGATCGCATTCGACGCGCCCTCGAAGTCATCCCGGCGGAGCGACTGGTGATCACGCCGGACTGCGGACTCGTGCGGCTGCATCGCGACGTTGCCTTTGGCAAGTTGTGCGCGATGGTGGAAGGCACGAAGACCGTCCGCAAGGAACTGGGCAGATGAAGAGTCTCGCCGAGCGCGTGAAGTCGGGGCAGTTCGTCTACATGACGGAACTGGTGGCCTCCGGCCTCAAGCGGGAAGCGCAGGTGCTCGAGATCGCTTCCAAGCTCGCGATGATTCCCGAGATCGCGGCGGGCAGCATCACGAGTTACGCCGGCGGTCAGCTCGGTCAGGATTCCATTCGCGTGGGTACCGCGGTCCGTGCCCGCGGGCTCGTGCCGAACGTGCACCTCACGTGCGTCAGCCAGAACCGCGCGACGATCGAGAAGACGCTCGTAGCGCTGCGGGCGCTCGAGATGCACAACATCTTCTCGATCAGCGGCGACTGGCCGAAGGCCGCGCAGAAAACCGCGGTCTTCGACATCGACTCGGTACAGCTCGCAGCGCACATCGCCGACGTGCGCGCGCGCACAGGCACGCCGTTCTTCATCTCGTGCGCGGTCTCGCCCTTCAAGTATCAGCGTGAGGATCTTCTCTACCAGTACCTGAAGCTCGAGAAGAAGATTGCGGCCGGCGCCGACATGGCGATCACCCAGGTTGGCTGGGACGCCGTCAAGTTCGTCGAGCTGAAGAAGTACCTCGACGAGCGCGGGATCAAGACGCCGGTCCTGGGCAACGTCTACGTCCTGAGCCGGCGCGCCGCCGAACGCATGAACACCGGCAACCCGCCGGGATGCTGGGCATCCGACGAGCTCGTGGCGGTGCTCAAGAAAGAATCGGAAGCACCGGATGGTGGACTGCAGGCACGACTCGAGCGCGCGGCGCGCAGCATCGCGATTCTCAAAGGCATCGGCTACGCCGGCGCGTACATCGGCGGCACGCATGACGCGAAGCACATCTCCTGGATGATCCGCCGCGCCGAGGAGCTCGCACCGAAGTGGGAAGAGCTCTACGACGAGCTGCAGTTCGGTAAGAAGGACGGCTTCTACCTCTATAAGCGCGATCCGCAGCCGAAGCCGACCCGCGAGTTCCTGCCGACGTTCATGGACGCAGCGGCGAAGGCGTTGCCGTTTGTGCCCTGGTCGAAGAACGTCAGGGACTCGTTGATGCGCCGCGCCTTCCAGGGTGCGTTTCGCTGGCTCGACAAGCATCCTCGCTTGAGCCACTACTTCGAGCGATTCGAGTACTACGGGAAGAAAGAAGTCTTCGGCTGCCAGAACTGCGGCAACTGCGTGCTCGGTTCCATGGAGTACGTCTGTCCACAGACGTGTCCCAAGCAGATGCGCAATGGCCCCTGTGGCGGAACGTTCCACGGCGCCTGCGAAGTGTTCGACCAGGAGTGCATCTGGGTGAAGGTGATGGCGCGAGCCGAAGCCTCCAACTCGATCGAGCAGCTGAAGGTGTACATTCCCCCGCCCGATCGCACGCTCACGGGCACCGCGTCGTGGCTCAACTTCTATCTCGGTCGTGACAGCCGGCCAGGCCACCCCAAGGATCTGTGGAAGGGTGGCGCAGGTGCCGGCCGAACGGTGCCGATCGAAGAGGACGAAGTGCTCAAGACCGCCGGGCCCTCAGCGGCCGACCAGGCGGCGGCTGCACGCGCGGCCAAGACCGAGGGCGCCAAAGGCAAGCCTGCAGCGCGTCCTGCCGGCGAGATGAGACAGGCGGGGTAACCCTTCATACCCGGCGGGTCCGGAGAACAGGACCCGCCCTACGCGAGGATCAATTACCAGATGAAGTCAGCGCTTGAAATTGCCCACGAAGCCAAGTTGCGTCCCATCGGCGAGATCGCCGAATCCGCCGGCATTCTGCCCGAGGAGCTCGAGCAGTCCGGTCAGTACCGCGGCAAGGTGCGCCTCTCCATCCTCGATCGGCTCTCCAAGAAGCCCGACGCGAAGCTCGTGATCGTCACCGCGATCACGCCGACCAAGGCTGGCGAGGGAAAGACGACCACCAGCGTCGCGCTCACGATGGGGCTCGGCAAGATCGGCAAGAAGGTGATGCTCTGCCTGCGCGAGCCGTCGATGGGGCCGGTGTTCGGCGTGAAGGGCGGCGGCACCGGCGGCGGCTATTCGCAGATCGGCCCGATGGAGGACATCAACCTCCATTTCAACGGCGACTTCCACGCGGTGACCGCGGCGCACAATCTGCTGGCGGCTGCGCTCGATGCCTCGATCTTCAACGGCAACCCGCTGCGCATCGACCCGTCGTCGGTGATCTGGCCGCGCACGCTCGACATGAACGATCGCGAGCTGCGTTACACGGTCGTCGGGCTGGGCGGCAAGACCCACGGCGTGCCGCGCGAGAATCAGTTCATCATCACCGCGGCGTCAGAGGTGATGGCGGTGTTCGCGCTGTCGAGCAGCCTCTCCGATCTTCGTCGTCGTCTCGGGCGCATCGTCGTCGCGTCAACCGTTGAAGGTGAGCCGGTGACGGCGGAGATGCTCAAGGTCGCGGGCGCCATGACCGTGGTCATGAAGGACGCGATCAAGCCGAACATCGTGCAGACGCTCGAGGGCCAGCCGGCGCTCGTGCACGCCGGACCCTTCGGGAACATCGCGCATGCCGCGAATTCGATCGTGGCAGATCGCATCGCGCTGAAATCGGCCGACTACGTCGTGACCGAAGCGGGCTTTGCGAGCGACCTCGGCTTCCAGAAGTTCTGTGACATCGTCTGCCGTGTCGGCGGGTTCACGCCGAGCGCCGCCGTGCTGGTGACGACGGTGCGTGCGACCAAGTCGCACGGTGGCAAGCCGTTCAACGTGTTGGGCAACGAAGATCTCGACGCGCTGGCGAAGGGCGCCGACAACCTGGCCGCGCACGTGAACATCGTTCGGCAGTACGGGTTGCCCTGCGTCGTGGCGATCAACAGCTTCCCGACCGACACCGCGCGGGAACTGGCCCTCGTGCGCGAGCTCGCGCTCAAGGCGGGCGCGGAAACAGTGGTCGTGCACTCCGGGTTCTCGGAAGGTGGCGCGGGCGCAACCGAGCTCGCCAATGCGGTGACGACGGCGTGCGACAAGCCGAACACGTTCTCGTTCCTGACGCCGAACGGCACGCCGCTCGTGCAGCAGATCGAAGCCATTGCGACCAAGATCTACGGTGCCTCCGGGATCGACCTCGAGTCGCAGGCGCGGAAGGACCTCGAGAAGATCGAGAAGCTCGGCCTCGGCCACGCGCCCGTGTGCATGGCCAAGACACACCTGTCGCTGTCGCACGATCCATCGCTCCGCAACCGGCCCACCGGTTTCATCCTGCCTGTGCGCGGTTTGGTGCCCAGCGCTGGCGCCGAGTTCGTCGTCGCGCTGTGCGGCGAGATGCAGCGTATGCCCGGTCTCGGCAAGACGCCGGCGTTCATGAACATCGATATCGATGGCGAGGGCAGGACGGTGGGGCTGTTCTAGTACCGGGATCGGGATTCGGGATTCGGGGGTCGGGATCCGGATTCGCGACTCGGGATTCGATTCGTAGCGGCGGGCCTGCAGGCCCGCCGTTTTCATGTACGGCTCCGCTATCTGACGGACAGTTAATTGGCGCTTCATTCGGCGCTCATTCCTGTCAGGTGAAATGGGTCGTGGATGACCAGCAAGGGTCATCGTCGAGAGGAACCCATATGAGCACCGTCCGCACATCAATCCTCGTCGTTGGCGCATTCCTGAGTTTGTCTGCGATGGCAGTGGCAGCCGTCGAAACGGCTACACCCAATGCGGCGTTGGCGACGCACACCGCCAGGGGCGCTGTGAAGTTCGTCGATTCGTCCACGCTGGTGATTCACCAGGTCTCGCCCTACTCCGGGCGCAACATGACCTTCACCCTGCGCCCGTCCACCGAGCGTGAGGGGGATCTGAAAGTGGGCTCGACCGTCGTCGTTCGCTATCAGGACAAACCTGACCATCGGATCGCGACGCTGGTCGAGGTCGAGCACGCCAAGGTGCCGCCGCACACGTCGCCGTCACATCCGTGAACGATGACGGAACTTACATCAGCCGGAACGCGGCTGCAGCTATCAGCGTCGGGACGGCTGCACCCGCAAACAGATAGAGCGGATGCACCGCGTTGTCGAAGAACCGGCCGAGCAGCGCCTGCCCGGCCGGGTTGGGTGCGTTGGCGATCACGGTGAGCCCTCCTCCGGTGACGGCGCCTTCGACGACGGCCTGCTTGAGCCCATCGTGCAGGTTCGGCACGAGCGTGGCGAGGTAGGTGATGAGGGCGTTGTCATTGAACGCCGTGAGGATGGTGGCGCCGATGAACAAGGGCGTCTCGGTCAATCTCGAGATCACAGGTGCAATCCACCAGGCCTGAAGCCCGCCGTGCACGACGAGCCCGGCG
>Ga0310810_10005629_pt1 | contig 14046 bp, 12 predicted proteins | sample NCmetagenome_FD_207641 | JGI IMG/M metagenome (GOLD analysis project Ga0310810, IMG submission 207641) | Soil microbial communities from experimental microcosm in Duke University, North Carolina, United States - NC | ecosystem: Engineered > Artificial ecosystem > Soil microcosm > Unclassified ... | reverse complement strand
GGTCTCGTTGCCAAACCGGGTCAGCGTCGCGCCGATAATCTTGATCCCGGCGGCATGCGCCCGCAACGCCATCTGCTGCAGCCCGGCGATCATCTGCTCGCCGGTGACTTCCTCCTCGGGTTTGGCCCAGCGGTTGCGCAGAGCGTTCGTGCCGAGCATGACGATGACGTGCGTGACCTCGGGCGCCGCGATGACGTCGCGGTCGAAGCGCCTGAGGCCGCTATCGCCGCGGATATCGTGCAGGATGCGGTTGCCGCCGAGCCCCTGATTCATGACCCCGATCGGGCGGCCGCGCCGTTCCGCGAGGCGCCGCGCGAGCTGGTCGGGCCAGCGGCAGAACGCGTCGATCGTCGAGATGTTGCCGTCGGTCAGCGAGTCCCCGAGCGCGACGACCCCGCCGGCATTGTCCGGCGCGACGACATCGACGCCACTGACAAAAAACCATTGGTCGGTCAGATTGCCGACCGGCATCACCGTGGCGTCGGCGAAATTGCCCGCGGGCGAGATGTAATTGGTCTGCCGCGCATAGCGGCCCGTGATCTGGAAATTCGCCAGGACCTCGCCGGGCAGATAGAGACTGACCACGACATCGGCGAGCGCCGGCGCATTGAGCTGGACCGGGTCGCTGACGAGGAGCGCGCCGGCCGCGATGACGCCGGTATCGCTCCCGCCAAAGGTCAGCGTCTTGTTCGAGCCCGGCACAATGCCGGGGCCCTTATCGCGGATGCCGATACGGGCGGCGCCGATCGCCAGCGGGCGCGCGCCGTAGGCGTTCGAGATGCGCACCCGCAACGTGTCGCCGCCGAGGCTGAGGCGCGGCATCATCCGCAATGTGTGGTTGTTGAACCCGACGACGCCTTCCGCCGGCGCCGGCGCCGCCGCCCAGCTGCCGATCCAATGCTGTCCGTTCTGCATCGCTTCCTTCCTCGCGCCGTGCGAGATCGTGCCGCCCTCTCCGCCGCTCCCGCAATCCCCTTTCGCGCCCAAATGCCGCTCGATCGATATGGTCGGCTGGATCAGGGGCTACGCGTCCATCGACTGCTCGCTTTGCTCGCGCTCAGGATGAGGAGATATTTTCCATGCCATCAGCAACATCCCTCATCCTGAGCAGCGCCACGGCGCTGCCGGACCGCGTGTCGAAGGACGCTGGTTGCCGGCGCCGCCGCTTGGCTCACTTTGTCTCGGCGCTTCCGACGAACGCGGCGAGGAGATCCCTCGCGGCGGCGGCCGGGCTGCGCTGACCCGCCGCGACCTCGCGCTCGAGCTTGGCAAGCCGGCCGCTCACGGCCGGCGCGGTTCGGAAATGTTGGAGGAGCCCGTCGCCGATCTCAGCCCATAAGGCCGCCTCCGCCTGCAGGGCGCGCCGCCGCACCCAGGCGCCGCTCGCTTCGAGCGCGACGCGAAACCGCGCCACCTCCTCCCAGACCGCATCGATGCTGTCGCCGGTCAATGCCGAGACCGCGCGCACCGCCACCTGCCATTCCGGGTATGCCGGGCGGATCAGGTGCACCGCGTTGGCGTATTCCGCGGCCGAGCGGGTCGCGTGGTCGCGAAGATCGCCATCCGCCTTGTTGACGAGGATCAAATCGGCCAATTCGATGATGCCCCGCTTCAGCCCCTGCAATTCGTCGCCGGCGGCGGGCGGCAGGATCAACAGAAACATGTCGGTCATCTCGGAGACGCTCGTCTCCGATTGCCCCGCGCCGACCGTCTCGACCAGGACCGTGTCGAACCCCGCCGCCTCGCAGACCAGGATCGCCTCGCGGGTGCGCCGCGCGACCCCGCCGGTCTGCGCCCCCGCCGAGGACGGCCGGATAAATGCACCCGGCGATTTCGCCAATTCGGTCATGCGCGTCTTGTCGCCGAGGATCGCGCCGCCGCCGCGCTTCGAGCCGGGATCGACCGCGAGAACAGCGACGCGATGCCCGCGCGCGACGCCGTCCAGGCCGAAGCGCTCGATAAAGGTCGATTTGCCGGCCCCGGGCGGGCCGGTGATCCCGATCCGCGTCGCACCGCCGGTCGCTGGTAGGATTGCCTCGATCAACCGCTCGGCTTCGGCGCGATGATCGGGGCGGGTCGATTCGACGAGCGTGACGGCGCGGGCGAGCGCCCGCCGGCTGCCGCCGCGCAACGCCGCCGCCAACTCGTCAGCGCCGCTCATTTGCAGACACCCGAATTAGCCGAGAGCTGGCCGGAACCATCCAGACGCAATTATGCCAGCCCGCCAGGAATCCCTTGCCCGGGCTTGTCCCGGGCATCCACGTCTTGAGACCGCTTTGAACTTTGCGCGAAAAGACGTGGGTGGCCGGAACAAGTCCGGCCACGGGGCTGCGGCGTTGGCTCATCGGGCCGATTCTACACCACAACGACTGCCGCGGCGGCTCTCGGCCGGCCTCGCTCCTTTCGGAGCAGTAGATTTGCGGTATTCATGCGTTGACTGATGCTAAAATCGCCATGATTACGTGCTATACCGTCTACGTGCTATACCGTCAAAGAATCCCAAACTTAGCGGAAATCCCAAGCTTAGCAGAAAATATTGGGCAGAAATATTGGGCTGATGGTGCACTCACAAAAAACAGCAATATCGGGCGGCAAGCAGCAAAAGCGCAGCGAAATTTTGCTGCTCCCACGCTCGATCCGGGGAAGGAAACCCCGCAGCCGCCGCCTCCACAAACGGCATTTAGTCCAAGAAAATCAACGTGATCGAGCGCGCGTGCAAGACCCCGGCCCCAAGGTGATCCAACCCATGCGCGAACTTTTGCGGCGGATTCCTTGCAGATGCAGCAAACGGCCCGCGAGCACCCAACGAAGAGCTGCCGAAGAGCGGTCCGTCACTTCGCCGCAAACGCCGCCTCGTCCGGCTCGCCGCCCTCGATTTCGAGGCGGGCCGCCTCCTGCTGACGCGCCCACATTTCGGCATAGACGTCGCCGCGGGCCAAGAGCTCGCGATGCGTGCCGCGCTCGACGATGCGCCCCTGATCGAGGACAAGGATCTGGTCGGCGTCGACAACCGTCGACAGACGGTGCGCGATGGCGAGCGTCGTGTGCCCGGCTGCGACCTCGGCAAGGCTCGCCTGGATCTCGCGCTCGGTCTTCGTGTCGAGCGCCGAGGTCGCCTCGTCGAAAATCAGGATCTTCGGCGCCTTCAGGATGACCCGCGCGATCGCGACGCGCTGCTTCTCGCCGCCCGAAAGTTTGAGGCCGCGCTCGCCGACCATCGTCTCATAGCCGTCCGGCAACGCGGCGATGAAATTATGGATATGCGCGAGGCGCGCCGCTTCCTCGATCTCGGCGCGGCTCGCGCCGGGGCGGCCATAGGCGATGTTGTAGTAGATCGTGTCGTTGAACAGCACGGTGTCCTGCGGCACGACGCCGATTGCGCGCCGCAGGCTGTCCTGGGTCACGTCGCGGATGTCCTGCCCGTCAATCTCGATCGCGCCGTCCGTCACGTCGTAGAAGCGGAACAGAAGCCGCGCGATCGTCGATTTGCCGGCACCGCTCGGGCCGACGATCGCGACGCTGGCGCCCGGCGGCACGGTGAAGTCGACGTCGCGCAGGATCTCGCGGCGCGGATCGTAGCGGAAATCGACATGGCGGAACGCGACCATGCCGCGCTTCACCGCCAAAGCGGGGGCGCCCGGCCGGTCCTCGACCTCCGGCTGGATTTTCAACAGGCTCATCATCTGCTCGAGATCGGTCAGCGACTGCTTGATATTGCGGTACACCATCCCGAGGAAGTTGAGCGGCTGGTAGAGCTGGATGAGATACGTGTTCACCAGCACGAAGTCGCCGACCGTCATCGCTCCGGCCGCTACTCCCTGCCCCGCCAGAAGCATGATGCCGATGAGTCCGCCGGCGATGATTGTCCCCTGCCCGATATTGAGCAGCGCCAGCGTCGTCTCGCTTTTGACCGCGGCGCGCTCATAGGCCTGCAATGCCCGGTCATAGCGCTGCGCCTCGTGCTCTTCGTTGGCGAAATACTTGACCGTCTCGTAATTCAAGAGGCTGTCGACCGATTTCGTATTGGCTTCGGTGTTGCGTTCGTTCATCTCGCGGCGGAAGCGCAACCGCCAATCGGTGACGATGAAGGTGAAGGCGATGTAGACGACGATCGTCGCCAGCGTGACGGCGGCGAATTGCCAATTATAGAGCCGCCACAGGATCGCGCTGACGACGATGATCTCGAACAGCGTCGGGATCACGTTGAACAGCATGAAGGACAACAGGAACTCGATGCCGGCGATGCCGCGCTCGATCGCGCGCGCAAGACCGCCCGTCCGCCGCTCCAGATGAAAGCGCAGCGACAGCGAATGGATATGCCGGAACGCGGACAGGGCGATGCGCCGGACCGCGCGCTGCGCCACCTTGGCGAAGACGCCGTCGCGCAGCTGGTTGAAGCCCTGCGCCATGACGCGCGCCAGGCCGTAGGCCAGGATCACGCCGACGGGAACGGCAATAACCGCGCCCGCCGCCCCGGCGCCGGACAGCGCGTCGACGGCCTGCTTGTAGAGCAGCGGCACCGTGATGTTCACGAGCTTGCCGGCAATCAAGAGCGCCAGCGCCACCACGACGCGGACGCGCAATTCGACCGAGTCGCGCGGCCAGAGGTATGGCCCCAGGCCTTTCAGCGCCCGCAGCCCTTCGGCGAGCTTCTCTTGTGGTTCGGGCAGGCCGGAAAAGGACGACCGGCCGACCATGCGCGGGCCATGGGGACTCATCTGCGCGGGCTCATTCGGCCGGTCCCGCCCGGGATGCCGCGTCAGCTTCGGGATGCGGTGTGACCGCGATCGCATTCGGGCGCGCCAGTCGCCAGCTCACGAGCAGCGCGCAGCCAACCAAGGCCGCGCCCCAGAAAAACGGGCTGTTGCGCCCGAACGCCTCGAACAGCGCGCCCGCGATTATCGGCCCCAAGACGCGCGACAGGCTGCCGACCGATTGCGCGAGGCCCATGACCTCGCCCTGCTCCTCGGCGCCGGCGCGGCGCGAAATGAGGCTGTTCAGCGAGGGCTGCATCGCACCCATGCCGATTGCGAGAGCCGTCACGGCGATCCCCAGCGGCGGCAGCGTGCGCGCGAACGGCAATACCAGGAGACCCAGCGCGATCAGCCCAAAGCCGCTTAGCATCAGCCGCTCTTCGCCGAAGCGGCGGGAGAGCGGCCCGATCAATCCGCCTTGCATCGCCGCCGACAGGAGCCCGACATAGGTGAAGACATAGCCGATCTGCGCCGGGCCCCAGCCATATTGCCGCATTGCCCACATCGCAAAGGTGCTCTCCATCGCGGCAAAGGCTAGGATCACGAGAAAGAACACCGCGAAGAGGCGTGACAACAGCCGTCGCCGCAGCACGCTTTGCAGGACCGCGATGCGGCTGCGAGAGCGCCGCGCCCGGACCGCCGCCGGCAGGCTTTCCGGCAAGAAGAGCGCGACCCCAAGAAATGCCGCGAAGGACAATCCCGCCGCGATCAGCCCCGGGCTCTGCAAGTCGGCGGTCGCCAGCTCGTTGCCTGCGACAATTCCGCCCAGGGCCGGCCCGATAATAAAACCGAGACCGAAGGCGGCGCCGATCATCCCCATGCCGCGGGCGCGCCGCTCGGGCGGCGTCACATCGGCGATATAGGCCTGCGCCGCCGCGATGTTGCCGGCGCAGAGGCCGGCAAACGCGCGCGCCGCGAACAGCATCCACAATTCCGTCGCGAAGCCGAGCCACAGATAGGCGAGCGCGGCGGCCAGCATGCTCGCCATCAATACCGGGCGCCGGCCGATCCGGTCGCTGATCCGCCCCCAGAGTGGAGCGGCAATCATCGACATCAGCGAGAAGACCGCGAGCAGGAGCGTCACCTGCTGCGGCGAGGCGCCAAAGCGCTCGGCATAGAACGGCAGCAGCGGGATGATAAGCCCGAAGCCGACAAGATCGACAAACACGATGAGGAAGAGGATAGCCATCGCGCCTCGTTGATAAGCGCCCCTACCCCGCCGAACAAGCGCCGATTGCCACAGCTGGTCATCTGGCCGGGTGCTGCCCGAGCGACGCAAAAACCCAGCAAATCCCTCGCCCTCGTCCTAACACCCGTAAAATTCGCTCGGTATGTCCGCCGTTTTCGGAACGCTTTCACGCCTCCCGTTAGGGCCATTTAACCCGCTGTTAAACCGAGTCGGGTTTCCTAGCGTCGTCAACTCGGCCCAGGAGAGTGCAAATGACTTTCTTTTATCGTCTGTTGCGTGATGATCACGGCGCCACCGCCATCGAGTACGGTCTTATTGCTGCTCTGATTGCGGTTGCCGCCGTCACCGTTCTCGGCACCGTCGGCACCAATCTGACGGCTACGTTCAGCACCGTCGCCAACGATCTGTAAGGCACGGCGCCGCGCCGCCAGGTCGGCGGCGCGGCCGTATTCTTGCAGGATTGCCTCGACCGGAACTCCGGTCACGCAGATCTGCGCTTGGCAGCAGGCGGCCGCCCTCTGGGCGGCCGATTTTTTTTGCGCCACCCACCTCTTGCTGCCCGCCGGCTCTTGGCTGCCCGCCTCTTGCCCAACTGCCGATCCCTCGGACTAAGATGCAGCATCAACGCGGGAGGTAGCGGCGATGCAGCTCGGGAGGCTCGGCGTCTGGGCGCCAATGGATGTGATGACCGCGGCCGAGAGCGCCGCCTTCGCGCAGCAGGTCGAAGGCTGGGGCTATGCCGCATTGTGGCTGCCCGAAAGTCGCGGCCGCAACGTCCTCGCGCATTCAGCCTGGCTTCTCGCGAACACGACGGAGCTGATCGTGGCGCCAGGGATCGCCAATATCTATGCCCGCGACCCGATGGCGATGGCGAATGGCCAGCGCGGCCTCAACGAGCAGTCCGGCGGCCGCTTTCTGCTCGGCATTGGCGTGTCCCATGCACCGACGGTGACGGGACTGCGGGGCCACACCTACGGCAAACCGGTCGCGACGATGCGCTCCTATCTGCGCGAAATGCAGCTGGCGCCCTATCTCGCGCCGGAGCCTCCCGAAAAGCCGCTGACGATACTCGCCGCACTCGGACCCCGCATGCTGGCGCTCTCGGGCGAACTCGCCGACGGCGCGCATCCCTACAATGTGCCCCCGGAGCACACCGCCGAAGCGCGCCGGATCCTCGGCTCCGGCAAGCTCCTCTGCCCGGAAGTCTGGGTGTTGCTGGAAACCGACCCGGCGAAAGCGCGCTCCGCCGCCCGCCAGGCGCTGGCGCCCTATATGCAGCTCGACAATTACGCCAACAATTGGCGCCGCATCGGCTTCGCCGACGAGCTTGCCGATGGCGGCTCCGATCGGTTTATCGACGCCAATGTCGCCTGGGGTGACGAGGCGGCGATACGTCGGCGGGTCCAGGAGCACTGGGATGCCGGCGCCGACCATGTCTGCATCCAGACGATCAGTCCCGACGGTTCGCGCCGTCCCGATGAGAGGCTCCTGGCGATGCTTGCGCCGGGCAGGGCCGCCGGCCCACGGCCTTGACGCGATCTGGTACGCGCCCGACATTCTTCAGGTTGGCGAGCTCACACCACGGGCCCAACCAACGCGTTACGGCAGAAGCCTGCCAGGAGCGACAGCGCCGACCATGTATTCCGAAACCACTCGCTCGATCAAAGTCACGGTCCGACCGTTCTATCTCGACCAGCACTCCTCGCCGGACGAGAACCATTACGTCTGGGCCTATCACGTGATCATCGAGAATTGCGGCACCGAAACCGTCCAGCTGCGGCGCCGCCATTGGGAGATTACCGACGGCTTTGGGCGGCTGCAGGAAGTGCGCGGTCCGGGCGTCGTCGGCGAAGAACCGGTGCTCGAGCCCGGCGAGAGCTTTGAGTACACCAGCAGCTGCCCGCTCCAGACGCCGTCCGGCTTTATGGTCGGCGACTACGAGATGGAGACCCGTAGCGGCGAGAATTTCCTCGTGCGGGTTCCGGCGTTTTCCCTCGATACGCCGCAACAGCAAGCCCGCCCAAACTGACCCCCAAGCGCGGGGCCGCAGCGGCCAGCGCATCGCCCCCCCGCGAGAAAGAGAGCATCATGTCCATCGCCGACCCCCCGCCGCGCGCGGTTGAGCGGAAAGCGCGCGCCAAGCAGGCCTTGAGGATACAGCGGCCGAACAGGCAGGAAGCTCTCGAAGCGGTCCGCACCTTGATCCGCTGGGCGGGCGACGATCCCGATCGCGAGGGGCTCGTCGGCACTCCCGACCGGGTCGTTCGCTCCTATGCCGAGTTCTTCAGCGGCTATGACGAAGACCCGGTGGCGCTTTTGCAGCGCACCTTTGAAGAGACCGACGGTTATGATGAAATCGTCATGCTAAAGGACATCCGGTTCGAGTCGCATTGCGAGCACCACATCGCACCGATCATTGGCCAAGTGCATATTGCTTATCTGCCGAGCAATCGGGTGGTCGGCATCTCGAAGCTGGCGCGGCTCGTCGAGGTGTACGCCAAGCGGCTGCAGATCCAGGAGAAGATGACGGCGCAGATCGCCAACACGCTCGACGAGGTATTGCAGCCGAAGGGCGTCGCGGTCGTCATCGAGGCGGCGCATCAATGCATGACGACGCGCGGCGTCCACAAGCCCGGGGTCAGCATGGTGACGAGCCGCATGCTTGGCGTCTTCCGCACCGATCCCTTATCGCGCCGCGAGGTGCTATCGATGATCGGGACGCCGGGCGGCGGGAGGTGCGAACACGTCTGACCCCCGAACCGAGGAGCGGCTCGCCGGGTCGGTCGAGATCCTCGACCGGCTGGTCGCGTTCGATACGACCTCGTCGCGCTCCAACCTCACGCTGATCGACTGGGTCGCCGACTATCTCCAACGCTACGGCATTGCGCATTCGCGCAGCAGCGCCGGCGAGGGCAAGGCCAATCTCTATGCGACAATCGGCCCCGCCGATCGCGGTGGTGTGCTGCTGTCGGGCCACACCGATGTGGTCCCCGTCGCGGGGCAGCAATGGACGAGCGATCCGTTCAACCTGATCGAACGCGACGGCCGCCTTCACGCGCGCGGCTCAGCCGACATGAAAGGATTTCTCGCGCTCGTTTTGGCGCTGGTCCCGGAAATGCTGCGGCAGCCGCTCAATGTGCCGCTGCACATCGCCTTCACGCACGACGAGGAGACCGGCTGCTTTGGCGCCCCGGCGTTGATCCGCGCATTGCCGCAGAGCGCGGCACGGCCGATGCTGGCGATCATCGGCGAGCCGACTTCGATGCAGATCGCCAACGCGCAAAAGGGCTGCGGTTTCTACCGCACCCGCGTGCTGGGCCAGGAGGGGCATTCGAGCGCGCCGGGCCGCGGCGTCAACGCGATCTTTGCGGCCGCCGAGATCGTTTCCGAAATCGCCCGCCTCTCGGCGGAGGCCCGCTCGCGCTCACGGCCGGGCAGCGGCTTCGACCCGCCGTATACGACGTTGTCGGTCGGCACGATCGCCGGCGGCGCGGCAGTCAATATCATCGCGCGCGACTGCGCCTTCGACTGGGATTTGCGCAACGTGCCCGATGACGATGCCGCCGCGCTGAAGGCGCGCATCGACGCTTTCATCACGACCGATCTCCTGCCGCGCATGCGGGCGGTCTATCCCGACGCGGCCGTCGAGACGGAAACAATCGTCGAGGTGCCGCCACTTTTGCCCGATCCGGGTTCGCTCGCCGAAGCGCTGGCACGCCGTCTGACCGGCGCCAACACGACGACAACGGTCTCCTTCGCCAGCGAGGCCGGGCTGTATCAGCAGGCGGGGATCCCGGCGATCGTCTGCGGCCCGGGCTCGATCGATGTCGCGCACAAACCCGACGAATTCATCACGCGCGCGGAACTCGCCGACGGGCAGGCCTTTCTCGACCGGCTACTGCGCTGGGCGCGTAGCGGCGAATAGCAGATCAGCCCGGCGGCGGCGCCGGGGTGGGCGGCGGCACTGCGGGTTGCGGTGGCGGCGCGGGCGCGGCGACCTCGCGGTTTTCGAGCTCGCTCGGCGGCGTGCCGAAGGTCAGCCGCACGCGGTACGTCGCCCAGTCGCGGCGGTAGGCGACCGGATCGGGCAGCGGAATTTCCGCCTGCGACAGCACCGCCAATACCTGCACCTGACTGCGCAAAGCGGCGTTCGCCTCGGCGTTCGGGCTGGCCAGCGCTGCCGCGCCCGTGCCGGCCAGCGCGGTTTCCCAGGGACTATTGGCGACCCACTGCCCCGTCGCGGCGCGCGGCCGGGCATTTACAATTGGCTGGCGCGGCTGCTCCGTCGGGCGCGATCAGCTCGGCCGCGTGCAGCGGAAGCCGATCCAAGGCGGTGATCGATATCGTGTCGGCGAGCCCACCCGGCGAAAAGCCGACCTGAAGCTCGAACGGCGCCGCAAGCGGCGACGGCGCGCTGCCTCCTGGCGTGCAGGCAGAAAGCGCGAGGAGCGCGGAAAGAAGCAGCATCACGCGGCGCATCGCATTTCCTCGCGACAGCTATCCCAGCCGGTGTAGCGCGAACCCACGAGCGGCGAAAGAGCTAGCAGCTCGGGGATGACGAGCCTGTGGCGGGCGTGCACAATCGCCAGAGACGAGAGAGGGAGGTCGCGATGAGCGACGCGGCGGCGGTGCGCACCCAGGATATCGGCACGGTTCACGACGGGTTTTTCACCTTGCGCGATTTTCCGGTTGCCGACAGCACGGTCATGCCCGAAGCGACGATCGTCTATGAAACCTATGGCCGTCTCGCACGAGATGGGCGCAACACCGTTCTGGTCACGCATGGCTACACAGGCAGCCATCATGCCGCCGGCCGCAATCCGGCCAACGGCCACCAGCCGGGCTCGTGGGACGGGCTGATCGGCCCCGGCAAACCGATCGATACCGATAAACTGTTCGTCGTCGCCTCGAATATGTTGGGCTCGTCCTTTGGCTCGACAAATGCGGCGAGCCTCAACCCGGCGACCGGCCAACCGTACGGTCCGGATTTTCCGGCGATTAGCATCCGCGACCTCGTCACCGCACAGAAGGCGCTCCTCGACTCGCTCGGGGTCAAGCATCTCATCGCAGTCGCCGGCCCCTCTTATGGCGGCTATCAGGCATTTCAGTGGGCCGTTGCCTATCCCGATTTCATGGATGCGATCGTCCCGGTCAATACCGCGCCCTGGGCTTCGATCAACACCGACAAGCAGCTCGCCGAAGTGGAAGCGCGGCTCGCGACCGACCCGGAGTGGTATGGCGGGCGCTATCACGGGAAGGCCGGCTGCAAAGCGGTGCTGACCGAGATCCGGATCGAGACGCTGAAACGATATGGCATCGAGGCGAATCTGGCCTCGCGCTATCCCGATCCAGCGGAGCGCGAGGCGGCGATCCGTCAACAGGCCGCCAATTGGGCGCGGAACTGGGATGCGCATTCGCTAATCATTCTGCGGCGCGCGCTCCTCGGCTTCGACACACGGCCCGATTTCGCAACGATCAAGGCGAAGGTGCTGTACATCCTGTGCCGCAGCGATGCGCTTTTTCCGCCAAAGATCGCGCCAGCGGTTATTGAGGCGCTGAAGAACGCCGGCGTCGAGGCGCGCTATTTCGAGATCGACAGCGATATGGGCCATTCATCGAGCGGCCCCGAGCACGCCAAATGGTCGCCGGTCTTGCGCGAGTTCCTGGCGCCGCTTATCGCCCGTCTGGGCTGAACAGGGATGCGCCTCAGTGATAGCCGATATCGGCGCGAACCTTGCCGCGGAATACCCAGTAGGACCAGCCCGTGTACATCAGGATCACGGGTATCAGGAACAGCGCGCCAATCAACATGAAGGCCTGCGTGTTGGATGAGGCCGCCGCTTCCCACAAGGTGAATTTGTATGGGACGATCATCGGCCACACGCTGACCGCGATACCGATGTAGCACAGCAGAAACAGAACGATCGCCCAAGCGAACGGGCCAATTTCCGAGCGGCTGTTCAAGGATCGCCATTCCCAGATCGCCACAAACAACGTCAGGATCGGGATCGGCGACAGATAGAGGATGTTGGGCCAGGAGAACCAGCGGAAGGCGATGTCAAGCTCCAACACCGGCGTCAATGCGCTGACAACGATAATCGCCAGAAGGACACCCGCGAAGCACCAGCGCCCGAGCCGCCGCACCCATTCCTGCAATTCGCCTTGCGTTTTCAGGATCAGCCAGCCGGCGCCGAGTAGCGCATACCCAAACATCAACGAGATACCGGTCCAGATCGAAAATGGCGTGAAGCAATCCAACGAACCACCGGCGAAATTGCGCCCCGACACCTCAAAGCCCTGGATAAACGCGCCGAGCACGACCCCTTGCGCGAAGGTCGCGAGCGCCGACCCGATCGAGAACGCATAATCCCAGAAGGTCCGATGTGGCGAGTCGCGATAACGAAACTCGAACGCCACGCCGCGAAACGCGAGCGCCAGCAACATCCCGAGCAGCGGGAAATAAACCGCCGGCATAATGATCGCGAAGGCCAGCGGGAACGCGGCGAAGAGACCAACGCCGCCAAGCACCAGCCATGTCTCGTTGCCGTCCCAGATCGGCGCGATCGAATTCATGATCAGGTTCCGCCAAACCCGGTTGACGGTGAACCCGTAGAGAATGCCGACACCGAGATCGAAGCCGTCCAGCAGCACGTAAAGGAACACGCCAACGCCGAGAATGGCGGTCCAGATCGGCACGAAATCGAGCATCGGCACGCTCATGGCAGCACCTCCGGCTCGGCCGACGGCAACGCCCTGACGGGCAGGTCCGGCCGCCCGCTCTCGACCGGCTCCGGCTGCAGCCCGATCCCGAGCGGGCCGATGCGAACAAGCCGCGCCATCAGCGCGAGTCCGACAGGGAAGATGATCAGATAAACGATGCCGTAACCGATCAGAGAGATCAGCACGTCCTGACCGGTGAGGGACGGCGATACTGAATCGGCGGTGCGCATGACGCCATACACGGTCCAGGGCTGACGGCCGACCTCGGTCGTGGTCCAGCCGGCGAGCACCGCGACAAAGCCAAGCGGCGTCGCCGCCTCGCAACACCGCAGAAACCAGACGGAATCGTAGAGGCGACGTCCGGCCCGCATCCACCAGCTGACAATGACGAGGGCCAGCATCAGCAACCCGATCCCCACCATGGCCCGGAAGGCGAAAAACGTGATCGCGACGGGCGGGCGCTCTTCGGCGGGCCAGTCCTTCAGCCCGCGCACATTGCCGTGCACGTCATGCGTCAGGATCAGGCTGCCGAGATACGGGATATCGACCGCGTAGCGATTGCTCTCCTTCGCCTCGTCCGGGAGCGCAAACAGGGTCAGCGGCGCGCCACCCATCGTGTCCCAGCGGGCCTCGATCGCCGCGACCTTGGCGGGCTGATATTGAAAGCTGTTGAGCCCGTGGCGATCGCCGAGAAAGATCTGCAGCGGGACCGCAATTGTCAGCAGCCACAAGGTCAGAGAGAGCATGTTGCGAGCTTCTTCGACGAAGCGGCCGCGGCGCAGGTAGAAAGCGGCCACGCCGATCACGACAAAGCCGGTCGTGATGTAAAACGCGACTACGGTATGCATCAGGCGATACGGAAAAGACGGGTTGAAAATGATCTTCAGCCAATCCTGTGGGAAAAAGCGGCCGTCGATGACTTCGTACCCAATCGGCGTCTGCATCCAGCTGTTTGTCGACAGGATCCAGAACGAGGAGAATAGAGTGCCGCCGGCAACCATCAGAGCCGCGACGAGATGTGCCCAGCGCGGCACCAGCCGGCGCCCGAACAGAAGAACCCCGAGAAAGGCGGCTTCGAGAAAGAAGGCGGTCAGTCCTTCATACGCGAGTAGCGGCGACAGCACATTGGACGTCGCATCGGAAAAGCGGCTCCAATTCGTGCCGAACTGGAACGGCATGACGATGCCGGATACGACGCCCATGCCGAACGAGATTGCGAAAATCCGGGTCCAGAAAGTCGACAGCCGGAAATAGACATCACGCCCCGTCGCAAAATTGAGCGCCTCGAGCAGCGCGATATAGCTCGCGAGCCCGACGGTAAAGGCCGGCAAGAGGATGTGCCAGGCGATAACCCAGGCGAATTGCAGGCGCGACAACAGGATC
>Ga0310810_10005627_pt1 | contig 14048 bp, 12 predicted proteins | sample NCmetagenome_FD_207641 | JGI IMG/M metagenome (GOLD analysis project Ga0310810, IMG submission 207641) | Soil microbial communities from experimental microcosm in Duke University, North Carolina, United States - NC | ecosystem: Engineered > Artificial ecosystem > Soil microcosm > Unclassified ... | reverse complement strand
CAAAGAACCCCCGGGTCGGATGCAATGACAGCAGCACTGCGCCAAGCCGTTTCGGCCGCCTACCTCGCCGATGAGAACACCATCCTCGAAACCCTCATAGCGAAGGCGAAGATGTCGCCCGCCGAAGAGGCCGCTACCCAAGTGCTGGCGCGCGACCTCGTTTCGCAGCTCCGTTCGGCGCGGCCCGCGAAAAGCGGTGTCGACGCGTTCACGCAGGAATACGCGCTCTCCAGCGAAGAAGGCGTCGTCCTGATGTGCCTCGCCGAGGCGCTGTTGCGCGTGCCCGACGCGGAGACGCAGGACAAGCTGATCCGGGACAAGATCGCCGGGCAGTCCTGGGAGCGGCATCTCGGGCGCTCGCACTCGCTGTTCGTCAACGCCTCGACCTGGGCGCTGATGCTCTCCGGCCATGTGGTCGAAATCCAGGACACGCTGCGCTGGGATTTCGAGGCGATCTGGCGGCGGCTGGCGGCGCGCCTCGGCGAGCCGGTCATCCGGCAGGCGGTGATCGGGGCGGTACGCATTCTGGGACGGCATTTCGTGCTCGGTCGCGACATGGAGGAGGCGTTGAAAGAGGCGCGCCCGCTCGCCGAGCGAGGCTACCGTTTTTCCTTCGACATGCTTGGCGAGGCCGCGGTCACGCAGACCGACGCGGCGCGCTATCTCGAACGTTACCGCGATGCGGTGCGCGCGATCGCGCGCGCCTGGCCAGGCCGCGGCGCGCCCCTGATCGAGCGGCCCGGCATTTCGGTGAAGCTGACCGCCCTGCATCCGTGCTTCGAATATGCGCGCCGCCGCGACGTGATGGTGGAACTGATGCCGCCTTTGGCGCGGCTTTGCGCCGAAGCGCGCGCGGCCAATCTTCCCGTCACCATAGATGCCGAGGAAACCGAACGCCTCGATCTGATGCTCGACGTCTTCGAAAGTCTTGGTACGGAGGATTTCTGCCGCGGCTGGGACGGGCTCGGGCTGGCGGTGCAGGCCTACCAGAAACGTGCGCTTGCAGTGATCGAGTGGCTGACCGATCTGGCCGAGCGCCAGAAGCGCACGATTCCGGTGCGGCTCGTGAAAGGGGCGTATTGGGATTCGGAGATCAAGCGCGGGCAAGAACTCGGGCTATCCGACTATCCCGTGTTCACCCGAAAAATCGGCACCGATACGTCGTACCTGGCCTGTGCGCGGGCACTGCTTGCCGCGCCCAACCGCATCTTCCCGCAATTCGCGACCCACAACGCGCATACGCTCGCCGCGGTGCAGGTGTTCGCGGGCACCAACCGTCATTTCGAATACCAGCGCCTGCATGGCATGGGCGAGGCGCTCTACGAACTTTATGAGGACGTGATCCGGCCGAGCCGCGGGGGGGCGGCGACCCGCATTTACGCGCCGGTCGGCAGTCACGAGGACCTGCTTGCCTATCTCGTGCGGCGCTTGCTCGAAAACGGCGCCAACACTTCCTTTGTCAATCGCCTGGCAAACGACAAGGCTCCGCTCGACGACATGATTGCCGATCCCGTCAAGCGGCTTGCCGCGGCGGAGCCCAAGCGCAATCCGCACATTCCGAAGCCGGACGACATCTTTCCGGGCCGGCGCAATTCGCGCGGCTTCGTTTTAAGCGATCCCGTCGCGAGCAGCCGGGTTCTCTCCGCCATGCGTCGCGGACTGGAAGCGGGCATGCCGGTCGCGCACGCGATCATTGATGGCAAAGAGAGGCCGAGCACGGAACGGCCCGCCTTCGATCCGGCCGACCGGCGGCGGCAAGTGGGCGTTGTCAGTGAAGTCGCCGATGAAGACGTGACCGCTGCGCTCGACATCGCCGCAACGGCTCAGCCGGAATGGGACCGGCAGGGCGGGGCCGCGCGCGCCGCCATACTCGAACGCGCCGCCAATCTGTTCGAGCAGAACCGCGGCCTGCTGATGGCGCTCGTCGTTCGCGAAGCGGGCCGCACAGTTGCGAACGCGCTCGGCGAGATGCGCGAGGCGGTCGATTTCCTGCGCTACTACGCGATGCAAGCGCGAGCAGACTTCGAGACGCCGCAACCGCTCCCCGGCGTCACCGGCGAAGACAACAGCCTGTCGCTTCGCGGCCGCGGCGTTTTTGCCTGCATCGCGCCGTGGAATTTTCCGCTGTCGATCTTCACCGGCCAGGTTGCCGGCGCATTGGCGGTCGGCAACAGCGCGCTCGCCAAACCGGCGGAACAGACGCCGCTCATCGCCGCGGCCGCGATCCGGCTTTTGCATCAGGCGGGCGTACCAGGGGAGGTTCTGCACTTCCTGCCGGGAGACGGCGCGCGCATTGGCAAGATCATGCTCGCCGATTCCCGCCTTTCCGGCGTTGCGTTCACCGGCTCGACCGAGACTGCCACGATCATCAACCGTGCGCTCGCCGCGCGCGATGGCGCCATCCCGGTTCTCATCGCCGAGACAGGCGGCATGAATGCGATGATCGTCGATTCCACCGCTTTGCCGGAGCAGGTCGCCAAAGACGCGGTCACTTCGGCCTTCGACAGCGCCGGGCAGCGTTGCTCGGCCCTGCGCGTGCTCTTTCTTCAGGAAGACGTGGCCGATCGGATGCTCGATCAGATCCTTGGCGCCATGGACGAGCTGAAGATCGGCGATCCGTTCGATCTCGCTACCGACGTCGGACCTGTGATCGACGAAGAGGCCCGCACTGCGCTCTTGGCTCACGCGGAACGCATGACCAAAGAGGCGTTGCTGTTGAAAAAGCTGCCGCTCGAATCCGCGCTCAACGCTGGTGTCTTCTTTCCGCCGCACGCGTTCGCGATTGAGTCGATGTCGATGCTGAAGCGCGAAGTGTTCGGCCCCATTCTCCATGTGGTGCGGTTCGAACAAAGCCGCCTGGACGCGGTCTGCGACGCGATCAACGCGAGCGGTTACGGACTGACGCTGGCATTGCACAGCCGCATCGACGATACGGCCCAGTTCGTGCGCAGCCGCGTGCGTGTCGGAAATCTCTATGTCAACCGGAACCAGATCGGCGCGGTTGTCGGCGCGCAACCTTTCGGCGGCGAGGGGCTTTCCGGAACCGGCCCGAAGGCGGGCGGACCGCATTACCTGCCCCGCTTTGCCGTGGAACGAACCTTGACGGTGAACTCGGCTGCCGCGGGCGGCAATGCGCGGCTGCTCACTCTCGACGAGGGCTGATCCGGTTAGAATGGCGGCCGGGGAAACGATTCGAGGGCGGGCGACGTGACGGTGATCGCGGAAGTGAAACAAACTCCGGATAGTGCATCAGACGTCGTTTATCCCGCTCACGTGATCGTCTTCGGCAACGAGAAGGGCGGCACCGGGAAGACGACGTCGGCGATGCATATCGCGGTTGCGCTGCTTCGTTCGGGCAAGCGCGTCGCGGCCATCGACCTCGACAGCCGCCAGCGCACGTTTGCGCGCTATATCGAAAATCGCGCCGAATTCGCGACGCGCTGCGGCCACGCGTTGCCGCTGCCCAGCGTCCAAGTCGTCGAGCGCGCAAAAGTCGCAGCCGATGCCGCGGCTGACGAGGCCGCCCGGCTCAACGCCGCGCTCGCCGGTGCAAAAGCGGCGGCAGACTTCGTCATCATCGACACGCCCGGCAACGACACGCTGTTGTCCCGGCTCGGGCACGCGGCGGCCGATACGCTTGTCACGCCGATGAACGACAGTTTCCTGGATTTCGATCTGCTGGCGAAGGTCGATCCCGACAGCCTCGAGATCAAAAGCCCGAGCCTTTACGCCGAATTTGTCTGGGACTGCCGCAAACGCAGGTTGATGCAAAGGCGGGCCAATCTCGATTGGGTGGTGATGCGCAACCGCGTGTCCTCCACCGAGGCACGCAACAAACGCAAAGTGGCCACTGCGGTCGACCGCGTTTCATCGCGGATTGGATGCCGCGTGGCGCCCGGATTCTCCGAGCGCGTGATCTTCCGCGAGCTCTTTCCGTTAGGGCTGACGATGCTGGACCTGCCGCTGCCGCGTCTCTCCATGCCCCTAACCATGTCCCATGTCGCCGCTCGCCAGGAAGTGCGCGAGTTGCTTACGATGCTGCGCCTGCCGGGACTGGACAAACCGCCCGGCGCCACGTAACCGAGCGCCTTATGCCCGTCTTGGTCGCCGCGCTCCTGCTGGGGGTACTCTTTTTTGTGCTGCTCGGCCGTTATCGCCGCGCGAACCTGCGCCAATTCGTCGAAGGCTGGCGGTGGCCGCTCGGGATCGTGTTGTCGCTGGCAACAGTAGCGCTCGGCATGACGGGCCGAGCCGACTTCGCGTTTCTGACGGGCTGCGGCGCCTCCTATCTCCTCTTCGGAACCGTTCCGTTCATCTGGCAGACACGGACCGCTCGCCCCGAAACGGGGCCCAGCGAACACGGTGCTTCAATGCCACCCTCCAAACCGGCCGCGATGTCGACAAAAGAGGCACTGAGCGTTCTCGGATTGCGGGAAGGCGCGAGCAAAGACGAAATTCGCGCGGCGCATCGGCGTCTGATCCAGCAGACGCACCCGGACAAAGGCGGGACGAATTATCTCGCTGCCAAGATCAACGAAGCCAAGGACGTGCTTCTGGCTTAGCCCGCGTTCGCTACGTTCGCGTCGACAGGGGCCGCGAAGCAGGTCTGTCCGCGCTTGACCATCTGCTTGCAAATGTCGCGCGCTTCGCTTTCGGCGAAGAGTCCGAAACGGGCGCGGTACATCGTGCGTCCGTTCACGGACGGGAACGGCACGATCAGCTTCTCGGCCTGACCGATGACATCGGAGCCGCGCTTGGCGAAGGCCGCGAGCTTGGCTTTGGCGAGTGTTTCGCTCGCGAAGGCGCCAATCTGGACGGCCCAGCGTTTCACGGTGCTGTCTTCGGCCACCTTCGGCGTGAACAAGGCCGGCGGAGTCGCGCTGCCGCTGTCGCCCTGCGCAAGATTCGTGATCGGCGCGGCCGACGCGGTCAGGACTGGAGCGGGCCCGATGCGGGGCGCATGCTCCTTCGGAATCGGGTTGGCGGATTTCAGGACCGGCAACATTGTCGCAGTCTGCACGGTCGGCGTGATGATCGGGACGATCGTCTGTTCAGCCGCCGCGGTCACAGTCTGCGCACCGCCGGCCACGACTTCCTCGCTCGGAGCAGGCTTGAGTGCCTTCAGCTCGGCCAGGACAGTCTGGCCACCCCTGCGCGATTTCGGTTTCGCTTCGAGCGCGGCCAGCATCAAATTGTCTTCGCCCGGATCGGCTTTGTACAGTTCACCGTTCGGACCGCGGCCGCCCTTCCAGGGAGCGTCGGCACTCGCGAGGTAAGTCGGATTATCATTGGCAACGTCAAACGCGGTGGACAGCAGCCGCATCATCTCCCGGTCGCGCACTGCTGCGGTCGGTCCGCCCATCACGACGCCGACCACGTGCTTGTTGTCGCGCACCGCCGAGGTGACGAGATTGAATCCGGAAAGCTGCGTGTAGCCGGTCTTTATGCCGTCGGCGCCGTTGAACGCCGCCAGCAGATTGTCGTGTGTGGCGTAGGTGCGACCGTTGTAATTGAACGAGGTCACAGAGAAGTAACGGAAATATTGCGGGAAGTCATAGGCGAGGTGCCGCCCGAGCAACGCCATGTCACGCGCCGTCGTCAGCTGCTGCAAATCTGGCAATCCCGACGCGTTGTGGAAGTTCGTGTGCGACATCCCGATCTGATGCGCCCTCTCGGTCATCATCGTCGCGAAATTTTCTTCGCTCCCGCCCAGGGCTTCCGCGATCACGACCGCGATATCGTTCGCCGACAGCACCGTCAGCGCTTTGATCGCGGTCTCCACCGGAATCGTGCTTCCGAGCGGGGCGTAGAGCTTGGTCGGTTGCTGCTCGGCGGCGTGCGTGGACACGATCATCGGGGTGTCCGGCGCCATTTTCCCCTGCTCGAGCGCCTCGAACATCAAGTACAGGGTCATCATCTTGGTGAGCGACGCTGGGTAACGGATCGCATCCGGATTTCGGGCGTAAAGAACTCTGCCGGTCGCGCCGTCCTCGACGATGACTGCGTCCTTCTCCGGGGATGGCAGAATCGGCCGAATCGCCTTGGCCGCTTTTCTAGGCGCGGCATAAGCCGCCGGCGAAGCGGCGACCACGGGAAATGCGAATAGAACAGACAGGACAACGGCAACCACCCCCTGCCTCATTCGATTCGAACCCTGCATACCTTCCCCTTTCGCCACCGACGCGTTAGGCGTTCGGAAATGAGACCAAATTGTGTCGCATCCCGCAAGAGGCTCTTCCCCGAAACCCTAATTCGTGAAGGCTCAACGGGGGGTTAAGCCAGCTACGGTCCTTCCCTATATTGCCCCTTTGGTTCCCGATTTTTAAGGAGAATCGCTTCACAAGGCGGTTATTCTTGGTGCAGTGCAGCAAACCCCCTTGACTAAGCTCTGATTCGCCCGCATATACGCCATGCTGCATTGCAGCAATACGGCAAAAGCGAGGATCAGATGGCGACAAAGAAAACCACTACCCAGAGCGCGGAGTCCATCGAGACCGCGCTTCTTACCGGCGCAGAGGCCATGAAGGACGGCTTCGAAAAGGCCGTGAAGGGTTACGATCAATTCATCAGTTTCGGCAAGGACAATGCCGAGGCCATGTTGAAATCGGCCAATGCGGCCGGCAAGGGCATCGAAACGATTAACAGTGAAGTGTTCGCGTATGCCCGCAAGAGTGCGGAAGAGAGCGTTGCCGCGGCGAAGGCGGTGCTTTCCTCCAGGACCGTTGAAGAGGCGTTCCAGCTCCAGAGCGAGTTCAGCAAGGCAGTGTTCGAGGCGTATGTCGACCAATTGGCGAAGTTCGGCGACATGGCGCTCGCCACCGCGCGCCACACCGCCGAACCAATTCAGGCCCGCGTTTCGGCCTTCGCGGAACTTGTGCGCGCCGCCTAACCGTCCGAAACATCGACAGATTGCGCGAGACCCCGGATGGTTCATCCGGGGTCTTTCGCTTTTCATGTGGTGCTCGTAACTTTATCTTCTCTGGCGGCGTCCTACATTAAGCCACCTCGTTTGGGCAGCAGCTTGGAAGTTGAATGAGCGAAATCCGCTGGCGTGCAGTACCTGAACCGGTCCTTGCCGGTCCGACGCGTGGGTCGGGCGGCGGCGACTCGGGCGATCGCGGTATCGGCACCGGCATCGTCACCAAGACCCGGCCCAAGACCAAAAAGCCGTCCCTCTACAAAGTGTTGATCCTGAACGACGACTACACCCCAATGGAGTTCGTCGTTCACGTGTTAGAACGGTTCTTCGCCAAGCCCAGGGAGGAGGCGGTTACGATCATGCTGCATGTTCACCGCCACGGGGTGGGCATTTGCGGCGTTTACACCTTCGAGGTGGCGGAGACCAAAGTGGCACAGGTCATCGAATTGGCGCGCCGCCATCAACATCCGTTACAGTGCACCATGGAGAAAGAGTAGTCCCGTAGATGCCTTCCTTGTCCCGCAGTCTCGAACAAGCCCTGCATCGCGCCATCCGGCTCGCGAGCGAACGCCACCATGAATACGCGACCCTGGAGCACCTGCTCCTGGCCCTGGTCGACGATTCGGACGCCGCCCAGGTCATGCGCGCTTGCAATGTCGACCTGGACGCACTCCGCGCCGGGCTGACCAAATATGTCGACGAAGACCTCGCCACGTTGACCATTGACGACGGCGAGGACGCCAAGCCGACGACCGGCTTCCAGCGTGTCGTGCAGCGCGCAGTCCTGCACGTTCAGAACTCCGGCCGCGACGAGGTGACGGGCGCCAATGTGCTGGTGGCGCTGTTCTCCGAACGCGAAAGCCACGCCGTCTACTTCCTGCAAGAGCAGAACATGTCGCGGCTCGACGCGGTCAATTACATGAGCCACGGCATCGCCAAGCGCCCAGGCATGAGCCAGGCGAAGCCGGTGCGCGGCGCCGAAGAGGAAGAAGAGAGCGGCGAGAAGGTCGTCAAGCAGGGCACCGACGCACTCGAAGCCTATTGCGTTAACCTGAACGAGAAGGCGCGCAAGGGACGCATCGATCCCTTGATCGGCCGCGAAGCCGAAGTCGAACGCACGATCCAGATCCTCTGCCGGCGCAGCAAGAACAACCCGCTGTTCGTAGGGGATCCCGGCGTCGGCAAGACCGCCATCGCCGAGGGTCTCGCGCGCAAGATCGTCAAGGGCGAAGTTCCCGACGTGCTGAAGAACTGCACGATCTATTCGCTGGACATGGGCTCGCTGATCGCGGGCACCCGTTACCGTGGCGATTTCGAGGAGCGCGTGAAGTCCGTCGTGAAGGAACTGGAGGCGCTCAAGGGCGCCATCCTCTTCATCGACGAAATCCACACCGTCATCGGTGCCGGCGCAACGTCCGGGGGCGCGATGGATGCGTCCAACCTGCTGAAGCCCGCGCTGCAAGCGGGCACACTGCGCTGCATCGGTTCGACGACCTACAAGGAGTACAGGCAGTATTTCGAGAAGGATCGTGCGCTCGTCCGCCGCTTCCAGAAGATCGACGTCGGCGAGCCGACCATCCCGGATGCGATCAAGATCCTGAAAGGGCTCAAGCCTTATTTCGAGGACTATCACAAGGTCCGCTACACCGCAGAAGCGGTGAAAGCCGCGGTCGAACTCGCGGCGAAATACATCAATGACCGAAAGCTGCCCGACAAGGCGATCGACGTCATCGACGAAGTCGGCGCATCGCAGATGCTCTTGCCCGAAAACAAGCGCAAGAAGGTGATCGGCGTGCGCGAGGTCGAGGAAGTCGTCGCCAAGATCGCGCGCATCCCGCCAAAATCGGTGAGCAAGACCGACGCGGAAGCGCTGCGCAGTCTGGAAGACGATCTCAAACGCGTCGTTTACGGCCAGGATTCGGCCATTCACGCGCTCTCGTCGGCGATCAAGCTCGCCCGTGCCGGCTTGCGTCAGCCGGAAAAGCCGATCGGCTGTTATCTCTTCTCGGGCCCGACCGGTGTGGGCAAGACCGAAGTCGCCAAGCAGCTCGCGCGCGTCATGGGGGTGGAGCTGCTGCGCTTCGACATGAGCGAATATATGGAGCGGCACACTGTGTCGCGGCTCATCGGCGCGCCGCCGGGCTATGTCGGCTTCGATCAGGGCGGGCTACTGACCGACGGTGTCGACCAGCATCCGCACTGCGTTCTGCTGCTGGACGAAATCGAGAAGGCGCACATGGACCTGTTCAACATCCTGTTGCAGGTCATGGACCACGGCAAACTGACCGATCACAACGGCAAGAAGATCGATTTCCGCAATGTCGTGCTGATCATGACCACGAACGCGGGCGCGTCCGATGCGGCGAAGGAATCCATCGGATTCGGCCGGGGAAAACGCGAAGGCGAGGATGAGGAAGCCATCAAGCGCCTATTCACGCCGGAGTTCCGCAACCGCCTTGATGCCGTGATCGCCTTTGCGCCGCTGGGCCGCGGCACCATCGACCGCGTGGTCGAGAAATTCGTGCTCGAGCTCGAAGCGCAGCTGATCGATCGCGACGTCACCTTCGATCTGACGCCCGAAGCCACGCGTTGGCTTGGCGAGAAGGGCTATGACGATGCCTTCGGGGCGCGGCCTCTCGCACGTGTGATCCAGGAGAACATCAAGAAGCCGTTGGCCGATGAGATCTTGTTCGGCAAGCTCAAAAGCGGCGGCACGGTGCGCGTATTGCTCGACCGTGAGAACGACAAGCTCGCTTTCGAGTTTATTACGGATACGAAGGCGGCAGCGCCGACGTCCGACGGCAAGAAAAAGCCGAAGGAAGAAGTTTAACCGGACCTGAGGAGGTCAAACATGTCCAAGCAGATTTTGGTGGCATGCGGAGCGGTTGCGTTGGCATTGGTTCCGCTGGCGGCGAGCGCCCATCACGGTTGGGGCGGCCAGTCCGATCAGGTCACGGAAATGACCGGGACGGTCGTGGACACCGTGCGGCTCGCAGGTCCCCATGCCACGATGAAGATCAATGCCGACGGCCATGTCTGGGACATCACGCTGGCGCCGCCGGCCCGAACCAGTTCGGCCGGGCTGAAGGACGGCGCGATTCCGGTTGGCCAGACCGTAACCGTGCGCGGCAACCGCAACCGTGACATGAACAAGTTCGAGATGAAGACCGTCCAGGTCCGCTGGGGCGACAAGAAGTTCGACGTCTACTAAAGCGTGTCCTTTATGCAATTCATGGCGTGGCTCGAGGCCTCGGCCCTCGGGCACGCCATGCGTGACACCGGCGTCTGGACCTACGCCGTCGTCAATCTCTCGCATATTCTCGGCGTGGCGACGCTGTTCGGCTCGATCCTCGTGCTGGATTTGCGGCTGCTCGGCGTGTGGCGGCAGATACCGCTCGGCTATCTGTCGAAGCCACTGGTGACGATGGCGGCATCCGGTTTTACCCTCGCGGTCATCACCGGCGCGGGCCTTCTCGCCACGAAGGCGACAGAGTACGTCGGCAACCCGTTTCTCTACATAAAATTCCCGGCCATCGCTCTTGGCCTCGTCAATGTGCTGCTGATTCATCGCTCCGCGCCGTGGAAAGCCCACCGGACGCGCGAGCTGTCGTCGCAAGAGCAATCGCAATTGGCGCGCATGGGCGGAACGTCGCTCGCCTGCTGGCTGACGGCGATCAGCGCCGGCCGCATGATCGGTTATTGGTGATCGTCACTCCAGCGCGGCTTTGATCTTTTCGGCGAGCGCTTTCAGCGTCTCGGGATTCTCCATCTGCCGCGCATGCAGGCGGAAATCGGCGCCGCCGCTGCGCGGGATGATGTGGAAATGCACATGAAACACGCTCTGGCCTGCGGGTGCTCCGTTGAGCTGCGCGATCATGATGCCCGGCGTGTTCAGACCTTTCTTCACCGCTTTGGCGACCTTCTGCGTCGTCGCCATCAGCTCCGCCGCGCCTTCCGGCGATAGTTCGAAAACGTTCTCCGCGTTCTCCTTGGGGATCACCAGCACGTGGCCGTCGGCTTGCGGCATCACATCCATGAACGCCAACGTTTTCGCGTCCTCGTAGACTTTGATCGAGGGAATTTCGCCGCGCAGGATTTTCGCGAACACGTTGTTGGAGTCGTACGTCATGCAGCAGCCCTCATCCTTCGACCGGCTCGGGATCAGGGCCAAATTATAGCCTCACCCTGAGCTTGTCGAAGGGTGAGGCTTCCTGAATGGGGCTTGTTCGGCCAGTTCCTCGATGTGTTCGGCGACGGCCACTCGTTCGTTCGCCAGATAATCGGCAACGGCGCGGCGCAAGCCAGCATGCGCGATGTAATGCGCCGAGTAGGTGGACTGAGGCATGTAACCGCGCAGCAGCTTGTGGCCGCCCTGCGCGCCGGCTTCGACGCGCTGCAGCTTCCTCTCGATCGCAAAATCGATCGCCTGATAGTAACAGGCCTCGAAATGCAGGAACGGCACGTACCCGGTGCATCCCCAATTGCGGCCGTAGAGCGTCGTGTCGTCGAAAAAATTGAGCGCACCGCCGACATAGCGCCCGTCCATTTTCGCCATCACGAGCAGGATCTGCTCGCCCATGCTGGCGCCAACGCGGCTGAAGAACTCGCGCGTCAAATACGGCGGATTCCATTTCTGGTTTCCCGTCGTCGTGTAGCAGTGGAAGAACGAGTCCCAGACGCGCTCCGTCAGATCGGCGCCGGTCAACCACTCGAACGCGACGCCCTCTTCGCGCACCGCAGCGCGCTCCTTGCGCAAGTTCTTGCGCTTGGCCGAGGCGAGGTCGCCTAAGAACGCGTCGAAGGAATCGTAGCCGCGATTCTCCCAGTGGAACTGCTTATCGGTGCGCTGGAGAAGACCCTGGCGCCCGGAGAGTGCCCACTCCTGTTCTGTCATGAACGTGATGTGCAGCGAGGAGGCATCCATCTGCTCCACTGCATTCTCTGCAGCCGAGAGCAGAAGCTTTCCTGTTTCGATCTCGTCTTCACCCGCCGCAATCAGCATTCGCCGTGCGGTGGCGGGGGTAAACGGAACGCTGGCCTGCAGCTTGGGATAATAGCGCCCACCCGCACGCCCAAACGCATCGGCCCAACCATGGTCGAAGACATATTCGCCATAGGAATGATTTTTGAGGTACAGCGGCAGCAGCCCAATCGCATCACCGTCACGCTCAAGCATCAAATGCAGCGGCCGCCATCCGGTCTTCGCGGTCGCCGATCCCGAGTCCTCCAAAGCCGCGATGAATGCATACCGCGTAAACGGATGCGGCAAGGAGGAGCCTTCCGGATTGGCCAAGCAATCCCATTGGGACGCGCCGATGTCGCGCGCCGGGCCGCCCAGCCGTGCTCGGATTCTGGTCACGCGAATTCGAGAACCGCTTCGATTTCGACGGCGACGTTTCGCGGCAGCGATGCGACGCCCACGGCCGCCCGCGAATGGCGCCCGCATTCGCCGAAGATTTCCACGAACAATTCCGAAGCGCCGTTGACGACCTCGGGATGCTGACCGAACCCGGGCGCGGCGTTCACGAAACCGGTGAGCTTGACCACGCGCGTGACGCGGTCGAGGTCGCCGTCAAGCGCGGACGCGGCCTGAGCAATGATGTTCAGCGCCGCGAGCCTCGCTGCCTGCTTCGCTTCTTCGACGTTGATTTCCTTTCCCACGGTGCCCACATATTCAAGACCATTTGGGCCCATGGTGATTTGACCTGAAACAAAAAGCAGCGAGCCGCTTTTCACCCAAGGCACATAGGCGCCCTGCGGCGATGCCGCTGCAGGTAAGTTGATCCCCAACGTTCTCAACCGGGTCGCGATGCGTCCGCTCATATTGTCCTCGTTCGCCTCAAACTAGCGTGCCGCAGGATTTGTGACGAGGGGGCTCCACAGCGCGTATGAAATGGGTTTAGGCTCGGCATCACTCAAGGTGGTTGCATGAACAGAACGCTTGATGCCGCATTGCCGTCGCCGTTGCAGGACGGTTTCAGCTGGCCCGCCGAATGGGAGCCGCACCGGCGCACCTGGATGTGCTGGCCGGCACGTGCGGAATGTTTCGGCGGCCCCGACGGCGTGTTGCGCGCCAAACAGGCCTATGCGCGGGTTGCGCGCGCCATCTCCGCGTTTGAACCGGTGTCGCTGGCGGCGCGCGCGTCGGAAGTGGCGGAAGCGAAACTGGCGACTGGCGGCAAGGTCGAAGTCATCGAGATGGCGCTGGATGATTCCTGGGCGCGCGATTTCGGCCCAACGTTTCTGAAGAACGAACACGGGCGGCTTTCCGGCGTGCAATGGACCTTCAACGCCTGGGGCCAGAAATATCATCCGTATACGAATGACGCAACCTTCGCGAGCCGGGTGCTGGAGAGCATCGCAACGCCGATCTATACCGCGCCGCTCGTCTGCGAGGGCGGCGCGCTCAATTGCGACGGCCAGGGAACGCTGCTCACGACCGAGCAGTGCCTGCTGAACCGGAACCGCAACCCGGGACGGACGCGCGAAGAGGTGGAGGGATTGCTGAAACAGTATCTCGGCGTTCGCAAGGTGATCTGGCTGGGCAGCGGGTTTTCCGATGTCGAGACCGACGGCCACGTCGACAACATCGCCTGTTTCGCGGGCCCCGGCCGCGTCATTCTGGGCATTCCGCCGAAGAGCCATCCCGATTATCCGGCGGTCCAGGAAGCCAAAGCGCGGCTCAAGGCGGCGCGCGACGCACAGGGGCGCGAGATCGAGATCGTCTGCCTGCCCCAACCGAAGAAGCTGCGCACCTCATGGTCGGGCAGGCTGCTCGCGATGAGCTATGTGAATTTCTATCTCGCGAATGGCGCGGTCATCATGCCTGCGTTCGAGGACGCGAACGACGAAGGTGCGCGCACGATCCTCGCGCAATGCTTTCCCGGTCGCGACATCATGCAGATCCACGCGCTCGACATCCTCCAGGGCGGCGGCGGCATCCACTGCGTCACGCAGCAGGAGCCGCAAGTGTGAGCGAGGTTGCGCTCGCCGCGGCGCAATTTGCCTGCACCTGGGACCGCGCTGCCAATATCGCCAAAGCGAAATCCTTCGTCAGGGAGGCGGCTGGCCGCGGCGCAAACATCGTGCTGTTGCCGGAACTGTTCGAGACGCCCTATTTCTGCCAGGA
>Ga0310810_10005625_pt1 | contig 14052 bp, 16 predicted proteins | sample NCmetagenome_FD_207641 | JGI IMG/M metagenome (GOLD analysis project Ga0310810, IMG submission 207641) | Soil microbial communities from experimental microcosm in Duke University, North Carolina, United States - NC | ecosystem: Engineered > Artificial ecosystem > Soil microcosm > Unclassified ... | reverse complement strand
AGCGGTTTCATCGACAAGGTAGCCCACGAGTATAAGGTGAAATGATGCGCAGGTTGACGGCCTATGAGCCTGATAGCTGGTCTAGGAATGCTTCGACAAGCTCAGCACGAACGGAAATTTTAATTAACTTTGATCTCGTCTCCGTTCGTCCTGAGCCGTGTCGAAGGACTCCGAGAAACTTTTCAGCAATCTGCCAGCTAGGGTAACGTCAGGGGGTCGGCACAAAGGAAACTTTGCACAACCGATTCAAACGATTCTAAGGAGGAGACCATGGCAACCGCACGCGGCGCAACTCTGTTAGGCCCTGATAAATTGGAGCTTCGCGAATATCCGATCCCCGACATTCCGCCCGACGGCGGTCTGTTAAAGGTTGAAATGGGCGGCGTCTGCGGCACGGACGTCAAATATCTGCACGGCAAGTTGCAGGTTCCGTATCCGATTATACTCGGCCATGAAATTCTCGCGCGCGTCGAAAAACTCGGGCGCAACGCTGCGCAGATTCACAAAGTCCAAGAGGGCGACCGTGTTATCCTCAAAGGCGCTCTCGGTTGCGGGCGCTGCGCCGACTGCCGGCGCAACAACCAGCGATTCTGTCGCCAACGAACCAATTACGGCGGACGAACCAAGTGCGATCAGCCGCCGCACCTGTTCGGCGGCTTTGCCGACTACGTCTATCTCGCTCCCGACGTGCTCGCGACCAAAGTCAGCGATGCGCTTCCCGCCGAAGCGGCGGCGCTGATCGGTTCAGTCATGGCCAATGGCTTCCAGTGGGCAATCCGTCGCGGCGGCGTCAAGATGGGCGACTACGTTTTGATTCAGGGCCCTGGCCAGCAGGGATTGTCCTGCACCTTCGCATCCAAGCACGCCGGGGCGGCGAAGATCTTCGTCACCGGCATCGGCCGCGACAAACCGCGCCTCGATCTGGCCAAAAAATTCGGCGCCACGCGAACTATCAACGTCGAAGAAGAAGACGTCGTGGAAGTCGTCCGCAAGGAAACCAACGGCGAGCTTTGTGATGTCGTCGTCGATGTCTCCGGCAACCCCAACGCGATTTTGAAATCCGTCGACTGCCTGCACCGCCAATCGACGATGGTGCTGGGCGGCCTGACCGGCGACACCACCGTGACGCCGATGCTGATGGATAAGCTCGTCTGGAACGAGATCAAACTGCAAGGCTGCTTCACCGCCGACAACGACGCCACCGAAGCCGCGCTGCGCATCATCGAAGAAACCAAGTTTCCGGTGCAAGAAATGGTTAGTCACATTTTCCCGCTGAAAGACATCGAGCATTGCATCCGGTCCATCGGCGGCGAGGTGCCGGGCACGTTTCCGACCAAGGCGTTGATCAATCCGGCGATCGGATGAGAGGGATTGGAGTGATGGAGTACTGGAGTGTTGGAGTACTGGGTCTCCCAACCATCATTCCATTACCCCACGACTCCATAACTCCGTTGTTTCCTTAACATGATCGACGGCGTGAAAAACAAAGTCGTCATCGTCACCGGCGGCGCCCACGGCATCGGCAAGGCTTACAGCCTCGGATTTGCCAAGGCCGGCGCGCGGGTGGTGATCGCGGATATCGACAAAGCCGGCGCTAACCGCGCAGCGGGCGAAATTGCGGATACGATCGGCGTAGGGGCGATTCATGAATCACCCCTACAGGCGCTACACGTAGATGTCTCGGACGAAACGTCCACCAAAAACATGGCCGCGCGGGCACTCGAAAGGTTCGGCCGCATCGACGTGCTGATCAACAACGCCGCGGTCTTTTCCGTCGTGCCGATGAATCGCGGGCGCATCGAAAGCATCGATCCCGACGAATGGGACCGACTCATGGCGGTAAATCTGCGCGGTTTGTTTTTCTGCTGCCGCGCCGTGCTGCCGAGCATGCGCCAACAGAAATCCGGCAAAATCATCAACATCGCATCCGGGACGGTTTTTGCCGGCGCACCGGGAAGAATTCACTATGTGACCTCTAAAGCCGCGACCATCGGCTTCACCCGCACCCTCGCGCGCGAGGTCGGCGACGACAACATCAACGTGAATTGTCTCGCGCCGGGCAACACGCTCTCGGAAGAAAATCCGACGGAGCAAATGGTCAAATTTCGCGAATCGTCCGTGGGCCTGCGCTCGCTCAAGCGAATTCAAATGCCGCAGGACGTCGTCGGCGCCATGCTGTTTCTCGCTTCGCCGCTCAGCGACTTCATGACCGGCCAGACGGTGAACGTGGACGGCGGGATATCTTTTTTGTGAATTGGAGTGGTGGAGTACTGGAGTGTTGGAGTAATGGTTTCATTCCCAAATCCGTCCGAAACCCACCACTCCACTATTCCAACACTCCAGCACTCCAATTACGCGCAAGGAGTTTGCCATGAACCCAAACTATCCCATCATCGACGCCGACGGCCACGTGCTGGAGAAAGACCGCGAGTTGCACGATTATCTCGGCGGCAGGTATTCAAGCGCGCCGCGTTTTGAAACCTATTCTTACTTTCCGTCCCTCGACGGCTGGAACCGTGGCACCGGCGTGCCGGGCAAAGATCCGGAAACGCCGGCGTCCCGCTGGTTGGAATTTCTCGACGAGCTCGGCGTGCACACCACAGTGCTTTATCCCACCGGCGGCTTGGGTCTCGGCCTCGTGCAGAATCCCGAGTGGGCCTGCGTGCTCGCGCGCGCGTATAATTCCTGGCTGGCCGAGCGCTACTCCAAATTCAGCCCGCGACTCAAGGGAGTCGCGCTGCTCCCCGTGCACGATCCGGTCGAAGCGGCGAAAGAGCTCGAGCGCGCGAAATCCCTCGGCCTCGTCGCCGGACTGTTGCCGGCCGTCACCTGGTTGAACAAAGGTTACGGCCATCCGGATTTCGATCCGATCTACGAGGCCGCCGAGCGGCTTGACATGCCGCTTACCGTGCACGGCGCGCCGAGCCGTGGCATGGGCTTCGACTTTTTCAACAAGTTTCTGCACGTTCACACCCTCGAACATCCGTTCGCCATTTTGGTTCAGTTCACGCACATGGTTTTCGAGGGTGTGTTCAACCGCTTTCCCAAACTGCGCGTGGCGTTTCTCGAAGCGGGCTCCGGCTGGCTGCCCTACATGATGGACCGCATGGACGAGGAAATGGAAAAGCCCTACCGCGTGCAGGCGCCGCTCCTGAAACAAAAACCGAGCGAATTGATCCGCAACGGTCAGATCTGGGCGACCTGCGAAGTCGAGGAGAAAGCGCTGCCTCAGGTGCTCAAACAATTCAATCCGAAATGCTTGATGTGGCCGTCGGATTATCCGCACGAGCGACTGCCCGACATGTTTCAGCGCGACTTGCCGGAATTTTTCGAGCGCGACGATCTCTCAGACGAAACCAAGAAAGCGATCCTGCACGACAACCCGATCGACTTTTACCGGCTCAAGATCTGAAAGAAGATGGGATCTCTCGCCAAGGCGCAAAGGCGCAAAGAAAAGAAATCATGATTCCGATCTTGGCGGCTTTGCGTCTCTGCGAGAAATATTCTTGACCATTTAACGGAGGTATACGATGCGGTTGAAAGACAAAGTTGCCATCGTCACCGGCGGCGGCGTGGGCATCGGCAAAGCCTACGCTCAGGGTCTGGCCAAGGAAGGCGCCAAAGTCATCGTCGCCGACATCCAGGACGGCGAAGCCAAAAAAGTCGCCGCCGAAATCAAATCCGCCGGCGGCGAGGCGACCGCGGTTTACCTCGACGTGACGTCGATGGAAAAAGCAAATGTCATGGCACAAGCCGCGCTCGACGCCTACGGCCAGATCGATATTCTCGTGAACAACGCCGGACTCTACTCGGCACTCAAAAAAAAGAATTTTATGGAACTCGACGGCGACGAATGGGACCGCGTGATGTCGGTCAACGTCAAAGGATTATGGCACTGCGTGAAGGCGGTCTACCCGGCGATGAAGCGCCGGGGCAAAGGCAAGATCATCAATATTTCCTCGGGCACGGTGCTCGGAGGCTCGCCCTATTTTCTCCACTACGTCTCGTCCAAGGGAGCGGTGATCGGCTTCACGCGCGCGCTGGCGCGCGAAATCGGTGACGACAATATCTGCGTTAACGCGATCATGCCCGGGCTCACGATTTCCAGTCCCAATCAAGAAGGCGTCATGACCCCTGAGCAGCTCGCCGACCGCAGAAAACGGCGCGCCTTTCATCGCGACCAATATCCCGCCGACCTCGTCGGCACGGTCATCTTCCTCGCCTCCGACGACAGCGATTTCATGACCGGCCAGTCGATCAGCGTCGACGGCGGGATGAATATGCACTGAAGTTCGCGCGGTGGATCTATTCCGTGCTTACTGCGCGCCTGCCGGCCAATACATTGCATCCGTAGCGGCCTAAGTTCCATATGGATGTCATCGCTCACGGCCTCTGGGGCGGCGCGCTATTTTACCGGCAGCCACGCAGAAAATATTTCGCCGCGGCACTGATCGGCATGGCCCCCGACCTGTTATCGTTTGGAGTTTTTCACATCACGCATCCGCGCTGGATCGCGATCCGGCTCGCAGGCGAAATCTCCGGACCGCCGGCGCTCAACATTCTTCCGCAGTACGTTTTCTACGCTTACAACCTGACCCACAGCTTGATCGTCTTGTTTGTCGCTTTCTCTATGCTCTGGCTTGTTCTGAAGAAACCGCCCTGGCTCCTCGGCGCATGGCTGCTGCATATCCTTTGCGATATCCCCACTCACACGGATAGCTATTTCCCCACACCGTTCCTATGGCCGCTCCCGACTCCCTTCGTGAACGGCATCACCTGGGCCACGCCGTGGTTTATGGCGGCCAATTACACGGCGATCTTACTCACCTACTGTCTGTTGTTTTTTTATTTTCGTGGGACGTTGAGGCGAAATACGCCGAAGGTTTGACGCGACGCACTAGTGTTCGCGCCGCGCGCACGACCGAAGAGCGGATCATTTAAGAGTCATTCGAACACCACGCTCGTAAACGTCACCGCTGATCCGGTTTCCGGCGTGAAAGCCTGGCTGTATTTGAGCTGTGTGCCCTTTGAGCCGTCGAGGAGATGAATCAACGAGTAAAGCGGTGAGAAGCCGCAGATGCGGCGTTTGTCCTGATCTTTAGCAATGGCGTCAAAAAATCCCGGCGCGTCAAGCGCGGTTAAACGCTGGATGAGGTCAAGATCTTCGCGCTCGACCCATTTGAGAAATTCGTCGTTGATTGGCTCGACGCCGGCAACGAAGCAAACGCGTCTGATTTCCCGGTTCGCCGTTTCGCGGAGAACGTCTAAGAACTTTCCGATCGTCGGATCTTTTTCCGGGAGCGTCCGGCCAACGACAGCAGCGTGAAACGAAGAAACCAAAATCGGCACGATTTTGAACGGCTTCTCCGATCGTCCGGATAGCTCAGCGCGTTTTTGCGCCATGTGTTTCAGCAAGACCACCTGGAATTCGAGAGCGTGCTCGCCGCGATGCAGGTATTCATCGGCGAATAAATCCTCGGGACATTTTGCCTGCAGCCGCTGAACGAATTCGCGATCAGTCTCCACCAGACCGAGCGGCGTTTCGAAATCTTTGAGGGTGAGAATATACGGCGTGCGCCCGCTGCAGTGCGACGTGCCGAGCAAAATGTAGAGATCCGCGCCATCGCTTTCTGCCAGAGATTTGTAGGCCCACGCATAGCCCGGGCCGCCGCGGTGAAAATCGATGTGCGGGGCGACGATCGCTTTTGGCGCTGGGGCAAAATTTTGTCCGCTCGGCAAACCGGGACCGCCGCCAGCGGTGAAAAAGCTGTCGAGTTGCGCGGCCAGCTCTCCGGGATCGGATTTGTAGACGCCGCCGACGTGGGCCGCCGCGCGCGTGGGCAGCCGGCGAAATTCCTCGACGATCGCCGCTTGGTGGCGCTCGAAGCGCTCGCTCTGGAGATAATAATGCTGGTCGAGCATCGCGATGAATATCTTCAACTCATCGCTGAGCAGCAGCGCGCCGAACTGCTTGTTGTAGGCTTCCTGAATGTCGAGCAGCGAATGCCGGCCGTCGAAGTGAGCCAGAATGAAGTAACCCACCGGCGATATGCCCAAGGGTGTCGCCAGATTGAGCGGATCTTTTAAATAGATGAGGGTCTTGCCGTCCTGCTCGACCGGGAACGCATCGATCGGGCGGAGCCTGGGATTTTCGTCCATGCTGAGATGAAGTTGAAATTGCTGAGCGCTGCCGAGCGCGCTGAGTGAAATAGCGGCTACACGATGCCGAGTCTTTGCTTGGCTTCGTCTTTGATCATGCTGGGATTCCATGGCGGATCCCAAACCAGATCGACGGTGGCGTCGGCGACGCCTTCGAGAGCGCTGATTTTCTGTTTCGCATCGGCGGCGATCATCGTTCCCATGCCGCAGCCGGGCGCGGTCAGGGTCATCTTCACCGCTACTTTGTCGCCGTCGATCTCCACGTCATAGATTAAGCCGAGATCGACGATATTGACCGGTATCTCCGGATCGTAGCAATCCTGCAACGCATCATAAACTTGTTCTTTGGTAACCATAGTTTTCTCCTGAATCAGAAACCTCAGGTGCTAATGATTGCCGGGCCGGCTTTTTTCGCGCGCTCCGAGGCAATCGAAAGTTGTCCGGCAAGCTTCGCAGCGATCTCGAGAAAACTTTTGCTTACCGGCGAACGTGGATCTTGAACCAAAATAGGCACGCCCCGATCGCCGCCCTCGCGCAGCGCCGGCGTGATCGGAATCTCGCCGAGATAGGGAATCTGGAAACGCTCGGCCGCGCGCTTGGCGCCGCCGCGGGAAAAAATCTCGTGCTGCTTGCCGCAGCCGTCGCAGATAAAGTAACTCATGTTCTCGACCATGCCGACGATCGGGATCATCACCTTGTCGAACATGGACTTGGCGCGAATGACGTCGGCCAACGCCACCTCCTGGGGCGTCGCTACCAGAAGGGCACCGCTCACTTTGAGCTGCTGGGAAAAAGTGATCTGCACGTCGCCGGTGCCCGGTGGCATATCGACAACCAGATAATCCAGCTCACCCCAGTGCACGTCGGCCATCAATTGATGGAGCGCCTTGCCGAGCATAGGACCACGCCAGATCACCGCCTGCTCGGGATCGAGAAAAAAACCGATGGACATGACCGGCAGTCCGTGTGCCGTGGCCGGCTGAATTTTACGGCCGCCGTCGACATCGATCTGTTTCGGCTCCCCTTTAACCCCCATGATGATCGGCACCGACGGTCCATAAATATCAGCGTCGAGAAGCCCGGTGGCTGCGCCATGCATTTTCAGCGCGACGGCTAAATTCGCCGCCACCGTCGATTTACCGACTCCTCCCTTTCCCGCCGCCACCAGCACGACATTTTTCACAGTCGGCAACAGATCGGTCTGTCCTGCTCCCGCCTTGCTGCCGCGCACCTGAGCGCCGAAGTTGATCTCCACGGTGCTAATGCCGCCGACTTCGGCGAGCGCCTTTTTGCAATCGGCGTCGATGGTCTCGCGCAGCGGACAGGCCGGTGTCGTCAACTCCACGGTAAAACTCACCCGGCCGTTGCCGACGGCTAAGTTTTTCACCATGCCGAGACTGACTATGTCGCGGTGAAGCTCGGGATCTTGGACTTTGCGGAGCGCCTCAAAAACTCGTTCTTCAGTCAGATTTTCCACGATTTTCCTTTCACGAAAACTTTAGACTTATAAGGTCCATGATGTCAACAGCGTGAAGCACCGTTAACCTCTTGACCGGACAAACGTCTAATTTTTGATGTCTTTCCGTACAGAGAGCGGTTCACAATCCGAGGTAGTAGCTGTCCCTCGAAAAATTTGCCATGCTTTTTCAGGGGATGAAAACACCCCGCCAAGACGCGTGACGATTTTGCTATCACGACATGTTTCACCCTTTCGTCCTTGCCTTGCCGGGTCAAAATGCTTCTGCTAAAATTTTTCCGTCTTTGAAACAAGGGGGCCGTTTATGAAACACACGACGACGACAGTTGTGGCGATTTTGCTGGCGGGAGCGCTGGCGGGTTGCGCCGGCGGCGAGCTCACCACGCGCGAGAAAGGCGCGGGCATCGGCGCTCTCGGCGGTGCCGCGGCGGGCGGCATCATCGGCGGGGCGGTCGGTCATCCCGGCGCCGGCGCGGCGATCGGTGGCGCGCTTGGCCTCGGTGGCGGCGCGCTGGTCGGCGACCAACTCCAGGGCCAGCAAAACCGACAGAGCGACCAACAGCGGCAGATCGATACCAATCAATCCGAGCTCGATCGGCAGCGCCGTGAACTCGAACAACTGCGCCGCCAAGGCGAGTACTGATCGATGGCATAGTAGGAGGACGGGGCCATGAAACGTAGGAATCAATTTTCGCTGGCTGCCCCTTTATTGGCGTTGACCATGATCGCCGCGGGCTGTGCCGGCGGCGAGTTGTCGACGCGCGAGAAAGGTGCGGGCATCGGCGCGCTTGGCGGCGCCGCCGCAGGCGGCATTATCGGCGCAGCGGTCGGCCATCCGGGCGCCGGCGCGGCGATCGGCGGCGCGCTCGGGCTGGGCGGCGGCGCGCTGGTCGGGGATCAATTGCAGGGACAGCAAAACAAACAGAAGGAGCAGCAAGCTGCGCTCGATCAGCAGCGCGCCGATATCGAGAAGAATCGCGCGCTGATCGAAGAGCTCAAAAAGCGCAATATCGAAGCGAAAGAGACGAGTCGCGGGGTCGCGGTCAATCTGCCCAACGTGAATTTCGAATTTGACCGGGCCGACCTGACGTCCGATGGGAGAAGCAAAGTCGATCAGATGGCTCAGATTATCAAGCGAGATGCGCCCAATCGGCGCATCACCGTGGAAGGCCACGCCAGCCGCGAGAGCGCGGCCCAGGAGGCCTACAATCAGCGGCTATCGGAGCGGCGCGCAAGCACCGTCGCCGATGCTCTGGAGCGAAATGGCGTGAATGGTCGAAACGTTTCATCGCAAGGCCTCGGCACGCGCGCGCCTATTGCCTCGAACGACACCGAGAGCGGCCGGCAGCAAAACCGCCGTGTCGAAGTAATTATCGAGAATTAACCGGATGCTTGGCCGCGGCTAACGTCGATTTACGCTGAATGACAATTAAGTTTGCTGTGACTCGGCGTGCTCGCCGAAGCGAGGTTCGCTGCCAGCGAGCAACCGTTTGATGTTGGCGTGGTGTCGGGCGATTACGAACGCTGCCAAAAAAGCAGCCAGCGCCGTCAGCGGCATAGGATAAGAAAAAAACCATAGCGCCAGCGGCGCCGCGACCGCTGCACAGATCGACCCCAGCGACACTCTGCGGCTCACCACCACCGCGGCAATAAATGCCACGAGCGGCACCCACATCGCCTGCGGCGCCAGCGCGAGCAAAACGCCGAAGGCGGTCGCGACCCCTTTTCCCCCGCGAAATTTCAGAAACACCGGGAATAGATGCCCCAGGAACGCTGCGGCGCCGACGACCGCTACCGCGGCATCGCTGAATGCCATCTGTCGCGCCACCAGCGCGGGTAGAAGTCCCTTGACAACATCGGCGATCAAAGTCAGAAGCCCGTGGCCCTTGCCCATCACCCGCGCCACATTGGTGGCGCCGATGTTGCCGCTGCCGACACTCCGCACGTCGACGCCAGCGGCCTTGCCGAGAATGAATCCGGTCGGAATGGAACCGATCAGATAAGAAATAATCGTGATGACCGCTTCCATAAAACAGCCGCAGACAGGGAGCTAGAAGCGAAGCTTGGTGCGCCGGCGCCGATCGCGGCGCAGATAAAAATTGCCACCGCAGATCCAGCCGATGGCGAAGAACGCCGCGGCGATGGCGATCGCCGCCAATAGTTCGCGCTCGCGCCCTTCGAGCATTTTCATGATCGATACCGGCGGCTCCGCGGCGGATTTCTCTTTTTCCGGATTTTCGCTCGCCGCAATCGATTTTTTCTGCGCGGGAACTGTTTTCGCCGCCGCGCGTGGCGCCTCGGCGGATTTCATGGGAGTTTTCTGATCGACGGGCGCGGCCGTTTCCGGTTTGATTTTCAAATCTGCCGCAGCCTCCGCTTTTTGGACCGACTCTTCGGCGATGGGAGGCGGCACATTGGCTTCCGACGCGTGCGCCGGCTGAAATTGCCCGAGCAACATCATGTCGATCATCAACGAAGCCAGAGGAATCAAATGAGCCGCTGACATCGCGCCGAATCTAGCACAGGCGGAAGAAAACTCTCAATAATTTCGTCGCAGCCCTCAATACAAAAAAGCCCCGCGCGGCGCGCAGCCGGCGGGGCTTTATCATTCGTCAGCTCGGCTCACGCCGGTCTCTTGTAGAAATCAGGGTTCATTTTCGTCGTAGTGCTGGATTTGGCCAGCTCTTCCTCGAACATTTTGCGGATCCACGGCGCTTCGTCGAAGTATTCGATCTGGTTGCCGCCCTGCTTCACATCCTTATCGACTTTCGTGATGTCCCCGAAGCTTTCACCGAGGCTATATTTAATGCCGCCGAGCCGCGGCGGCAGATAGCGCGCGCCGGTGGCGCCGGTGTTGAAATGCTGGTGAAACATCATCGCCGGCGGGGTAAACACGCTGCCGTCCTGCCAGTCATAGCGTTTCGGCTCTTCGCCCTCGCGCCAGAAAAGCGAGAAGCCTTTGCCTTTGATGATAATGACGTTGAAGCCGGGACCGTGGCGGTGGGCTTTTTTGTAGGTGCCGATCGGGAACTCGGAGATGTGCGCGGCCATGGAGCCGCTGGCCAATTCGAGCATCACGTTTTTCCCCGCCGCGCCGCGCTCCTTCCAATCTTCAAGCGCAAAATTGCGCGCGTCGGCAATAAAGTTGGTGTCCCACACCCGGCCGGGATAGGCTTTGCCCTTGCCGCTGAAATATTCCGGATCGCCGTCGAAGCGATCGGTGAAGTCGCGCGGCGTGTTGAAGATGAAATCGGCGTCGTGAAACAGATTGAACACGATCGGCATACTGTTGACCGAGAAAAACCGCGCCGGCTCATCTCCCGAGCCGTTGAAATGCTGATAGGAACAGTTGAGCGGAAGCGCGAAAAGGCTTCCTTCCTGCCACTCGAAAGTTTGTTTGGCGCCTTTGTCGTTCCAGAGGGTCGTGCCGCCGCGTCCCTTGAGCACGAAGTGCAGATCTTCGTAAAGATGTTTGCCCGGGTTGAGCTTTTTGCCGGCCGGGATTTCGCTGACGTACGCGCCGGTCGTTCCCTCGGCGCCTTCCATGTTAACAAACGCGCCGTTACCGCCGGTACGGCTCCACGGCTTGAGCTCGACTTTTTTCAGATCCTGAACAAAAAAAGTTTTGACGATCGGAATTCCCTCACCGAGCTGCCACTTATCGTAATAGGGAATGTTATCCATTACATTCTCTAACTGGGTCGCGGGCTTGGACATGATTTTCCTCCGAAATAAGCTATTCGACTACTATCGTATACACGGGCTGAAAGCAAGGTCGAACGGGCGTTCGGGAACTTTGGAAGCGACGATCCGAGAGCGCAAAGCACCCCGAATATTATTGACAATAACTGCGGAACTCTACTAAATGGCTCCCAGTTGCCACACTGCGCATGGCGCCGCGCGGCGCTGAAAGTCTGCGCGATCAAATTAAAAGGAGAAGATCCTTGGCCACAAGCATCGAAGCACCGATGGTGGGTAAGATTTTGAAAATCGAAAAGCAAGTGGGCGAGCACGTCGACGAAGACGAAGTCGTGATCGTTATGGAAGCAATGAAAATGGAGATTCCGATCGTCGCGACGATCTCCGGAACCCTGAAGGAGATCATGGTTTCGCCGGGCCAGTCAGTCGAAGCGGAGCAGGCGCTTGCCGTGATTGAATAATTCACCGGCCGATTGCGAGGGAATTGAGATGGACACGTGGACTTTCGGCTGGACGGTGGCGCTAATCGGCATGGGCGGCACCATGCTGGTGCTTTGGATATTGAGCCTGCTTATTTTGATCATGAAAAAGGTTTTCCCCGCCCCACCTCCGCAAGCCGATCCGAAGAAAGGATAAATCTCACTCCATGGAATCCGCACTAGCCGCCGGCTTTCAGGGCCTGCTCCTCGGCGTCGTCAATCTCGGCCCCGGCCAGGTCATCATGCTTTTGATCGGAGCGCTGCTCCTTTATCTCGGCATCAGCAAAGGTTACGAGCCGCTGCTGCTCGTGCCGATCGGCTTCGGCGCCATCCTGGTGAATATTCCACTCGCCGACATGATGGGCAAGGAAGGCTTTCTGCGCTATTTCTATGACAATGGCGTGCTCACCGAAGTATTTCCGCTGCTGATTTTTATCGGCATCGGCGCTATGACCGATTTTCAGCCGCTGCTGGAAAATCCCAAGATCATTCTTCTCGGCGCCGCCGGACAGTTCGGAATTTTCCTGACCTTGCTACTCGCGCTGGCGCTCGGATTTGAAAAGCTCGATGCGGTCGCGGTGGCGATCATCGGCGCCTGCGACGGCCCGACGGCGATCTACGTCAGCTCGAAATTTGCGCCGCACATGCTCGGCGCCGTATCGGTCGCCGCCTATTCGTACATGTCGCTGGTGCCGCTGATTCAGCCGCCGATCATGCGCGCCCTCACCAGCGAGAAAGAACGTCGGATCGTCATGGGCGTCGCTAAGCGCGAGCCGATCTCGAAAACCACCAAGATCGTTTTTCCGATCGTTGTAACGATCTTCGCTTCTATTCTCGCGCCCAAAGGCGCGCCGCTGATCGGCACGGTCATGCTTGGCAATCTGATGCGCGAGAGCGGGGTGGTGGACCGCCTGAAAGCGGCGGCTGAAAACGAGATCACCAACATCGTCACCTTGCTGCTCGGACTCTGCATCGGCGCTACCATGGAAGCCGGCAACTTTCTCCGCGGCGAAACTTTGCTGATCCTTTGCCTGGGATTCATCGCCATCAGCCTCGACACCGCCGTCGGCGTGCTCTTCGGCAAAGTCATGTGCGCGCTCACCGGCGGCAAGATCAACCCGCTGATCGGCGCCGCCGGCATCTCGGCTTTTCCCATGTCGGCGCGCGTCGTTCAGGTCGAAGGCCAGAAATACAACAAGAAAAACTATCTTTTGATGCATGCCATGAGCGCCAATGCTGGCGGACAGATCGGCTCGGTGATCGCCGCCGCGGTCATGTTGTCGGTGCTGCAAGGCATGGGGATCATCGGCGGATAAGAGAATTTTCATGGCGCAGACTCGAGCGGACCTCGAAAGGAAACTGAGCGAGCGCGAGCAAATCGCCCTTGACGCCGATCCGAAAGCCGCGGCGCGCCAGCGAACTGAGGGCAAGCTCACCGCGCGCGAGCGCATCGACAAGCTGCTCGATCCCGGTTCGTTCGTCGAAGAGTTCATGCTGGCAGAAACCGCGTGCGCCGACTTCGGTATGGCCGAAAAGCGCCTGCCATCCGACGGCGTCGTCACCGGCTTCGGCAAGATCGACCGCCGCCCGGTTTATGTTTATTCCCAGGACCGCGCTGTAATGGCAGGCAGCGTCGGCAGCGCCCACGCGGAAAAAATCGCCTACGTGATTCAGACCGCGCGCAAACTTGGCGTGCCGGTCATTGGCTTGAACGATTCCGCCGGCGCCCGGATTCAGGAAGGCCTCTCAGTCACGTCGTCCATCGGCAAAATCTTTTTCGAGAACAGCATCGCCTCCGGTTGCGTGCCACAGATCTCCGCAATCATGGGCCCGTGCATCGGCGTGGGCTCCTACTCGCCGGCGTTGACCGATTTCATCATTCAAGTGCAGAACACGAGCCAGATGTTCATCACCGGCCCAGCGGTAATCAAGGAAGTCCTCGGCGAAACCGTAACGATGGAAGAACTGGGCGGCGCGAAGATCCACTCCGAAGTTTCCGGCGTCACCGATCTCGTCGCCAAGAACGACGAGGAATGCCTGACAGCGATCCGCAAGCTGGTCGGCTTTCTGCCGTCGAATTTCGAGTCCTTACCGCCGCGCCAGGAAACCAGCGACGATCCGGCGCGTTCCCTCGACAAGTTAGAGACCATCGTGCCCGAGGATATGAAGCGCGCCTACAATATTTTGCAGGTGATCAAAACGATCGTCGACGACGGCGATTTCTTCGAGCTGAAAGCA
>Ga0310810_10005624_pt1 | contig 14052 bp, 11 predicted proteins | sample NCmetagenome_FD_207641 | JGI IMG/M metagenome (GOLD analysis project Ga0310810, IMG submission 207641) | Soil microbial communities from experimental microcosm in Duke University, North Carolina, United States - NC | ecosystem: Engineered > Artificial ecosystem > Soil microcosm > Unclassified ... | reverse complement strand
AGACCGTCCCACGTTTCAGTGCGCCTTTGGACCGATTGACGAGGTCGAGGCCAAAGGTTTCCTCGACCGATAGGAGCTCCAGAATGAGGCGCTCCTTTCGTGACAGCGAGGGTATGTGATGGTCAATCACTGTAATGATTATAGATCTTACATTATGTAAGTCAATCGATGTGGCCGAGGTTGTGAATGCCGTCCCTGCTATACTCCCGCACTCACAGTAAGGGGTCATCGCCATTCCGCCTCAATCGATCTCCGAGCTTCAGCAGAATCTCGCCGCCGCGCACTATGTGGCGGACCGCGGCCTCGCGGTTTCACTGTTTCTCGCGCTGCGCCTGAAACGTCCGCTGTTCCTCGAAGGCGAGGCCGGCGTCGGCAAGACCGCCGTGGCCGGAGCCATGGCGGCGGCGCTCGGCACCGATCTGATTCGCCTCCAGTGCTACGAGGGGCTGGACGTGAGTCACGCTCTCTACGAGTGGGACTACGCACGGCAGCTTCTCGAGCTGCGCATCCTCGACGCCGCCCATTCGCTCGATCGACAGAGCGCTCGACGCGAGCTCTATAGCGAGGCCTTTCTCATCAAACGGCCGCTGCTGCAGGCCATCGATCCGCAGCGCACCCGCCCGGCGGTGCTGCTCATCGACGAAATCGATCGCGCGGACGAGGAGTTCGAAGGATTCCTGCTCGAGCTGCTGGCAGATTTCCAGATCACGATTCCCGAGCTCGGCACCGTGCGGGCCGTCGAGCCTCCGCTGGTCATCCTCACGTCCAACCGGACACGCGAGGTGCACGACGCGCTCAAGCGCCGATGTCTCTATCAGTGGATTGACTACCCGTCGTTCGCGAAGGAACTGGCCATCGTTCGCAGCCGGGTTCCCGGCGCTCCGGCGGAGCTGACCGAGCGGGTCACCGCCATGGCACAGGAGCTGAGATCCGAGAAGCTGTACAAAGTGCCCGGCGTGTCCGAGACCATCGACTGGATCGCTGCGCTCGTCGCGCTCGATCGCCAGACGCTCGATGCCGACGCCATCGACGAAACCCTCGGCGTCGTCCTGAAAGCCAAGGAAGACCTCGAGGCGATCCGCGGGCGCCGGGCGGCGGAGCTGTTCGATCGCGCCGTCGGCCGCAGCCTGACGCGGGCCTGAACCGAGCGTCTAGTTTCAGGTTCCGAGATGTCGCGTTTCCTCGACAATCTGTTGATCTTTGGCGGTGTCCTGCGGCGCGCGGGCATCGACGTGCATGCAGGACGTCTCGCCGAGCTCGCCGAAGCGTTGGCGTACGTCGACCTGGGTGCGCAAGACGAGGTGTATCACGCGTGCCGCGCGCTCCTTGTCCGTCGTCAGGAGCAGATCGCGATCTTCGACCTGGCGTTCGCGGCCTTCTGGCGTGACCACCGCGATCGCCAGTCCGGAGGACCCGCGCGCGCCAGGCAGTCAACCGAACCGCGTGCCTCCGTCGTCGAGACGTTGGATGTGCTCGCGCCGGAGGACCTCGACGCGACGGCTGGATCCGACGACTCTTCAAGCGTTGAACAGAACGCAGATGATGCGCTGGACGCTGACGCGCTGACGCCAGAAGCACGCGTCAAAACCTGGAGCGATAGTGGCGCTCTCGCGGCCAAGGACTTCGCCGCATTCACCACCGACGAGCTCGCCGAGGCGCGCGCCGCGCTGTCGCGACTGGTCTGGCAGCCCGGTACACGTCGAACGCGACGGTGGGTTCGGGGTCGCGGGGCGCGGGTGGATCTCCGGCGCGCGATCGCCGAAAGCCTCCGTACTGGCGGCGACGTGGTGAAGCTGCCGCGACGGACACGGCGCGTGCGCCCGCGACCTCTCGTGCTGCTGTGCGACGTGAGCGGTTCGATGGAGCGCTACTCGCGGATGCTGCTGCACTTTGCGCACGCCGTGACGCAGCGTCACCAACGGGTCGAGACGTTCCTCTTTTCGACCAGGCTCACCCGGGTCACGAGGGAGCTTCGCGCCGCAGGCCCGGACGAGGCACTCGCGGCGGTGTCCGAGTCGGTCGCGGACTGGTCCGGCGGGACGCGGATCGGCGCGGTCATGAAGGAGTTCCATCAACGATGGGCCCGTCGTGTCCTGCACGGCGGACCGGTCGCCTTGCTCATTTCGGACGGCTGGGACCGAGGGGATCCCGTGGAGCTCGGCGAGCAGATCGCGCGGCTCCAGCGAAGCTGTCATCGGCTGATCTGGCTGAACCCGCTGATCGGCACCGCCGACTACGCACCGTTGACCCGCGGACTGCAGGCGGCGCTGCCGTTTGTCGACGACTTCCTGCCGGTGCGCACGTTGACCAATCTCGCGCAGCTCGCGCTACACTTGAACGCGCTCGCCTGACCGGCGCGGCATCCGAATGGAAATTTCCGGTTCCTACACGTTCAATGCGCCGCCGGATCGTGTGTGGGCGCTGCTCATGGATCCTGCCGTGCTCTCGTCCTGTATTCCAGGGTGCGAGCGATTCGAGCCGGATGGCGACGCTCGCTACAACGTCACCATGACGGTCGGCCTCGCCGCGATCACCGGCACCTACAACGGCACCGTCGTGCTCACGGACCTGGTTCCGAACACGTCGTACGGTCTCGTCGTGGAAGGCCAGGGACGGCCCGGATTCGTGAAGGGGAGTTCAGCGATCGCGCTACGGGCCGACGGCGAGACGACAGCGGTGGACGTGAGCGCAACGGTCCAGACCGGCGGCCCGATCGCTCGCGTCGGTCAACGCCTCATCGGCGCCGTGGCGAAGATGATGATGGATCGATTCTTCGCGTGCCTGCAGGCAAAACTCCAACCCTCGTCATGACCCGAACGCGTCTGGCGCTCGCGATCGTCGTCGGCCTCGCCCTGGCGAGCACCGCGCCGTCTGCTCGCCTACGGGCGCAGACTGCCGACCGTTACCAGAGCACATTGCAGCCCTGGATCGAGCACTTGCTCGAACGCGAGCGCCGGCCCGGCCTCGCAATTGCCGTCGTCGAAGAGAATCGCGTCGTCTATGCGCACGGCTTCGGCGTGAAACGGCTCGGCAAGGACGGCCCGATCACGACCCGCTCGCTGTTTCACATGGCCTCGATCACCAAGCCGTTCGTCGCCACGTCGCTGATGCAGCTGGTCGAGAAGGGCAAGGTCGATCTCGACGCGCCGGTCGTCCACTACCTGCCGTACTTTCGCATGGCGGACGAGCGCTACCGGACCATCACCGTCCGCCAGATGGTGACCCATTCATCCGGCATGCCGGATGTCGACGACTACGAATGGGACAAGCCGCAGTACGACGACGGCTCGCTGGAGCGCTACGTGCGAAGCCTGGGCGATCGCAAGCTGTTGTTCGCGCCCGGCGAGAAATTCAGGTACAGCAACATGGCGTTCGAGATCCTCGGCGACGTCATCGCCAAGGTATCCGGCCAGTCGTTCGACGACTACGTGCAGGACCAGATCCTCACACCGCTGCGGATGACGGACAGCACACTCTTGGTCAGACGCGCGGATGCACAGCTGCTGACATGGGGCCACGAGGTCGACCGACAGGGCCGCCCGTTCCCGAGCAGGGTCTTTCCGTACAACCGGATCCACTCACCGAGCTCGAACCTGCACTCCAACGTGCTCGACATGGCGCGGTGGGCGATCGCCAACATGAATCACGGCGAGCTCGACGGACGGCGGATTCTGCAGGCCTCGACCCACGAGTTGATGTGGAAGCGGGCGCGCGATCTCGGCGGGCCGCCCCCGGCTCCTTCGACGCCCTCTCCGGTCGGCATCAGCTGGTTTCTTGGCGAGTATCGAGGAACGGCAATGGTCGGCCACAGCGGAGGAGATACCGGCTACGCCACGGATCTGGCGATGCTCCCAGAGAAGAAGATCGCAGTCGTCTGGATGATGAACTCGGACTGGCGGGGCGGCCGCGGCTTGACGCCGGCGGCCCTCGACGTCGCGCTCGGCCGGGAACCGCAGCCGCTTCAACCGTAGATCATTGTCGACTTGCGTGGCGCAGGGCTTTAGCCCTGCGTTTTTTCGCAGCCCTAAAGGGCTGCGCCACTACAGCGCTATCGAAACCGCCCTAGCCGACGCGCGTCAGCGCGCCCTTCAGGGCGCGTTCCGTGAAGACCTGAATCATCGCGCGTCGATAGTCCGAGCTGGCGTGGATGTCCGAGTTGATGTCCTCCAGCGTCGCGCCTGCATTTCGCGCCGCGGTTTCGATGCTGTCCGCTGACGCCGCCTTCCCTGCGAGCGCCTTCTCCACATCCGTCAGGCGCGTGGCATGCGAGCTCGCGCCGGTGAGCCCGATGCGCGCCGACTGAATCACCCCATTCTTCACGTCCAGCGCGGCCGCGACGCCGACGATGGCGAAATGTGACGCGCGCTGATGGAGCTTGGCGTAGGCAGCGGCCTTCACGGGATTGAACGTCACGCTGGCGATGATTTCGTCCGCGGCCAGGTCCACCGTGAACAGTCCCTGAAAGAAGTCCCGCGCCTTCACGACGCGCCAGCCTTTCGGCCCTTTCATGTGAATCTCGGCGTCGAGCGCCAGCATGACTGCCGGATAGTCGGCCGATGGATCCGCGTGGGCCAGGCTTCCGCCGAGCGTGCCGCGATTGCGAACCTGCGGATCGCCGATCTCCGCGGCGCAGTCGGCAATCGCGGGGCACACCTGCCGCAACAGTGCCGACGAGGCGACGTCGTGGTGCACCGTGCCGGCGCCAATCTCGATCTGCCCGTCTTTTTCGCGGATACCGGAGAGGCCCGGGATGCGTGCGATGTCGATCAGGATCTTCGGCTCGCTCAGCCGAAGTTTCATGAGCGGGACCAGGCTGTGGCCGCCGGCGATGAATTTGCCGTCGCCCGCGGTCGCGGCCAGCTTCGCCAGCGCATCGTCCAGCGACGTCGCCCGGCTGTATTCGAACTGCGTCGAGATCATGCCCGCCCTCCCTGGGTGTCCTGGTTTCCCTGAATCAGGCGCCACAGTTTCTCGGGCCTGAGCATCATGTCGATGTGCTTCACGCCGAACTCGCTGAGCGCGTCGACCGCCGCGTTGACGATGCTCGGGGTCGAGCCGAGCGTCCCGGCTTCGCCGACGCCTTTCGCGCCGAACGGATTCACCGGCGTCGGCGTCACCGTGGCGTCGAGCTCGAAGCGCGGGAAATCGATGGCGCGCGGAAGCGCGTAGTCCATGAACGATCCGGTCATCAACTGACCGTCTTCGCTGTAGACGACCTCTTCGATCATCGCCTGGCCGATGCCCTGGGCGAGGCCGCCGTGAATCTGTCCTTCGACGATCATCGGATTGATCAGCACTCCGGCATCGTCCACGGCGACGAGCTTGAGCAGCGTCGGTTCGCCGGTCTGACGATCGATCTCGAGCATCGCGATGTGACAGCCGAACGGGTAGGTGTTGTTGGCAGGTTCGAAGAAGGCTTCGTCGCTCAAGCCCGGCTCGAGCCCTTCAGGGAGCGGTACCGGCACGTACGCGAACGCGGCGACGCTGGCGAATGATTTGCCTGCTGCGGAGGATCCCTTGACGGAGATCAGACCGTTCTCGAAGACGAGATCGTCCTCGTGCGCTTCGAGAAGAGCGGCTGCGAACTTGGCCATTTTGGTCTTCACCTTGGCGCCCGCCAGGTGCAGCGCGGTTCCGCCCACCGCCTGCGATCGGCTGCCAAAGGTACCGATGCCCTGTTTGACGACGCCGGTGTCGCCGTGGAGGATGGTGATCGATTCCATCGGCACGCCGAACTGGTCGGCGAGCATCTGCGCGAAAGTGGTTTCGTTGCCTTGTCCGTGCGGCGAGGCTCCGGTGGTGGCGCTGATCCTGCCGTCGCGTTCGATCGTCACCTGCGAATGCTCCCACCCTCCGGTTGGCAGCGAGGACGAGGGACCGAGGCCGCACACCTCGACGTACATGGCCAATCCCAGTCCTACCAGGCGTCCTTGCGCGCGCGCAGCGTCACGTTCGGCCTTCAGCTGATCCCACTTGGCGTTCTTCAGCGCCAGGTCGAGCGCCTTCTCGTAGTCGCCCGAGTCGTAGACCGCGCCCATCTGGGTCGCGAACGGAAACTGATTCGGCTGGATGAAGTTCTTCCGGCGGAGCTCGGCCGGATCCATCTTCAGTTCACGCGCCAGCATGTCCATCGCGCGCTCGACGAAGTAGGTCGCCTCGGGGCGGCCGGCGCCGCGGTAGGCATCGGTCGGTGTCTTGTTGGTGAAGACCTCGGTGAGCGTCGTCCGAATCGCCGGGATGTTGTAGGTGCCGTTCGCCATCAGCATCGTCAGCGTCGGAATGGCGGCCGTGAGGAGCATGTTGTAGGCGCCGATGTCGGCGATGAGCCGCATCTTCAGGCCGAGGACCGTCCCGTCGCGCCTGGCGGCGATGTCCACGTATCCGAGAATGTCGCGACCGTGTGTTGTCGCGACGAACGCTTCCGAGCGGTCCTCCACCCACTTCACCGGGATGCCCAGGCGTTTTGAGACTGCAGCCGCGACGTACTCTTCTCCGTAGATGTTGATCTTGGCGCCGAAGCCGCCGCCGACTTCGGGCGCGATGGCGCGGACCTGATCCTGGCCGAGGCCGGTCATCGCGGCGATGAACGACCTGAGAATGTGCGGGTTCTGCGTCGACGACCAGATGGTCATCGTCTCCTTGCCCGGCTCGAAGTGCGCGACCACGCCTCTTCCTTCCATCGCGCTCGGCGCCAGACGCTGGTTCACCATCCGCTGCGAGATGACGACCTCGGCGCTCGCGAACGCGGCGTCGACGGCCGAGTCGTCGACCGCGCCCGTCGGGCTCACTCCGGTGCCGCTCGGCACCAGCGCGATCGCCAGGTTGTTCGGGAAGGCAGGGTGAATGACAGTCGGCTTCCCGGTCATGGCGAGTTCGAGATCCATGACCGCGGGCAAGGTGTCGTAGGAGACGACGATGGCGTCCGCGGCATCGCGCGCGACGTAGCGATCGACCGCGACGACGACTGCGACAGGCTCGCCGCCGTAGCGGACGGTGTCCACGGCGACCGCACGATGGTCCGGCGACGGGAAGGGCGTTCCGATCGGCATCGGCGCCAGGAATTCCGCGATCTCCGCGCCGGTGAAGACGGCCTCGACGCCTTCGATGGCCTTTGCGGCGCTGGTGTCGATGGAGCGGATGCGTCCGTGCGCCACGTCGCTGCGCTTGAACGCGATGTGCTGCATGCCGACGAGCGCGATGTCGTCGACGTAGGTGCCGCGGCCTCGAATCAGACGAGGATCCTCGCGGCGTTTGGTGCGCGCGCCCACGAGTTTGGGTAGAACAGGGGTCGTGGCCATGGCTCAGCCTTTCCTCGCAGCGTATTGAATGGCGTTGACGATGTGCTGGTAGCCGGTGCAGCGGCAGAAATTGCCGGAGATCCCTTCGCGGATCTCCCGCTCCGACGGTTTCGGGTTGTCCTTCAGAAGCGTCACCGCCGCCATGATCATGCCTGGCGTGCAGTAGCCGCATTGCAGGCCGTGTTCTTCCCAGAAGCCTTGCTGCAGCGGGTGCAGTTCCCCGTTCGTCGCCAGGCCCTCGATGGTCGTGATCGTCGAGCCGTCGGCTTGAACAGCGAACAGCGTGCACGACTTCGCGCTCCGGCCGTCGACGAGGACGGTGCAGGCACCGCACTGTGTCGTGTCGCAGCCGATGTGTGTGCCGGTGAGACGGAGCTGCTCGCGGAGGAAGTGCACCAGCAGCACGCGAGGGTCAACGTTCCCCGTGCGAGCCTTGCCGTTGACCGTCATCGAGACTCGAGCCATGCGTGTTCTCCTCGTTTCGGAGCGCCTAGCCTACCTTAACCACGAAGAACACGAAAACGGAAAACGGAAACGGCACGAAAAAACACGAAAAAGAAACGTTCTTTTTCGTGATCTTCGTGTCGGTTTCGGTTTCGTGTGTTTCGTGGTGAAGAAGCTATCGCCCTGCGGCGGCGGCGTAGGCGTCGGCGGTCTCGTGCGCGTGGTACGAGCTGCGCACGAGGGGGCCGGACTCGACGTGCACGAAGCCCATGTCGAGCGCCGCGCGCTTGAGGTCGGCGAACTCGTCGGGGTGGTAATAACGGACCATCGGCGCGTGCGCCGCAGTCGGCCTCAAGTACTGTCCGATCGTCAGGATGCCGCAGCCGGCATTCCGCAGATCCTGGAACGTGGCGATCAGCTCCGCACGCTCCTCGCCGAGGCCCACCATGACGCCCGTCTTCGTCGGGATGTCCGGCGCGTAACGGCGCGCGCGATCCAGCAGTTCCAGTGTGCGCGCGTAGCGGCCGCCCGACCGCGCCATCCGGTACAGGCGCGGAACCGTCTCGGTATTGTGGTTGAGCACGTCGGGGCGCGCGTCGAGCACCGCGTGCAGTGCCGGCTCGTTGCCTTGAAAATCCGGGATCAGCACTTCGATCCGGCATAGCGGCAGCCGCGCGCGCGTTTCGCGGATCGTGTCGGCGAAGATCGAGGCGCCGCCGTCCTCGAGGTCGTCGCGATCCACCGAGGTGATGACGACGTAATTGAGATCGAGGATGCGGATGGCGTCGGCCACGCGGACCGGCTCGGCGGTGTCGACGGCGCCTGGGCGTCCGTGCGCGACCGCGCAGTATGAGCACGCGCGCGTGCACACATCGCCGAGGATCATGAACGTCGCCGTGCCGTGGTTCCAGCACTCGCCGATGTTCGGGCACTGCGCCTCTTCGCACACGGTGTGGAGGTTCAGCTCGCGCATCAGCCCTTTGAGGCGGGTGTAGCTCGGCGATCCCGGCGCGCGCACCTTCAGCCAGTCGGGTTTGGGTTGACGCGGTTGCGCGGGTGTGGCGGGCGTGAGGGCAATGACGCGGGGCACTTCTCTGTATTATATCGGTCCGTGGCGCTCTTCCATCACATCGACCTCCGCGTGATGTGGTCCGACACCGACCCGGCGGGCATCGTCTGGTTCGGCGTCTTCTTCCGGTACTTCGAGCATGCCGAGGAGGACCTTTACCGGCGTCTCGGCAGCGACCGCACCTCGCTGCTGCGCGCGCTCAACATCTTCATGCCCCGCACGTCGCTGCAGTCCGCTTTTCGATCGCCGGCCAGGCTCGGCGATGAAATCGCGGTCGGCGTCGGCGTTGCCGAAATGACCGATCGACGGATTGCCTTTGCTTTCGACATCCACGAGCGCGGCACCGGCCGCCTGATCTGCGAGGCGTCGTACCGCGTCGCCTGCGTGGACGCGACGACCTTCGCGGCGCGAGCGTTTCCTGACGAAGTCGCCAGGCTCCTTGCTGGGGCACGGACGAACGCCGAACGGCGAACGGCGAACGGCGAACGATCCAGGAAGGCATAAGCCGTGTCAGCCACTACTGCCGAGGCGCTCGGCGTTCCGGAGATCTTCAACGCGGCGGCGCATTTCGTCGATCGCAACGTGACCGAAGGGCGGGGGGCGCGGATCGCGATCGAGTGCGGCGACGCGCGGATCACGTATGCGGACGTGCAGGAACACGTGAACCGTGTCGGCGCCGCGCTGCGAGGCATCGGCGTGCGGGCTGAGGACCGCGTGCTCCTCCTCCTGCTCGACGGACCGGAGTTCGTCTACGCCTTCTTCGGCGCGATCAAGATCGGCGCGGTGCCCGTTCCGCTCAACACGCTGTGGAAGCCGGCCGACTATCAGTACGTGATTCGCGATTCGCGCGCCTCCGTGATGATCGTCAGCGCCGAGCTGCGGCCGGCGATTGACCGCATTCCCGACGCCGAGCGCCGGTCCCTGCAGCACGTCATCGAAGTCGGCGCTCCCGACTCGCGCTCGCCGCAGTCGTTCGCGCGATTCGAATCACAGAGCGACGCCGGGCTCGACGCCGAGCCGACCAGCCGCGACGCACCGGCGTTCTGGCTCTATTCCTCGGGCAGCACCGGGGCGCCGAAAGGGTGCGTCCATCTGCAACACGATATGGTCGTGTGCGCCGAGCTGTTTGGCAAAGGCGTGCTCGGCATCCGCCAGAGCGATCGGTGCTTCAGCGTCGCGAAGCTGTTCTTCGCGTACGGTCTCGGCAACGCGTTGTACTTTCCGTTCTCGGTCGGCGCGACCGCGATTCTCTGGCCGGGGCCGCCCACGCCGCAGAACGTCTACGCGATGATCGAACGCCACAAGCCGACGCTGTTCTACTCGGTGCCGACTGGATACGGCATGCTCCTGGCGCATGAGAGGCCTGTCTCGCCGAAGCTCGTCGATGGCGCAGAAGAGCGAAGGCGGGATTTCGATCTGTCCTCGATCCGCCTCGCGGTGTCTGCTGGCGAGGCGCTGCCCGCCTCGCTCTACGAGCGGTTCAAAGCGCGCTTCGGCGTGGACATCATCGACGGCATCGGATCGACAGAAACGCTGCACATGTTCATCTCGAACCGTCAGGACGCCATTCGCCCGGGATCGAGCGGGCGCGTGGTCGAGGGCTACGAGGCGAAACTGCTGGACGACGAGGGCAAGGCAGTCGCGCCCGGAGAGATCGGCAACCTCTGGATCCGCGGAGATTCAGTCTGTGCGGGCTACTGGAACCAGCACGAGAAGACGAAGAACACCATCGAAGGGCATTGGATCCGTACCGGCGACAAGTTCACCGTCGACGCCGACGGCTACTACTGGTACGCCGGACGCGGCGACGACATGCTCAAGGTGGGCGGGTTGTGGGTGAGCCCGGTCGAGGTCGAAAACGCGATTGTCGCGCATGATGCCGTCCTCGAGTGCGGCGTCGTCGGACACGAGGACCACGACGGCCTGGTCAAGCCGAAGGCGTTCGTCGTGCTGCGTGACGATGCGACCGGTTCGCCCGACCTGGCGAGGAGCCTGCAGCAGTTCGTCCGCGAGCGTCTGGCCGAGTACAAGCGCCCGCGGTGGGTCGAGTTCGTGGCCGAGCTGCCGAAGACCGCCACCGGCAAGATTCAGCGGTTCAAGTTACGCGACCTCGGCTAGCGCCACGAGGGCGGTCTCCGACACCAGTATCCGACACCAGTATCCGACACCGGTCTCCGACACCAATCTCCGACACCGATATCCGACACCGTTGCCAAACATTGCTATCGTCGATCCCGTCTAAGGTGGCAATATGCGCGACTTCCGATATGCCATCCGCCTCCTCCTGAAGAATCCCGGGTTCACGCTGACCGCCGTCCTGACGCTGGCGTTGTGCATCGGCGCCAACACCGCGATTTACACGGTGGTCGACCGTGTGCTGCTACGGGCGCTGCCCTATCCGCGTCCCGAGCGGCTCGCGATGATCACGCGCCATTACGAGGGTGGCGGCGCAACGGAAGACGACACCTCGCAGAGCGGTTTTACCTGGGTCGCGCTGCGCGACGGCGTTGCGGCGGTCCTCGATCTCGCCGCCTTCTCGGGTCTTGGCGGCGGCGTGAACCTGGTCGCGGGCGATCGCGCCTCGTCGGTCCAGCAGCAGCGGATCTCGGCCGGCTATTTCCGCGTCCTCGCGGTCCAGCCGGAGATCGGGCGTGAATTCAGCGCCGACGAGGATCGCGTCAACGGTCCGGCGGTGGCGCTGTTGAGCCACGCGCTCTGGACGCGCGCCTTCAGCGCCGATCCGTCGATCGTCGGCCGCTCGATCATGCTGCGCGGCGAGCCGCATACGGTCGTCGGCGTCATGCCCGACTCGGTCCAATGGGGCACCGCGATCGACGTATGGACGCCGCTGCGGCCATCCCCCCAGGGGGAGGGTGGTGGGGAGAACTACGGACTGATTGCGAGATTGAAGGACGGCGTGAGCTGGCCGCAGGCGGTCCAGCAGATCGGATCGGCGACCGCGACGCTGGCGCGCGAGCGGTACCGAAGTCCCCGAGGCGATACCGTCGTGCGATTCAGCGCCATACCGCTGCAGCGCGGGTTGACGGATGAGACGCGCCAGCCGTTGCTGATTCTCTGGGGCGCCGTCGGCATCGTCCTGCTCATCGGCTGCGTGAACATCGCGGGCCTCTTGACCGCGCGCGGCGTGGCGCGCGCGCCTGAGATCGCGACCCGCATCGCGCTCGGCGGTGGTCGCGGCACGATTGTGCGTCAGCTCCTGACGGAAAGCGTCGTCCTGGCGGCGTGCGGCGGCTTCGCGGGAATGGCCATCGGCTGGGCCGCTTCGCGCCTGCTGGCCTCGTGGCTGACGGCGGCCTTCGGCATCACGGGCGACGTCGGACTGGATGCGCGCGTGCTCGCGATGACGAGCGGCCTCGCGCTGCTGACGAGCGTGGCATTCGGACTGCTTCCGGCGCTCCAGGCGAGCCGTGTGGATCTGCGGAGCGCGCTCATCGAATCGGGCGGCACGTCGATCGCCGGGAGCGCACGCAGCTGGCCGCGGCGGCTGACCGTGACGGCGGAAGTCGCGCTCGGTGTGATCCTGCTCGTCGGCGCCGGGTTGTTGATCCGCTCGTTCGATTACCTGATGGGGCAGCCACCCGGTTTCGACGGCACCCATGTGATGACCGCCACGGTCTCGCTGCAGGATGCGCGATACCGGACGAGCGACACGGTCGCGCGTCTGTTCGACGACACGCTGCTCCGGCTGCGAGCCATCCCCGGCGTCGAACGTGCCGCAGCGGCGCTGACGCTGCCGTACGAGCGCGCGCTCAACAACGGATTCCGTCTCGTCGGCGGTCCGCCGGAGTCGCGGATCATCAACATGACATACGTGACGCCCGAGTACTTCGACGCGCTGCGGATCCCGATTGTGCGGGGCCGCGCGTTCGCGCCGTCTGACGGCGCCGGCGCTCCGCCGGTGATCGTCGTCAACGAGGCGTTCGTGCGACGCCATTCCCCCGGCGAAGATCCGATCGGGCGGCAAATCGCCAGCGGCGGCGTGACGCGCACCATCGTCGGCGTCGCCGGAGATGTGCCGCAGAAAGTGGCGTTCGGCAATGCCGGTCCATTCGGTACGTCGCCGGCGTCCTACGTGCCGGAAGCGCAGGTCACGAACGGCTTCGTCACGATGGTGCACACGTGGTTTTCGCCAAGCTGGATCGTGCGCCTCTCCGGGCCGCAGGAAGGCATCGTCGCGCAGATGCAGAAGGCGGTGGCCACCGTCGATCCCCTGCTGCCGGTCGTCAAGTTCCGGACCCTGGACGATGTGCGCGGCGAAGCGGTGGCGACGCCGCGTGCGCAGGCGATGCTGCTCGGCACGCTGGCCGCGCTCGCGCTGCTGCTCGCCGCCGTCGGCCTCTACGGGCTGGTGGCGAACGGCGTGGCCGAGCGGACGCGCGAACTCGGCATCAGGATCGCGCTCGGGGCCTCGTCGCGTCAGGCGATGGCGTCCGCGGCGCTGCCCGGTCTCGCGCTCGCGCTCGTCGGCGTCGTGATCGGCGGCGTCGGCGCGCGCCTGGCCGCGTCGACATTGCGTCATCTGGTCTGGGGAGTGTCGGTGGCGGATCCACTGACGTTCGCCGCCGCGATCGGGACGGTGCTCGCCGTCGCCGCGCTCGCCGCGCTCGTGCCGGCGCTGCGGATCGTGCGGCTGAATCCGATCACCGCGCTGCGTTCGTAATTCCCAGGAGCCGAGCGACACCGGGGCTATGATGTGGCCCACGTGCATCCTGCAAGCCGTTTCTCCCAAAGGACGTGGAGAGGGTGATCGCGAAACTGGATCGGCGGACAGTACTCCTTGGATTGGCGGCAGGCGGCGTGATCGCGTGCGCGCGGCGAGGGAAAGAGTCTGCAGACTCGGACCGCGCGCGAGTGGTCACGGTGTTCTTTGGAACCTACACGTCAGGAGACAGTCCGAGCAAAGGCATCTACACCGGACGACTCGATCTCGACACCGGGGCGCTGACCAGCGTTGCGCTGGCGACGTCCTCGGCCGACCCGTCGTACGTCGCACTGCATCCGAGCGGCCGCTTTCTTTACGCGGTCAACGAAGTTGCCGACTTCGAAGGGATCGCGAGCGGTGGCGTCGAGGCATTCGCGATCGGGCCGTCCGGGACGGCATTGCGACGGCTCAATCAGGTTGCGTCGGGCGGTGGGGCGCCCTGTCACCTCGCGGTGGATCGGCTGGCCACGGTCGTTGTCGTCGCCAACTACGGTGGCGGCAGCGTCGCGAGCTTCCCG
>Ga0310810_10005623_pt1 | contig 14053 bp, 14 predicted proteins | sample NCmetagenome_FD_207641 | JGI IMG/M metagenome (GOLD analysis project Ga0310810, IMG submission 207641) | Soil microbial communities from experimental microcosm in Duke University, North Carolina, United States - NC | ecosystem: Engineered > Artificial ecosystem > Soil microcosm > Unclassified ... | reverse complement strand
TTGCGCGAGATCGGCCGCGGCCCCATAGGTGGAACTCAGAAACTCGAGCAGCAGCGCGTCGGGTGCGGGCACCGCACGAACGGCGTCATAAGGCAGAATGAACTCGCCGAATGTCGCGTTGAAATAGGCCCCTTGTGGAACCGGTCGGCTGCGAAACCCTTCCGGTTCCGGGTAAGCATACGAGTAGAACGCCGCTTGGGGGAACGCGTCGTTGCCGGGCCAGAAACCGGCGCTGCTGACTTCATGCGAATAGGCTTCGCGTGTGATCGCATCGGGAAGGCCCGGCACGCCTCCAGGATGAAGCGGAGCACGCCGGCCGGAGAACCGCGTCACTGCAAGATCGAAGCTGCCCCAAAAGAAATGGACCGGACTCACCTTGCCCAGGAAGGCGCTGCGGAAGAGTTTGAAGATGCGATCGGCTTGGATTAGCGCGCGCCAGAAGCGATGCGCGGCATCGGCATCGTAGCTGGCGTGAATGTTGTCTTCAGAAAATCGAGTGGGGTTGGGTATCTCGTTCGGCATCTCGTTGATTGCGACCGAAATCCCCATGTCGGACAAAAGGACCATCACGCGGCGATGGAAGTCTGCGACGCTTTGCGGTTCGAGGGGAAGCTCGCGCGCCTCGCCGCGGCTATCGCGGACGACCAGCCGGTGGTCGACAAAATCGAATTCCATCTCGAAGACTTCGTTGCCGAACGAGATCGGCGACGTGCCGAGCCCGCGGGCTGTCACGTAGAGAGGAACCTGCCAGCTATGGTTCACCCAAGGCGTCAGACTTAAGCGAATTTTGCCGGCGATTTGTGTCCAAAGCTGCAATGTCGCGGCCGTTTCACGCCATTTAGGGTACGGAATCTCCGGCCAAACATCGTTTTCGCGCATCGTTTGCCCTTCCTGAGCATCCCTCGACGCTTTTTTTCACCCAATTCTGCGCTTCAACCGCGTGTTTTCACCCAATTCTGCGCTTCAACCGCGTGTTTTCACCCGATTTTGTGCTTCAAACGCGCCGCGTAGAAGCCGTCCATGCCGCCTTTTTCGGCCCACAAGAATGGCAATGTCCTCAGATCGCCATCTTCGGAAATGAACCGCGGATCGAAAACGTCTTCGGCGCGAATGGGTTCGCGCGCAAAATCGCTGCGCCGCGCGAGGAAAGAGGCAATGCGTTCCTCGCCCTCTTCAGGTTCGAGCGAGCACACGGCGTAAACGAGAACGCCGCCGGGTGCAGTCATCTCCGCGGCCGCTTCAACCAATTCGTGTTGCAGAGTCTCGCAGATGCTCAGATCGGCAGCGGTTTTCAGCCACGGCAGATCCGGATGCCGCCGGATGGTGCCGGTGGCGGTGCAGGGCGCATCGAGCAGCACGAAAGGCGAAGGCGAGGGCGGACGCCAATCGCGCGCATCGGCCGCAACGAGTTCGGCGTTGAGCTGCAAGCGCTCCAAGTTTTCCCGCACCAGTGCGAGACGGTCGGATGAAACATCGACGGCCGTTACCTGCGCGCCGGCGCTTGCGAGCTGCGCTGTTTTCCCGCCGGGAGCGGCGCAGAGATCGATCACGCGCTTTCCCGCAATGTCGCCCAACAGACGCGACGGCAGAGACGCCGCAAAATCCTGCACCCACCAGTGCCCTTCCGAAAAACCGGGGAGCGCCTCGATGCGGCCCGCATCCGTCAAGCGCAGACGGCCAGGCGCAAGCGGCACTGCTTCGGCGAAATCCGAATGCGGATCGTCTTCGCGGCGGAACGTGAGATCGAGCGGCGGAACAGCGGCATGCGCCTCGGCAATCGCGCGCGCCGTTTCCTCGCCGTAGGTTTCCATCCAGCGCGGCCACAGCCAATCGGGCGTGTTTAGAGCCGCCGCATCCTGTGCGGCGATCACTGCCGCGCCTTCCCGCGTCACGCGCCTGAGCACGGCGTTGATCAGCCCCTTGAAGTGCACGGCTTTGGCATCCTCCTGCGCCAGGCGGTTGGCGGCGTCCACCGCGGCGTGCGGCGCCACGTTCAGGAACAGCAGCTCGCAAGCGCCTGCGATGAGGATTTCCAGCGTCGGACCCGCCTTGTGCGGCGGCGGCGGCTTGGGAACGAACGTCGCGATCAGCGCTTGCAGCTGGCCGAAACGCCGCAGCGCAGTGGTCGCGATCGCGCGCGCAAACGCGGAATCGCGGGACGCCAATCCGCTGCCCGCCAGAGCAGACGCCGCCGCAACATCGAGCGGACGTTTCTGCCGCAATACGTCGGAAAGAATGCGGATCGTCGCGCGGCGGGCGGCAAGCCCGGAAGGAGCGGAATCGGGCCTGCGGCTCAACTCCAGGGACCGGCTTCTGGTGCCTGTCCCATCTCCGCGGCCATCGCTTGCAGCCTCGCCACGCGCTCCTCGGTCGAGGGATGCGTTGCGAACAGGTTCGTGAGACCGCCGCCGCCGTGCAGCGGATTGATGATGAACATGTGCGCGGTAGCGGGATGCGTCTCCGCGTCAATGTTCTCCACGCGCTCTGCCGCCGAGGAAATCCGCTTGAGCGCGGAAGCCAGCCACAAGGGCCGCCCGGAAATCATCGCGCCGCTGCGGTCGGCCTCGAATTCACGCGTGCGGCTGATTGCCATCTGCACCAGCGCCGCGGCAAGCGGGGCCAGGATCATGATCAGAATTCCGCCGACCGCGCCCATCTGGTTGTTGCGGCGGTCGCCGCCGAACAAGGACGAGAAATAGGCCCATTGCGCCAGCATCGAAATCGCGCCCGCCATGGTCGCCGTGATGGTCATCGTCAGGGTGTCGCGGTTCTTCACGTGGCTCAGCTCATGCGCGAGCACGCCGGCAAGTTCTTCCTGATTGAGCCGTTCCAGGATGCCGGTCGTCACGCAAACGGCGGCGTGTTCCGGATTACGTCCGGTTGCGAACGCGTTGGGCTGCGGGTTCTGCGCGATGAAGACGCGCGGCATCGGCAGGCCGGCATTTTCGGCAAGCACGCGCACCAGATGAACGAGATCCGGCGCGCTGGTCTCGTCGACTTCCTGCGCGCCGTACATCCTCAAGACGATCTTGTCCGAGTTCCAGTAGGCGAACAGGTTCGTCCCGGCCGCGAACAGGAACGCCATGACCATGCCGCTCTGCCCGCCGATGAGATAACCCACCGCGACAAACAGCCCGGTCAACGCCGCCATCAGGATGCCGGTACGAAACAGATTCATCAAAGAAACCCTCGACTTGTGGACGGCTGTCGTCGCGCACCCGTCCGCGTGCTATTATGTAAGAACAGGGGGCATTCCGGAAAAGGGCGCTTCCATGAGCGACAAGACCAAATCGGTGGAAGAAAAGACGAAATCGGTGGACGAACGGTCGCGCGAGCGCAACCTGCCGCCCGAGGCGCTGCGCGCCCTGGCCGAAGCCGAGGAACGCCGCCGCCAGGCCAGGTTGGCCGAGGCCTCGTCCCCTCCTAAGCCCAAGGAGATGAAGGGTCCCCACGGCCTTGATCCCACGCGCTACGGCGATTGGGAGAGAAAAGGAATCGCTAGCGATTTTTGATTCTGTTCATGTTTTGTACTAGTCTGCCTGCGCCTCCCGCGTCGGGGAAACATGCGCAAGCGTCCTCTCTGGAGCATCGTCCTTTCGTTGGCGGGGCTGCTGCTTTTCGCCGCGGCCTCGCTCGAGGCCGCCTTCGCGCCAGCGCCGAAACTCATTGTATCCCAAGGACTTGAAGGTCCGGTGCGCGCGACCGTCGAGCGCGTCATCGACGGCGACACCATCGAGGTCCGGGCCGACATCTGGCTCGGCCAGAGCGTTTTGATCCGTGTACGGATCGATGGAATCGACACCCCCGAGCTCGAAGCGCGCTGCCCCGAAGAGCGCCAACGTGCTGTCGCCGCACGAGATTTCCTGGTCCACCGGCTCGCCGGCGGAGCGGCCGTGAAGCTCAGCCGCGTCACCTACGACAAATATGGAGGCCGTGTGCGTGCTCGCGTAAGCGACGCGCAAAGCGACATCGCCGACGCCCTGCTCGCGGCCGACCTCGCCCGGCCCTATTACGGCGGCCGCCGCGAACCCTGGTGTTGAAAGAGCTTAGCGCTGCGACACGCCCGACGTCGTGTCCGCGCGCCGCGCCGTACTGGCGGAGGGAAGCCCGTTCGCCCCCGTGCCCAGAATCTTGACCGCCGTGCTCGACGTGCCCGCCTTGTCGAATTTCAGCGTCAGAATGAAGCTATCGCCTTCTTTCAGCGGCGCTTTGAGCCCGACCAGATTGAGGTACCGTCCACCCGGCGAAAAGTTCACCGTGCCGCCCGGCGGAATCTCGATCGGCGCTATCGGCGAGGCGCGTCCGCCAGCCTGGTCGTCTTTCAATTCAACATGGTCGGCAGCAGATACCTCCACGCCGATCAGCTTGTCCGCGTCCTTCGCGCTGACGATGTGAAGATAAATGGCAGCATTCATTGCGTTGCCGCTTGCCCGCGTCCATGCCTCGGTAATGTCGACATTGGCCTTCGCGGCCAGCGCCGCGGCCCGCGCCTTGGCCGCATTGTCGCCGCCCACTCCGGGTGCGGCCGGTGCGGCCGGCGACGTTCCGGGCGTCGGCAACGGCAACGTATTCTGCGCAACCGCGTTGAACGCGCCGCAAAACACGAGCACGGATACGGTGGCGGCACAAAGGCGGGAGGGCGTGACTGTTCTCAATCGCCTGAACCCTGTGGTGTGCATGGCATCCTCCCTGGTAAGAGCCGTAAACTGTATTGGAACAACAGCGCCTGACCGTTCTTTTGGTTGCACCTGAACATGAGAACTTACTAAGGCTTAGCCGGGCCGCTGGTCGTCTTTATAGTCTAGCTCGTGGCCCCGCTTAAGCAGAAGGTGGCTTGGATGACCGGTAAATTTCTTGTGGGCGTGGCGGTTGCTGTCGTTGTGGTCATTCTCCTCGCCGGCCTCTACACGCTCTGGGTTGGTGGGGAAACCTCGCGCAATTGGTCGAACAAGCTGATGCGTCTGCGCGTGCTGGCGCAGTTCATCGCGATTCTTGTCATCATGGCAGTCCTCTACCTGTCTTCGAAGTAGGACCATGGGCCCTTATGTCTGCGAGAGGCCCTTGAGCGGCGGACCATTCCGATGTTCATAGGCGCCCGTTCGCCAATGTCAGGATCGCGCCATGAATAGCCCCAGCCCCAAAACCCTCTACGACAAGATCTGGGCCAGTCATTTGGTCCACGAAGCTCCGGGCGAGGCGAGCGTCATCTACATCGATCGCCATCTGGTGCACGAAGTCACGAGCGCCCAGGCGTTCGAGGGCCTGCGCGAAGCGGGACGCAAGGCGCGCCGGCCGGACCTGACGCTTGCCGTGGCGGACCACAACGTGCCCACCACCGACCGCAGCAAGGGCATCGCCGATCCGGAATCGGCCAACAGCGTCGCGACGCTGGAAAACAACGCGCGTCAGTTCGGTATCGAATTTTTCGGCATGAACGATATCCGCCAGGGGATCGTGCACATCATCGGTCCGGAACAGGGTTGGACGCTGCCCGGGCTTACGATCGTGTGCGGAGATTCGCACACGGCGACACACGGGGCATTCGGCTCGCTCGCTTTCGGCATCGGCACCTCCGAAGTAGAGCATGTTTTGGCGACGCAGACGCTGCTCACCACGCGCGCCAAGAACATGCGCGTGAGCGTCGACGGCAAACTGCCCATCGGGGTGACCGCGAAGGACGTGATCCTCGCGATCATCGCCAAGATCGGAACGGCGGGCGGCACGGGCTACGTGATCGAATACGCCGGCGACACGATCCGTGCGCTGTCGATGGAAGGGCGGATGACGGTCTGCAACATGTCGATCGAAGCCGGGGCGCGCGCCGGTCTCATCGCGCCCGATCAGACAACGTTCGATTACCTGCGCGGCCGTCCGCGGACGCCCAAAGCGGGCGCGTGGGAAGCAGCCGTGAATTATTGGCGCACGCTGAAGTCGGACGATGACGCGAAGTTCGACGCCGAAGTCTCGCTGCACGCGCGCGACATCGCGCCGATGGTGACGTGGGGCACCAGTCCGGAGCAGGCGTTGCCGATCACCGGATGCGTGCCCGATCCGACGAGCGAAAGCGACCACAACAAGCGCGAGGGCATGAACCGCGCGCTCGCTTACATGGACCTGAAGCCCGGCACGCCTTTGAGCCAGGTGCGGATCGATCGCGCCTTCATCGGCTCCTGCACCAACGGCCGCATCGAGGACCTGCGCGAGGCGGCGAAGATCGTCGAACACGAACTCAGCCGCGGACACCGCGTCGCCGCCCATGTCGGCGCCATGGTCGTTCCCGGATCGGGCCTGGTGAAAGAGCAGGCCGAGCAGGAAGGTCTGGATGAGATCTTCCTGAAAGCCGGGTTCGAATGGCGGGAGGCGGGCTGCTCGATGTGTCTTGCCATGAACGCCGACAGGTTAGAACCGGGTGAGCGTTGCGCCTCGACTTCGAACCGCAATTTCGAGGGGCGGCAGGGGCGCGGCGGACGCACCCATCTGATGAGCCCGGCGATGGCGGCGGCCGCGGCAATCGCCGGCCACTTGGCAGATGTGCGGGAATTTCAATGACTTGAAATTTCTACCTTGCTATGGTAGATTTCTACCATCGGGAGGTAGACATGGGCCTGAATATCAAGAAACCCTCCACGGAAGCGGCCATCCGCGAATTGGCGGCTTGCACCGGCCAGAGTCTGACCGACACCGTAGAATCCGCAGTGCTGGAAAAGCTCAATCAACTCAAAACCGCCAAGCGCAAAGAAACGCTTGAGGAACACTTGGCACTTCTTCGACCGATTCAGGAGGCGTTGAGGGCACAGCGAATCGATCCGAACGACAAACGCACGGCTCGTGAGCTGATTGAGGAACTCTACGATGAAGACGGCCTGCCGAAGTGATCGTCATCGATGCTTCCGCCTTCGTGGCCATTGTCGAAGAGGAAGATGGATTTGAGCGGCTCGTCAGGACGCTTGTTGCGTTCGATGCGCGTCGCATTTCGCCCGTCTCGTTCGTTGAAGTGGCGCTAATCCTTGCTCGGAGACACAAGAGCCCTATCGAGCTTGCTGATAGATACCTGCGGCAAGCTGCTATCGAACTGCATCCGATCGATTCCGATCAAGCCAACTGGGCGCGCCGTGCGCATTTGACCTACGGCAAAGGACGCCATCCCGCGCGGCTCAATCTCGGAGATTGTTTCTCTTACGCCGCAGCGAAAGCCTTGGATGCGCCGCTCTTGTATGTCGGCGGCGATTTCGCGAGGACGGACGTTCGCACCGCTTAAAAAAAGCTGATTGGGTCGACGTCGATTGTGAGCCGTACGTTCGCTGGGATTTTCGCACTCGCGAGCCACGTGCGTAAGTAGCTTTGGATGTCGATGCCCTTTTCCGCCTGCACGAGAAGACGCTCGCGCGTGCGCCCGCGCAGCACCTGATAAAATGCGGGCGCCGGTCCCCACACCGCGATGCCGTGCGCTTTGGGCGCTGTCAGTGCAAGATCGCGGCCCGTTTCGCGCACGCGGATCGCATCGGTGCCCGCGAGAATGAGCGAGGCGAGCCGCCCGAACGGCGGAATCCGGCCGCGCTCGCGCACGCGAATTTCCTCTTCGAGGAAGGCATCGCGCCCGGTTTCGGCGAGCGCGCGCATCACGGGGTCGTCCGGATTGCGCGTCTGGATCAGCACCTGACCGGGGCGGTCGCCGCGTCCCGAACGTCCCGCCACCTGATGCAGCAGCTGGAAGCTCCGCTCGGCTGCGCGCGGATCTCCGGCACCGCCGCCGAGGTCCGCATCGATGATGCCGGCGAGCGTGAGCTGCGGAAAATGATGTCCCTTGGCAACGATCTGCGTGCCGATCATCACGTCGATCTCGCCCCGGGCGAAAGCGCGAATGGCGGCCTGCGTCTGCGCCGGTCCCAAAAACGTATCGCTCGAAGCGATCGCAACGCGCGCTTCGGGAAAGGCCGCGCGGAATTCTTCCTCCACGCGCTCCACACCGGGACCGCAGGCGATGAAGCTCTCCTCGGCGCCGCATTGCGGACAGCGAACGGGCAACGCGGTCTCGTAGGCACAATGATGACACACCAGCCGCTTGCGGTAGCGATGCTCCACCATCCAGGCAGAACAATTGCGGCATGTTTCCTTGTGGCCGCAATGGGTGCACAGGGTGAGCGGCGCATAGCCGCGCCGGTTCAAGAAAAGCAGCGCCTGCTCGCCCGCGCGCAGCGTCGCATCCAACGCGGCACGCAAAGACGGCGAAAGGAATTGTCCGGGCTCGCCGTGCTCGCTGCGCATATCGATCAGGCGCACCTCGGGCATCTCGGCGGCGCCATGGCGATGCGCAAGCTTCAGCCATTCGTAGCGGCCGTTCTTGGCGTTGGCGTAGGTTTCGATCGATGGCGTCGCGGAAGCGAGCACGATCGGGCAATTCTCCAACCGCGCGCGTACCACCGCCATGTCGCGGGCGTGATAAATCACGCCCTCCTCCTGCTTGTAGGCGTGCTCGTGCTCCTCATCGACGACGATGAGGCCCAATTTCGGATATGGGAGGAACAGTGCCGAGCGCGCGCCCACGATGACACGAGCTTCGCCGCTCATGACTGCTCGGTAGACCCGCTTACGTTCGCGCTTCGACAGATCGGAGTGCCATTCCATCGGCTGGCAGCCGAAGCGTGCCGCGAAGCGGTCGAGAAATTGCACCGTCAGCGCGATCTCAGGCAGCAGGATCAACGCCTGCCGGCCTCCCAAGAGCGCTTCGGCGACCGCTTCGAAATAGGCCTCCGTCTTGCCCGAGCCGGTGACGCCGTCGAGCAGAGTGACCGAGAATTCGCGCTTCTTCACCGCATCGCGTAAGTGCTCGGCGGCGCGCAGCTGATCCGGGCTGAGCTTGACTGCGTCGAATTCGTGATCGGGAGCGGGGCAAGGCTCGAATTCCGGCAGCGCGACCCATTTCAGCGCACCCGCGTCGGCAAGCGATTTCACGACGCCGGGACTGACACCCGCCAATTCGGCAATTTCGGCGGGCATGCGCGCCAAGCCGTCGGCCATCCGCTCCAGAACGAGAGCACGCGCAGGGGTCATGCGCGAGGGGGCTACGCCCGAAATGACGAGCGCGCGGCGGGCCATTTCGGGCTCGATCACGCCGCGGACGCGGAGCGCCTGTGCCAGGACCGCGCCGGGCGCGGACAGCGTGTAGCGCGCAACCCAATCAACGAAATCGCAGAGCGCCGCGGGGAGGCGGAAATCTTCCACAGGCTCCGCCGTGCGCAGCTTGTCAGCGGCGACTGCGCCTTCGGCCTTGCCCCACACCACGCCGATCAGCTCGCGTGCGCCTAAAGGCGCGCGCACGAGAAGCCCGCGCCGCGGCGCCACGCCCGGCGGCAACAAGTAATCGTACGGCGCCTGCAAAGGCAGCGGCAGCAGAACGCCTACGCGAGCAGGCGCAGCAGCCATGGCCGGCATGATTGAGGCTTGTGGCGGCACGCGATTCCCTTCATGCATTCCGGCGAAACCAGTTTCTCCCGGCCTCGCCGCCGGTCAAGCAGGACGTTCAGCAATGAAACTCTTTCTCGACAGCGCCGATCCCAAGGAAATCGCGTCTCTGGCCGCCACCGGCCTGGTCGACGGCGTCACCACCAATCCCTCGCTCGCCGCCAAGAGCGGGCAGAACCTGTTCGACGCGTTGCGCGCAATTTGCGATTCCGTACCGGGCTCGGTCAGCGCCGAAGTCGTGGCGACCGAAACGAACGCGATGATCACCGAGGGCAAGCGGCTGGCGAAGATCGCGCCCAACATCACCGTGAAGGTTCCGCTGACTTGGGATGGATTGAAGGCGTGCAAGGCGCTGTCGTCGGAGGGCCACAAAGTCAACGTCACGCTCTGTTTCTCGCCCAATCAGGCGCTGCTCGCTGCTAAAGCCGGCGCCACCTTCATTTCGCCGTTCATCGGCAGGCTGGACGATGCCGGCCATGACGGCATGGCGCTGATCCGCGAAATCCGCCTGATCTACGACAATTACGATTATCGCACGGAGATTCTGGCCGCTTCGATTCGGCATCCGACACATGTGCGCGATGCCGCAATGGCGGGTGCGGATGTCGCCACCATGCCGCCGGCGATCTTTCGCCAGCTCATCCAGCACCCGCTGACCGACAAGGGATTGGCCGCCTTTCTCGAGGATTGGAAGAAAACCGGCCAGTCCATCGTGTGAGGCCGCGACGCGATGGCAGCGCGCGTGCAACAGCTCGCCCGACAGTGGCTGGCCAGTCTCGCCCATGAGCGGCGCCTGAGCCCGCACACGCTGCGCGCCTATGGCGACGACGTGCAGCGCTTTCTTGATTTCCTTGCTTCTTATCGCGGCAGCGAAGTAACGCTCGCGATACTGCAAGGTTTGCGCCCGGCCGATGTGCGCGCGTTTCTGACCGCGCGGCGGGGCGAGGGCCTAGGTGCGCGCGGCATTCAGCGCGCGCTGGCGGCATTGCGCTCGTTCTGGCGCTATCTCGAACGCGAGAATCTTGCCGAAGGCGCGGCGCTGCGCGCGGTGCGGAGTCCCAAGCTGCCGCGCACGCTGCCGCGCCCCTTGAGCGAAGCCGACGCGCTGCGCACGATCGACGAAGCGGGCGAGGACGAGGAGCCCTGGATCGCGGCGCGCAACGCCGCGCTGGTGACGCTGCTTTACGGCACGGGCTTGCGCATTTCGGAAGCGCTGAGTCTGAAGCGAGGCGATACGCCGTTGGGCGACACGCTGACCGTCCTCGGCAAGGGCAGCAAGGAGCGCGCGGTGCCCGTCATCGCCGCGGTGCGCGACGCGGTAGCGGCCTACGCGAAACTTTCACCGTATTCGCCGGATCGCAGCAGCCCGCTGTTTCTGTCGCGACGCGGCAAACCGATGGGCCCGCGCGAGGCGCAAGCGTTAATGCAGAATCTGCGCGGCCGGTTGGGGTTGCCGCCGTCGGCCACGCCGCATGCGCTGCGCCATTCCTTTGCGACGCATCTGCTCCAGAACGGCGGCGACTTGCGCGCCGTGCAGGAACTGCTCGGACATGCGTCTCTCTCCACCACGCAAAAATACACCGAGGTGGAGGGCGCGCGCGTGCTCGCGGTCTATCAAGCCGCGCATCCGCGCGCGCGGGCCAAGCGATGAGCGAGGCGAAACCGTTGTCGCTCAGCGAGGAGGTGATCGCCGACGCGGAACTGCCGATTCAGGCGGCCGATCGGCAAAGGATCCTGATCGGCTACGGCATGGCGGCGGCAGGCGCGATCCTGTTCTCGCTGAAGGCGATCATCGTCAAGCTCGCTTATGAACTGGACGTCGATCCCGAAACGCTACTGGCGCTGCGCATGGGCTTTTCGCTGCCGTTCTATTTGGGCGTCGGCTTCCTCGCGATCCGGCCGCGGCAGCACAAGCTCGCGGCGATTCCGTCGCTGCGTCTAACGGTGCGCGCCATGCTTGTCGGCGCGCTCGGCATGTGGGTAGCGAGCTACGCCGATTTTCTCGGGCTGCAATACATCTCGGCGCAATTCGAGCGGCTGATCCTGCTCACCTATCCGATGTTCGTGGTGCTGTTCGGCGCGATGTTCTTCGGCGAAAGAGTGCGGCCGCGCGCGCTGATCGCGCTCGGCGTCAGTTATGCCGGGCTGGGGCTCATTTTCTTAAGCGAGAACGTGTCGGCACAAGGAAGCAATGTGACGCTCGGCGCCGGGCTGGTGCTGATCGGCGCGATCGCGTTCGCGATGTATCAGTTGCTGGCCAAGCGCGCGATCGACGCCATCGGGCCTAAGCTGTTCACCTGCATCGGCATGACGGGCGCGAGTCTCGCAGCGTTCGCGGAATTCTTCACGCACCACCAGGCGAGCCAGCTCTTCGTGACCGGGACGTTGTTGTTCTATGCCGTGCTCGTGGCCATCGCATCGACCGTGCTGCCGACATTTCTGATGAGCGCCGCGCTGTATCGCATTTCGGCGCAGTCGAACGCGACGATCGGGATTCTCAGTCCGGTGTCGACAATCCTGCTCGCGGCGCTGATATTGGGCGAGCGCTTGACCGCGGCCGGCATCGCCGGCATGGCGCTGGTCTTCCTCGGCGTCGGCTGGTTCACGTTTGCGGAGAGGAAGTAATGCGAACCCTTCCTCTTTAGGGGCTATCCCCGTTCGAGTTTGTTGCGCAGGCGGTCGCCGATGCGCGAGACGGGGAAATAGATCAGGACATCGGTGGTGCCGAATTGCCTGTCGATCACCGCACCATCGCCGACGAAAGAGCCGGCGCGCACATAGCCCTTGATCAGCGGCGGAAGCGAACGCAGCGCTTCCTTGGGATCGATGTCGTCCTTCGCCATGCGGTTCATCGAGACGTAGAGCTCGGGCCGCGCCGAAACGCGCTGGCCTTCAGGCACGCTGTGGAAATGTTGCAGATACGACAGCGGCAATTTCAGCTTCTCGGGATCGGTGCCGGGAAAGGAGCCGCAACCGAACATCACATCGATCGCATAGCGGTCAAGATAGACGACGACGCCGCGCCATAAGAGCTGCATCGTGAGCGCCTTGGTGCGGTAGCTCTTGAGCACGCAGGAGCGCCCGAGCTCGAGGTATCGCGTGCCGGGCGGATTGCCCTTGAGCATCGGGGTGAGATCGTATTCGGACGAGGTGTAGTAGCCGCCATGGCAGGCCGCGACCTCGCCCCGCAACAGCCGGTAGCATCCCACCACTGCGGGCTCGCCGTTCGCATCCAGCGCGGCATTGTCGACCACCAGCATGTGGTCACAGAAGGCGTCGTATTTGTCGAAGTCGCGCCGCTGGCCGCGCATTTGCGGGGTCGGAATCGCCGACATCTCTTCGTAGAAGACGCGATAGCGCAGCCGCTGCGCCGCCTCGATCTCGTATTCGGTTTCGGCAATGCGCACTTCGAGCGTGCCGTGCGCGGCAAGCACCGGCCAACGGTCGAGACGGCGAACCGATGGTAGCGGCTCGTGGATGTTTGCAAGCGCGGGCGCGGTCTCCTGCTGGACGGCAGCAATGGAAACAGGGCGGCGACCGAATTGCGGACGTCGCCGTGGGAAGCCCCAGCGGCGAGCCATCAGGCCAAAACGAAATCTCACGCGGCGTGGGGGAGCCATCCCGTTTTCCACGGGCATCCCGAAAAAACGCCAGCCCGTGCGGCCGCGATGAAACCTCATCGGCACGCGTTCCTCCTCCGAAGACCCCTACACCCGTAACGTAGCTTGGCGGCCATAGTACCACGAGGCGCGAAAGCGCGCCCAGTCACTTTCCCGGGTTGGTTGGAACTTAAATAAGCCCTTCTCGTCGGGCCGGTTTTTGAGCCTGCACTAGAAGGATGCAGAAAATCAGTGCCGGCAATCCGATGGCGGCGGCACCGGTGAAGAAGATGGCGTAGGCGTCCATCAGCACCCGCCCTTGTGCAAGCATGTCGACTGTCTGTCCCGAAAATCCCTTCAGGATTTTGCCGAGCCAAGTGTAGCTCGCCGACAGCAGCGCATATTGCGTCGCCGTGTAGCCGAGACTCGTCAGACTCGACATGTAGGTGACGAGTGCCACGCCCGCGAAACTCAACCCGAAGCTGTCGACCGCCATCACGGCAGCGAAGATTTTCAGGTCGCCGCCGGAATAGGCGAGCGGCACATAAGCGGCTACTGCAATAGCCTCGAGCAGAATCCCGAAAACCAGCGTGCGCAAATAGCCGAAGCGCGCGGCGCTGAAACCGGCGGCTGCAATTCCAAGCAGCGACGAGATGAGTCCGGCGGACGCGCGGATACTGCCGACCGCGTCCTTCGAAAAACCGATGTCGTGATAGAAGGTGTTGGCCATCGGTCCCGACACAAAATTCGGAATCTGGTACAGGCTGATCATCGCCAGCATCAGAAGTCCGAGCCAGCGATGGGTTTGGAAGAACGCGACAAAGGGTCCGACCACGGCGTCGAAGAAGCCGCGAACCGTCCACAGCGGCATCGCGGCGTCCTTCTCGTGCATGACGGCATCGGCGCGCGCGGGCTCGGTCGCCTTCACGGTCGCGAAAAAGCCCACGCCCATCAAAGCGGCCATCGCAACGTACGCAGCCGACCATCCCAGG
>Ga0310810_10005622_pt1 | contig 14054 bp, 14 predicted proteins | sample NCmetagenome_FD_207641 | JGI IMG/M metagenome (GOLD analysis project Ga0310810, IMG submission 207641) | Soil microbial communities from experimental microcosm in Duke University, North Carolina, United States - NC | ecosystem: Engineered > Artificial ecosystem > Soil microcosm > Unclassified ... | reverse complement strand
TTGAAAAACAGGCGCGCCTCTGCTTGGAAGGGGATATTGAACGAGGACTACTATTGCTTAATCAACTGCCTCAAACAAACGGCTGGTTTGGGACGCCAACGAGCTGATTAACTCAACGTCTTTAGAAGTTAGGTAGTAGTGCTACGCAGGTGGGGAGATTCTGACCCTATCACGAGAAAAGATCGTTTGGTTACCGCTACCGTTTACTATTGCACGGAGCCCGTTCCGTTCGTTATATTTCGCCTATGGCTGAACATGATCACGATCACGACGAAGGTTCCCATCTCACCGAGATGGATCTGCGGGTGCGCGCGCTCGAAACCATCCTGGTCGAGAAGGGGTATATCGAAACCGCGGCGCTGGATCGCATCGTCGAGCTTTATGAAACCAAGATCGGCCCGCACATTGGCGCGCAGTTGATCGCGAAAGCCTGGAGCGATGCCGGCTTTCGCCAGGCGCTGCTCGAGGATGCAAGCATAGCGGCTCAGAAGTTCGCCGAAGTGGGAAGAGTTGGCGATCATCTTATCGCTGTCGAGAACACGCCGCAGGTGCACAACATGGTCGTGTGCACTCTGTGCTCGTGTTATCCGACTGATGTGCTCGGACTGCCGCCGGCTTGGTACAAATCATTTCCTTATCGCTCGCGCACGGTTAAGAATCCGCGCTCGGTGCTGGCTGATTTTGGCGTCACGCTACCGGAAGAAAGCGAGATCCGGGTTTGGGATTCAACCGCCGAGACCCGCTACTTGGTCCTGCCGATGCGGCCGGCCGGAACTGAAGGTTGGAGCGAAGCGCAGCTTGCGAATCTCATCACGCGTGACTGCATGATCGGCGCCGGCTTGCCCAGAAAGCCAGGGGAGGTGGCCTGATGGACGGCGTGCACGACATGGGCGGCATGGACGGATTCGGCAAGGTCGAACCCGAGCCGAACGAGCCGGTTTTTCATCATCGTTGGGAAAGCCGCGTACTGGCCATGAGCCGCGCTCTCGGAGTCTTCCGCGCCTGGACGATCGATACCAGCCGTCACGCAATTGAATTGATGGCGCCGTCGATGTACTTGACGCGCCCCTACTACGAAAAATGGTTTCTGCGTAATCAAAATCTGCTCATCGAGCGCGGCCTCATCGACGCCGACGAGGTTGCCGCCGGGCACGCTCTGCGCCCGGCTAAAAATCCGACTCGCGGGCCGTTCACAGTGACGGACATTGAAAGAGTCACAAAGCGCGGCTCTTATAGCCGACCGGCGCCCGGGCCGGCGCGCTTCAAAGCCGGCGACCGCGTGCGCACGAAGAACATTCACCCGACCACCCATACGCGCCTGCCGCGCTATGCGCGCGACCGCGTCGGTATGGTCGAGCGGCTGCACGGCGCTCATGTTTTTCCCGACTCTGTCAGTACGGGCAAGGGTGAGGACCCGCAGTGGCTTTACACGGTGCGCTTCGATGCCCAGGAACTATGGGGCGCCGACGCGGATCCAAAGCTGAAAGTTTCCATCGAAGCGTTTGAGCCGTATCTCGAATATGCCTGATTCGCCATCCATCAATCCTGAGACCGCGCGGCACGTGGCGGAGTCGGTTCCGGGCATTCCGCGTGACGAAAGCGGTCCGGTCTTTCGCGCTCCCTGGGAAGCGCATGCGTTCGCCATGGCGCTGGCGCTGTATCAAAAAGGTCTGTTCGCGTGGAGCGAATGGGCTGCGCTGCTTGGCGAACAGATCAAAAAAGCTCAGGCGGCCGGTGATCCCGACACGGGAGAAACCTATTATCATCACTGGCTCGCTACGCTCGAACGCATGGTCGCGGAAAAAGGCGCGGCATCGGAGCAAGCCCTAGCAGAGCACTATCGCGCCTGGGAACGCGCGATGCACAGAACCCCTCACGGCAAACCCATCGAGTTAAGAGCCGAAGACTTTCGGAAGTGACGGCTCGCCCAAACGGGCTCCTCCCCGAGATTTCGGACAGCGCGGCCAAGCAGGAGCAACGCTATGCTGTTTGGAATTGGATAACTGCGTGTGTGCTTACGCAATAAGCGGTCGGATAAACCTGCGGCTCGTCTCGGACGAGCCGCAGGTCGCGGTGTGTTATTGCACAGGAGTTGGCACCGGGATGTTGTAGAGCCGCGAAACATTGTCGCGGACTAACTTCGCGCGCACGTCGGCGGGAAGGGCCCCCAGGTCGCGGCTGATCACTTGACGCGAGCTTGGCCACGTGGTGTTGCCGTGGGGGAAGTCGCTGGACCACATGCAGTTGTCCTGACCCCACCAGGAGAGCATATGGCCGCCCACGGCGTCATTGAAGAAGGTCGTGTAGATCTGGCCGTGGAAATATTCACTCGGCGGTTTTCTGATCATCAGCCCTTCGCGCTTGGCGCCATGGCGCTTGAAATAGTAGTCCCATTGCTCCAACACGAAGGGAATCCAGCCCAGTTCGTTTTCAACCAGAACGATCTTCAGTTTGGGAAAGCGTTCCAGCACGCCTGAATAAATCAGATCGTAAAGGCTATCGACCGACTGAAACAGCTTCATATTGACGCTGTTGTGCTCCGCGGTCATGCCCGTGGCCGTGTCGCCGAGACCGAACGAGCGGGTGCGGCTATAGCCGTGGCCGCTCAGGATGTGCAGATTGACCGGCATGTCGAGGTCTTGAGAAGCATTCCAGAACTTGTCGTAGTGCGGCGAAGAGAAGGGCAGTTCCGGGGGCGGCACCTGCCAGATGACCGAGCCGCGCATCCCCGCTTTGCGGCAGCGCTCCAGTTCTTTTATCGCTTCATCGCTGTCATACATGGAAAGCATCGCGATACCGATCATCCGATCGGGCGCGGCGCTGCAGTAATCGATCAGCCAGTCGTTGTAAACCCGGCAGCAAGCCGCCTCGAGCTCGTGATCGTCGAGGCTCAGACATTTCAAACCGTGGGTCGGATAAAGAACTTCGGCGCTGACGCCGTCGGCCTTCATCTCGGCGACGCGTTTGTTTTTGTCCTGCGCTCCGCCGGGCACGTCGTTAGGCCGCTGGCCGCCGTAATCGGGGGCGTGGTTCTGAAAAGCCTTTGGCAATTCCTTCTGCCAAAGGCCCGCCGGCTCTATTACATGCGAGTCCGAAGAAATCAGAAGTTCGTTGATGGGGGCGTTGGTGTCTTTGCCATAAGTTCTTTCGATAATGGCCATTGGTTTGCTCCTTTTCTTTCTCTGTTTAATAACCCAGGTGCCGAGCGGGGCGCAAGAGCCGAAAATGCAAATGGAGAATGGATAATTGAGAATGGAAAATGACCGGAGCCGCAACGGGAGAACGAAAATCGGAAGGGACAATACGCTGGAGATGCGGGTTGGCAGTGGATTGTTTCGGGGATTGCCGGTGTGGTAGTAGCGGCGAGAGACTCAGTGAATAAGATAATGGACAAGAATGAAAGAGAATGTTGTCAAAGACAAAATCTTTTGCCTTCGCGTTGCGGATGGTGAATGTGGCGAGCTATCTTGAGCGTGAGAGAAAGGAATTTGTCTTATCCAGGCAAATGCTTCGCAGCGGGACCACGATTGGCGCATTGGTGCGGGAGGGGAGCATGCTGAAAGAAAGGCCGATTTCATCCACAAGATGAGCATCGCTCTAAAAGAGGCAAACGAGACGCTTTACTGGCTGGAATTATTGCACAAAGGCGATTATCTCGACGATGGGTGTTTAAATCGATCGGCAGCGAAAGCGAAGAACTGATCAAACTCTTGAGCGCGATTGTAAAAACTTCCAAATCCGCAAAACGCTCCGAGTAATTTTCCATTCTCCATTTTCAATTATCCATTGTGATGAAGTCGTTACGAACGTTTATTGAGGATTTCCGCCGCGCCTATCCGAACGAAGTGGTGTCGATCGCTCGGCAAGTTAATCCGCTCGATTACGACATCACGGCCATCGTCAAACAGCTCGGTGCGCTCAAGAAATTTCCAGTGCTGATCTTTGAGAATCCGCTCGATGCACGCGGGCGTGCGACGGATATGAAAATCGTCATGAGCGCGGAGAATTCGCAGAAGAAGATTCAGGTGGCGCTTGCCGTGCCCGCTGAAATGGATCGCGCCGAGATGGCGCGAGAGTGCCTGCGGCGCGAAGCGGCGAAGATCGGTCCAGTGATCGTCAGCAAAGACGCGGCGCCGGTGAAAGAGATTATTTGCACCGGTGATGCCGTCGATCTCTACGAGCTGCCGCTGCTACGGCACCACGAAATGGACGGGGGGCCCTACGTCGACATGTCGAGCATGGCTCGGGACCGGGTGAGTGGCGTCTACAATTGTTCATACCACCGAATGGAAGTGAAGGACCGAAACCACACCGGTTTCCTGATGACCTTGCAGCACATGTGGCGGATCTTTCGCGGTTATGAGGAAGCGGGCGAAGAATGTCCGGTAGCGACGGTGATCGGTCACCACCCGGCCTACCAAATGGGCGCGTGCTACGGCGGGCCGTTCGAAGTGAGCGAATACGACATCATCGGCGGTTACATGCAGGAACCGCTGCGCATAACGCCTTCGGAAACCTGGGGGGAGCGGCTGCTTGTTCCTGCCGACGCGGAGATCGTCATCGAAGGGGCGCTTCTCCCGGGCAAGCGAATGGTCGAAGGACCGTTCGGCGAAGTGAACGGCTATCTCGGTGTGCAGGGGTTTCAACAATCGGCACACTATGAAGTGCGCGCAATCACGCGGCGGCGCGGCGCGCTGCACACGTCGATCCTCACGCCGGAGGGCGACAAACCGTGGATGGATCTGGCGCGCGAAGGCGCTTATCTGCGCCGTTGCCGCGAAGCCGTGCCGGGCGTGCAAGCGGTGTGCGCCAGCGGACGGCATGCGCTGCTCAATGTTTTTATTTCCATGAAAAAAATGTCCGAAGGCGATCCCGGTCGCGCGGCGGCAGCCGCGTTGACTTGGGACTGGGCTAAAAGTGTTTTCGTCTTCGACGAAGACATCGACGTTTACAATCCGACAGAAATTCTCTGGGCGCTGGCGACTCGGGTCCAGCCGCATCTGCAGATTTCGATCATCTCGGACATTCTCCGCGGTAGCTTAATCGATCCGTCCATGACCGATGCGCGCAAGACTTCGGCGATGATTGTCGATGCCACTCGCCCGCTCGACCGGCCGTTCTCGCCGGTATCGAAATGCCCCGATGAGGCGCTGGCCAGGATTAAACTCGAAGAATTTGTTCCGGGGGAGATTTTACGGCATATACCGATTGACCGAACCAGCTATTGGGCCTGAAGGAGGCTTGCCATGAAATTTCTGATGCTGGTGTGCGCGATGTTTCTTGTGGCCGGATTGGCGCGCGAGGCGAAAGCTGCCGCGGCTCCCCGGGAGCCGGAAGAAATCTGGCAGGAGCTCAATAAGCTGCCCGCTGACGAACGGCAGAAGCGGCTGGTGGCTGGGGCGCGCGCCGAGGGCAAGGCAATCGTTTACGGCAACATCAGCGCCGATCATCTGGAAAAACTACGGGTGGACTTCGACAAGCGCTACGGGGTGAAGCTCGAAGGCTACCGCGCGTCCGGAGAAAGGGTCGCCAACCGGCTGTTGACCGAAGCGCGCGCCGGCAAGCTCGACGCCGACGTGATGGCGCCGAGCAACGAGCACATTCCGACCTTGATCAAGGCCGGTGTGGCGGGACGTTACAATTCACCCGAACGCGCGGCGTTTCCCGAATCGCACAAGGACAAGCTGGGTTATTGGGCGGCGTACGACTACAACGTGGCGGTGATCGCTTACAATACGCGACTCGTTTCGGCCGCGGATGCACCGAAGAAGTACGATGACTTTCTCGACCCAAAATGGAAAGGCAACTTCGCTCTTGATATGGACCCCGACAAATCGGTGATGGGCTGGTTCAAGACCTGGGGAGTCGAGCGCGCCAAAAAATATTTACAAGCGATTACAAAAAACGACGTCGTGGTGCGCAAGGGGCACACCTTGATGGCGCAATTGCTCTGCGCCGGTGAATTCAAGGCAGCCATCGATCTGTATGCCTATCGTCTGGCCGATCTCAAGCACACCCGCGGCTGTCCGGTGGAGATCTCTTACCCCGACCCGACCCCGGCCGCGTCGAGTCCGGTCGCAATCATCAAAAAAACTCCGAGACCGTACGCGGCGGCGCTGCTGCTCGATTACATTCTCTCCGAGCCGGCGCAGAAAATTTTTTCCGATTTCGGGCGCATCTCGGCTCGGCGCGGCGTGCGCCCGCGCTATCCCGACATTGACATCGAAGCCAAGGGCGTGAAGGTGCTGTTGCTTACGCCCGACGATGCCGTGCAGTTCGACAAGCCGTATCAGCAACTGCGCGAGGAGTTTTTATTGAACCGTCAGCAAAACTAAAGGAGCGAAAATCTCAATGGCGAAGATCCGAAGCGTGGTCGTGGAAGGAAACCGGGAGCCCGGCTACCAGCGCGTTCAGGTGCTTTTCGGGACCAATTCTTTTATCGAGATCACCGAAACCGATGGCAAAGTGATGTGTCTCCTCGGCACGCACGACGGCGGCATTCAACTGAACGGCTCCGACGCCAAAGGGCAGTTTGCCGAGATCGTTCATGACTTGATGAAGCGACATCCGGACAGCGTCTGGCAGGAAGAATGAGCGAAGGATGAACGTCGGGGTCTGGCATTGGCTCGCGGTAATCTTTTGGTGTTGCTGGTGCGCGCCGCTCGGCGCGCAAGAGATCGCGATTTCGTATCCCGGCCTGAGCGGCGATTCGTCGAGCCTGTGGGTGGCGCGCGAGGGCGGGTTTTTCAAAGACAACGGAGTCGATGCCAAGCTGATCTACATGGAAGGCGGCCGGTTGTCGATTCAAAGCCTGCTCTCCGGCACGACCCAGTTCATGACCGGAGACGCCGTCTCGGCATTTTCCGCCGTAGCGAGCGGCGCGGACATTGTTCTTTTGGCATCGGCGAAAAATACGCTGCCCTATGTTTTCGCAGTCGGCAAGGACATTCGGCGCATTCAGGACCTCAAAACCAAAATCGTCGGCATTTCGCAGGTCGGCGGGCGCGCCGGTGAGATCGCGCGCATGGTAATCAAGAACAACGGACTCGACCCGGACAAGGATGTCGTTTATCTCGCCGTCGGCGGGACAGTATCGCGGTTGGCCGCGCTTGCCGGGGGCAGAGTTCAGGCGGCGCCGATTTCCAAAGGTCTCGCCCCGGCAGCGCAGGAAAAAGGCCTCAACATCATCGAAGTCGAACCGATCCCGCTGATCATCGATGCCCTGTGGACGACGCGAAAATTCGCCGAAGAGAATCCCACGTTGATCTATCGCGTCACCCGTGCCTACGTGGCGGCGATCGCGGCCATAATCAAAGACAGGCCGAAGGCGATCGCGGCGCTGCGCAAATACATGAGAACGGCGGACGCCAAGACGCTGGACAACGCCTATGAGAGCTACGCCAACGGGCTCGACCGCGTGCCGATTCCCGGCGACAAGGCGATTCAGAATACGCTTGAAATTACCCATCGGATCGCGCCCAAGCTCGCCGGGATGGACATCAAAAAGCAGCTTCATTTCGGCGCGATTCAACGGCTGAAAGACGAAGGATTTATCGACCGGCTCTATAAGTAATCAGGAAAAGGAGACTCAAATCATGGCACGTATCCGCCATCTGGCTATCGTTTCGGAAAATCGCGAGCGGCTGGTGAAATTTTATACGGAAGCCTTCGGCATGAAGGTAATCGACGGCGTCGGACCGGCGATCTATCTGACCGACGGCTACCTCAATCTGGCAATTATTCAGAAGCGGCCTCACTATAAAGAGGGTCTTTATCATTTCGGCATGGAAGTGGACGACATCGAAAAGCTCAAGGCGATTTGCAAGGAATTTGGCGCGGCGTCGGAAATTCAGAAAAGACCGGCCAATCGCGAGGCCGAGTACCGAGTTGCCGATCCCGACGGCAATCTGATCGACTTATCTCAGCACGGCTGGCCGGCTTAAATCAATGCGGTTCTAATCCCTCGCGGGTTGCCGCCTAGGATTTTGCCCTAGATGCGTGCTTAGCAATACCCATCGTCCCGCGGTGGGGATCGGCGCTTTGCCCTCCATCCGTCTACTAGTTCTTCAACGCCGGTTGCTTCCACAACGGCTACGAGATCTTCGCTATCTCTCGAAACTGATGCAGTGTCTCAAAATTTGAATAAGTTTTCGGCTTCTTTCGTGTCCTACCTGCGAACGCCCGCATCCAAAAGTTTTTGAAATTTCTAGATTCCGTGTCGCATGACCCCCGGACTGTGATCCCGCGTTGCGCGGATTATGGTCAAATCTTATTCGGGGACTTCGGCTAAGAACAACCTATCAGAGTTTTGGTAATTATTTGTAAGTATTTTGCCTTGCTCATCGCAAAGTGATAGGCAGCAATGCATGCAGAAGACCCGTACGCGAGAATTCATGACCGTGCGCGAGGTCGCTCGCTATCTCGGTATCAACGAGAAGAAGGTTTATTTCCTCGCCAAAGCAGAGAAGATTCCGTCCACGAGAGTCACGGGGAAGTGGACATTTCCGAAACAATTGATCGATCGGTGGATCGAGGAGAGCGCTTCTGGGAGGATCGCGAAATCCCGCGTTTCGGTACAGCGTGCGTTCTTGCTGGCGGCGGGAAGCGATGACCCGGCGCTCGCCATCCTGCACGACCTTTACGGCGCGCGAGAACCGGGCGCATCCCTTTTCATGGCGACTGTTGGCAGCGGCGCGGGTTTGGAGTCGCTTCGGAGTGGCATAGTGGATTTCGCCACGGCACATTTATTCGATCCCGCACGGTCGGGCGGCGGCGGACGAAGCAGCCAGACGCTATTGCCGAGCGACACAGTCGTGGTGGAGCTTTTTTATCGTGAACTGGGTTTAGTTGTACCGGGAGGAAATCCGTACGGTATCGAATCGGTCCGCGATCTAGGGCGGCCGAAGTTACGATTCATTAATCGCCAACCCGGTTCAGGCACGCGCGCTTACCTCGACCAGCGGCTCGCGGGCGCGCGCCTGAGCGGCAAAAAGATCGCGGGCTACGATGATACCGTATGCACGCATCTGGAGGTCGGTGCGCGCGTCTTGAGCGGCCGTTGCGATGTCGGCCTCGCCACCCGCACGACGGCGCATCTGCTCGGGCTCGATTTTGTTCCTCTTATTCGTGAGCGATTCGACATCGTAGTGCCGCAGGATCGGTTCTTCACGGAGGGAATGCAACGTTTGCTCGGTATCGTCGGATCGCGTGAATTTCGCGACCGGGTCGGTGCCTTGGGCGGTTACGATGTGGCTGAGTCAGGACGGATCGTCGGTTCAGCATAACAAGGAGATACAATGCGCAAAGCAAATTTGCTTGCGATAATTTACTCGCTAACTGTGTTTCTCGCCTTGACGCTTTTCTCGGTTGCGCACGGCGCGGATGCGGGCAACCGCAATGTCATTCTTTCGACCACGACCAGCACTCAAGACTCGGGCTTGCTCGACGTGCTGGTGCCGCTCTTCGAGAAGCAGACCGGCTACTCGGTGAAAACCGTATCGGTGGGCACCGGACAAGCACTGGCGCTGGCAGCGAAAGGCGATGCTGACGTGGCGCTGGTCCATGCGCCAAGCCTGGAGAAAAAATATGTTGACGAGGGTAAGCTCCTCCATCGTCGTCTGGTGATGTGCAACGACTTCGTCATCATTGGACCCAAAGAAGACCCCGCGAAGATTCGTCAGGCGAAGGGCGCTCCGGGGTCGCTCAAGGCGATCGAGCAATCCAAGGCCAGTTTCGTTTCGCGCGGCGACAATTCGGGCACCCACGTGCTGGAAAAAGCGCTTTGGAAATCCGCCGGCATCGAACCGAAAGGGACGTGGTACATCGAGGCGGGACAGGGAATGGGCGCTACCCTGAATATCGCCAACGAGCGCAACGCTTACACGATCACCGATCGCGGCACCTATTTGGCTTTGGGCAAGCGGATCAGTTTGCCGATTCTCGTGGAAGGCGACCGCGAATTGCTCAACATCTATTCGGTCATGGAAGTGAATCCTGCCAACGGTCCGCGGATCAACAGCGCCGGCGGCAAGGCGTTCGCCGACTTCATGGTGGCGCCAGAAACTCAGAAAGTGATCCGCAACTTCGGCATGGAAAAATTCGGCCAATCTTTGTTCGTTCCCGTTGCCGGAAAGAAAGAAGAGGAACTGGGCGCCTAAGTGGAGCTGATCTGGCAAGGACTCGCGAAGGCCGCTGAGCTGGTTTTCGGCTTCGACGCCGAAGTCTGGGCGATCACGTGGCTGTCGATCAAGATCTCCGGCGGCGCGACCTTCGTTTCGCTGCTGCTCGGCATTCCTCTCGGCATCGCATTGGCGCTGGCGCGCTTTCCCGGCCGCTCGACTCTCGCCGCGTTGGTCAACACCGGCATGGGCCTGCCGCCGGTGGTGGTCGGTTTGTTCGTGTCAATCTTTCTCTGGCGCAGCGGTCCGCTGGGCTTTCTCGATTTGATCTATTCGCCTACGGCCATGGTGCTCGCCCAGGTAATCATCGCCTGGCCGATCGTTGCCGGCCTGACCATGGCGAGTTTTCAGAGCCTCGATCCGAAGTTGAGTTTGCAGCTTCTAGGCATCGGCGCGTCGCGAACGCAATTGTTGTGGCTCCTGTGTAAGGAAGCGCGCCTGCCGCTTTTGGCCGCGGTGATGGCCGGGTTTGGCGGCGTGATCTCCGAGGTCGGGGCATCGATGATGGTGGGCGGAAACATCCGTGGCCAGACTCGCGTGCTGACGACCGCCACGGTGCTGGAAACCGGCAAGGGCAATTTCGATGTCGCCATCGCTCTGAGTCTGATCCTGCTCGCGCTCACGTTTGCGATCAATCTGTTTCTTACCCGCATTCAGCAGCGGGAGCATCTGCGGTGGCCGAGACTTTCCTGAGCCTGCGCGCTCTCCGGGTGCGCTATGGCGAGCACAGCGCGCTGCGCATCGACGACCTCGATATCGAGAGCGGCGAAGTGGTCGCGGTCATCGGTCCCAACGGCTCCGGTAAATCGACCTTGCTTCGAGTCTTGGGACTGCTTCAAAAACCGACTGAGGGACGGCTGATATTCCACCGCTTAGACTCCGCCAAGACCGATCCGCTCATGCTACGGCGACGCATCGCCACGGTTTTTCAGGAACCGCTGCTGCTCAACGCCACCGTTTACGACAACGCGGCACTGGGATTGAAGCTGCGCGGCACGAGCCGCGCGGAGATCGACCGTCGGCTCGGCCCGTGGCTAGAGCGTTTCGGCATCGCGCATCTGGCAGGGCGCTCGGCGCGCACGCTTTCGGGCGGCGAGGCGCAACGCACGAGTTTGGCCCGCGCTTTTGTTCTCGATCCAGACCTTTTGCTTCTGGACGAGCCCTTCGCCGCGCTCGACGCTACCACCCGCGAAGCGCTTCTCTGCGAACTGCGCGCGGTGATCGAAAGCTCAAAAACAACCACTGTGCTCGTCACCCACGATCGCCAGGAAGCCTTTACTCTGGGCAGGCGGGTAGGGGTTCTGAAGGAAGGCGATCTGCTCCAACTTGGGCGTCGCGATGAAGTGTTCTTTCGGCCGCGGACCGAGGCTGTTGCGGAAATCGTCGGCGTCGAAAATCGGCTGATGGGCATCGTTGAAACGGCCAACAGCGAGTTCAGCAGCGTGCGACTCGGGAGCAATCGAAGAGAGGTTTGGATTGCGGGCCGATTCGAGGCTGGAACCAAAGTGACACTGTGCATTCGGCCGGAAGGTATTCGGCTAACGCGTGGAGCTTGTATCGGGTCCGAGCACAACCAACTGAGCGCGCGAGTCGTGAGCATCACACCGGGCATTGCATCCCAGCGCATTACCGTTGATTGCGGCGGCTTTTGCCTGATCGCGCTCAGCGAACGGAATTCGGATGTCGAGTATGCCGAAGGCGAAAAGCTTTCGGTTCTCATCAGACCTTTTGCCGTCCACGTAATCGAGCAGCGAACATCCTCCATCCGCGACTGAAGTCGAAGTCCTGCAAATCGGCCACAACCGTAGGCAGAAAAGCTACAGTGAGTCCCGCCACCTGGATGCTGACCACAGGATTTTCCTTGTAAAAAAGCGCCCCGAGGGTCGACGGCGAGATTCGGCACGGCAATTGCCGTTGCGGGAGACCGTGGCGAATCTGTGCGTCATCGGCCAGGCTGGTGTGCCGACGGCTGAGATCACGATCAAGCCCGATCCGACGGGTCCTCGGGAGCATGTGCCTCCTTGAAGGTAAGCCTACCATCCGCGATCCGATAGTCCACAAATGTGAATTGTCAAAACGTGTAGGAGGAAGTGGCATGAAGATGGTTCAGTACTATTTCGCCGGAAGTATGAAATTGATTCTCGCGGGCGCCGTAATCTACGGCATGGCCGGCTGTTCGAGCGCCAAACCGGCGGACAAAGCGCAAACTGGCGCGCCGGCGGCAGAAACGGCGACCAAGGGCGACAACAACCGAATGGCCGGCGCACCGAGCGGCCAGTCTTCGAGTCTCGATCAGTTGAAAAAGGGTGGAGCGGTAGGAACGCCGTCTTCCAGCCCGTTGAAGGACATATTCTTCGATTTTGATCGTTACGATCTCCGCGCAGATGCGCGCGACCTGTTGAAGGCCAACGCCGAATGGCTCAAACAGAATCCGTCGGCGACGCTTGAGATCGAAGGACACTGCGATGAGCGCGGTACGGCGGAATACAATCTCGCGCTCGGAGCCAAACGGGCGCAGAGCGCAAAAGATTATCTGACTACCCTAGGCGTAGACGCTCAGCGGATGTCGACTATCAGTTACGGCCAGGAGATTCCGGTATGTAGCGAGCACACGGAAGAATGCTGGCAGAAAAACCGCCACGACCGCTTCGTGCCGAAGTCCTTGCCCACGAGCTAGTGTCGGGAGACTCGTAAAACTTGCGATCGCGGGCACCATGCTCTAGCTGATTCTACCGTCTCAGTTGCGGGAAAGAGCATCGGCCCGAGCGAAGTTATATATCCCCCAATATCTTTGACCGAGATGCTGGCGCAAATCTTTTGCGCCAGCATCGCTTTGCTCAAGCGGAGCCTTGGTGTGGCGAAACACCGGGGTCCTGAGGTCGATTGCCACAACCAACTTTCGACGTACGTCATCTTGTACAGTCTCTTTATCGCTCACGCGTCCGCGATTAGACCTGACGTTCCCCTCGGAAGAGACTAGCCTGCGGTTGGAAGAGCGATCTCGTGCGGTTCGACTGCCTTGTCGATTTCTTAAAAATCGACTGGCTCGCCGCTTAGTGGATTTGCGGCCCACTCAGATTTCTTTCGCTTTCCTCGCTGATCGTCCCGTCAGATTGAATAGTTTGAGATTTTCTGCGGCTGCCGTCGGACACGCCAATTGTTGCGCCGTCAGATTCACGCGATGCGTGGCATGCTTGTTGCCGCGCGTATCAAATAGGAATGTTCGTAGGTCGCAATTGAAGGGAGGATAGCGATGGTAGGCGCAAAACTGAAACATGTCGGAGTTTTCGCCGCTCTCCTTTGTCTTGGTAGTGGTACAGCGCTCGCGCAATCGACCGCAGTTACCGACGCCGCCAAGCAGGAAGGAAAAGTGGTGGCGTACGGTTCCCTTGAATCGGGTACAGTCGAGGCGTTGAAGCAAGCGTTTCAAAGAAAGACGGGGCTTCAGTTGGATTACTGGCGTGCCTCCGCCACCAAAGTCATGGATCGCGCGCTCAGCGAATATCGAGCTGGCAAACCGATCTTTGATGTTGTTCTGACCAATAGCGCCCCTATGCATGTGTTGGAGAAGGCGGGAATTTTCGCCAAGTATGAATCTCCCGCGGCGAAAGGATTTCCCAGCGAAGCCGTCGATCCGGTCCTGGGACCACGATACCGCAACGTGATCATTGGAATTATGTACAACAAGGATCTGGTCAAGCCCGCCGACGCGCCGAAGAACTTGCAGGATCTACTCAAACCCGAATTTCGCGGCAAAGTCGTGATGCCCGACCCGACGCAGCACACCACGACGGCCCAGTGGCTGGCCAGTCTTTACAAAATTATCGGCAAAGAGAAGGCGCATAAGTTCATCGACGATCTGGCCGCGACCAAGCC
>Ga0310810_10005621_pt1 | contig 14054 bp, 8 predicted proteins | sample NCmetagenome_FD_207641 | JGI IMG/M metagenome (GOLD analysis project Ga0310810, IMG submission 207641) | Soil microbial communities from experimental microcosm in Duke University, North Carolina, United States - NC | ecosystem: Engineered > Artificial ecosystem > Soil microcosm > Unclassified ... | reverse complement strand
AGATGAAGGAGCTTGGGTTCGAGTGGAATTACTTCCCGGGCGCGAAGCCGCGGCCGACCACCCCGGAGCTGCGGATCGCCGATCTCGACCGCGACGGCCTCGAAAAGGAGGTCGTCTACGGATGTCTGATGGTCAACGATCTGATCGATGACACCGAGCTGCGCATCTGGGTCAACCAGATGTACAACGATTGGGTCGCCGATTTCGCCAAGCGCTCGGACCCGAACCGGGTTTTCCCGCTAGCGATTATCCCGAATACCGACCCGAAAGCGGCCGCGGATGAGGTACGGCGCTGCGCCAAGATGGGGTTGCGCGGCGGCGATCTCGCCTTCAAGCGGATGACCCCGCCGCTTTATCATCCCGACTGGTTTGTGCTGTGGCAGGCATCTGCCGAGTGCAAATTCCCGATCTCGTTTCATTCGACGGGCTTTAAGGCGGTGCGCGCGCCCGACACGCCCGAAATGGAAAAGGAGGTCTTCACGCAGTGGCGGCTGGTCCGCTCAACCCTGTTCCAGCTCGACACGATGGAAGTGTTGGCGTCGATCCTCGCCTCGGGCGCGTGTGAAAAATACCCCGACTTTAACTTCGTCCTCGGCGAGTCGGGCGTCACCTGGCTCCCTTACGTGTTCGACCGATGCGACACCGAGTATCACGACCGGGCGCGGAGCCTCGGCTTCAAGATGAAGCCGAGCGATTATTTTCGGCGCCAGGGCTATGTCACTTACCAGCAGGACAAGTATCTCGAGCCGATCGTGCCGCTGATCGGTGAGGACAACATCATCTGGGGCGCCGACTACCCGCATCCGGATTGCATCTGGCCGAACTCGAAAGAGACGTTGGCGCAAAACCTTGCTGGCTTCTCGCCCGCGGTGCAGAAAAAGATCACCTATGAGAACGTCACCCGCCTCTATGGCTTGAACTGACCGCGAAAGAGGCAGGCCTCTCTCCCGTATCGCGGGAGAGAGGCTTTCGGTCGCGCTTGACCGGGGATTGTCGCTCCTTACATGCAGCGCATGACCCGAGCCCCCGAGCAAAGCGCCTGGCACGGCACGACGATCCTGGCGCTGCGCAAGGGCGGCGAGGTCGTCGTCGCCGGCGATGGCCAAGTGTCGATGGGCCAGACGATCGTCAAATCCAATGCCAAGAAGGTGAGGCGGCTCGGCGGCGGCGGGGTCATCGCCGGGTTCGCCGGCACCACCGCCGACGCGATCACCTTGTTCGAGCGGCTCGAAGGCAAGCTCGAACAGTATTCCGGGCAATTGACCCGCGCTTGTGTCGAGCTCGCCAAGGATTGGCGCACCGACCGCTATCTGCGCCGGCTCGAAGCGATGATGGCGGTCGCCGATAAGGAGGTGTCGCTGATCCTGTCCGGCACCGGTGACGTTCTGGAACCCGAGGACGGCGTTATCGGGATCGGCTCGGGCGGCGGCTACGCGCTTGCCGCGGCCCGCGCGCTTCTCGATGTCGAGGGGCTCGATGCCGAAACGATCGCGCGGCGTGCGCTGGCGATCGCCGGCCAGATTTGCGTCTACACGAACGACAAGATCACCCTGGAAAAGCTGTCCCTGTGACCGGCAACGCTTTCAGCCCGCGCGAGATCGTCTCCGAGCTTGACCGCTATATCGTTGGCCAGGACGAGGCGAAGCGTGCCGTCGCGGTCGCCTTGCGGAACCGCTGGCGGCGACAGCAATTGCCGGAAGAGCTCCGCGAAGAGGTGCTGCCGAAAAACATCCTGATGATCGGGCCGACCGGCTGTGGCAAGACCGAGATCGCGCGCCGTTTGGCGCGGCTCGCCCAGGCGCCGTTTCTCAAAGTCGAGGCGACGAAGTTCACCGAAGTCGGTTATGTCGGGCGCGATGTCGAGCAGATCGCGCGCGACCTCGTTGAAGTCGCGATCGCGATGATCCGCGAGCGGCTGCGCAAGGATGTCGAGCCGAAGGCGGAGCTGGCGGCCGAGGACCGCGTCCTCGATGCGCTCGTCGGCAACAATGCGAGCTCGGATACGCGCCAGAAATTCCGAAAGATGCTGCGCGAGGGCGCGCTCGACGAGCGCGAGATCGAGATCCAGGTGCAGGAAAGCGCCGCGGCGAACCTGCCGACGTTCGAGGTCCCGGGAATGCCCGGCGCCTCCATGGGCATGCTCAATCTCGGTGACATCTTCGGCAAGGCGTTCGGCGGACGCACAAAGCCCAAGAAGCTGACCGTTGCCGACAGCTACCGCGTGCTGATCGCGGAGGAGAGCGACAAATTGCTCGACCAGGAGCGGGTCGTGCGCGAGGCAATCGCGTCGGTGGAACAGAACGGTATCGTCTTTCTCGACGAGATCGACAAGATTTGCGGCCGCACCGAGCGCGGCGCGGGCTATAGCGGCGCCGATGTCAGCCGGGAAGGCGTCCAGCGGGATCTGCTGCCGCTGATCGAAGGCACAACGGTCGCGACAAAGCACGGTGCGGTCAGGACCGACCACATTCTGTTCATCGCTTCCGGTGCTTTCCATCTCGCAAAACCATCGGATCTCTTGCCGGAATTGCAGGGGCGCCTGCCGATCCGGGTCGAGCTGAAGGCGCTCGACCGGAGCGATCTCCGCCGCATCCTGACCGAGCCGGAAGCAAGCCTCGTGAAACAATACCGGGCCTTGCTCGCCACCGAAGGGGTCGAGCTCGATTTCCGTTCCGATGCCATTGACGAGATTGCGCTGTTGGCCGAGCAGATCAACGCCACGGTCGAGAACATCGGCGCGAGGCGTCTGCACACGATCCTCGAGCGTCTCCTCGAAGAGATCAGCTTCACCGCCTCCGACAAGCCGCACGGCACCGAAATCGTCGTCAACGCGGATTATGTGCGCGAGCGGGTTGGCGAACTGGCCAAGAACGCTGACCTGTCGCGGTTCATCCTTTAGGTAAATTTCTCCGCGCAAATTCGCTTTTTCCTTGCGGATTGGCTCGCCGCCGCGCGCCGATTGCGTTAACCTCGTGTCGGAGGCACACCCCCATGCTCTCCTCGGCGCGGGTCCAGGAACGGTTAGCGCGGCGCACGCTCGCGCTGGTGCTGGCGGGCGGCCGTGGCAGCCGGCTCAAGCAGCTGACCGACCGCCGCGCCAAGCCCGCCGTGTTTTTCGGCGGCAAATTCCGCATCATCGATTTCGCGCTGTCGAATTGCCTCAATTCGAACATCCGCCGCATCGCTGTCCTCACCCAATACAAAGCGCACAGCCTGTTGCGGCATTTGCAGATGGGCTGGTCGTTTCTGCGTCCGGAGATGAACGAATTTCTCGATCTGCTGCCGGCGCAACAGCGGCTCGACGAGGCGACCTGGTATCGCGGCACGGCAGATGCGGTTTACCAGAATTTCGACATCCTGCGCGCTGCCCGGCCCGAGTTCTTCGTCGTCCTGGCGGGCGACCACATCTACCGGATGGATTACTCCAATATGCTCGCCGACATGCAGGCGAGGGGGGCGGACTGCATCGTCGCCTGCGTCGAGGTGCCGCTCGCGCAAGCCTCGGATTTTGGCGTCATGGCGGTCGACGAGTCGATGAAGATCGTCGATTTCTTGGAAAAGCCGCCCTCGCCTCCGTCAATCCCCGGTAAGCCCGACCGTGCCCTCGCCAGCATGGGGATCTACGCCTTCTCCGCCGATTTCCTGTATTCGGAATTGCAGCGCGACCACGACGATCCGACATCGAGCCATGATTTCGGCAAAGATGTCATTCCAAACCTGGTCGGCCGCGGTCTCGCCGCGGCGCATCGCTTCGAGGACAGTTGCGTCAAGACGACCCCCGACGCAGAGGCGTATTGGCGCGATGTTGGCACGCTCGATGCCTACTGGGCGGCGAATCTCGATCTGGTCAGACCGACGCCGTCGCTCGACATCTATGATCCGAACTGGCCGATTTGGACCTACCAGCAGCAATTGCCGCCGGCCAAATTCGTGTTCGACGATCCGGACCGGCGCGGCGTAGCGGTTGATTCAATGGTCTCGGGCGGCTGTATCATCTCCGGCGCGCAGCTGAGACGCTCGCTGCTGTTCTCCAGCGTGCGCGTCAATTCCTACGCTCAGACCTGCGATGCTGTGGTGCTTCCCGAGGTGCAGATCGGCCGCTCTGCGCGGCTCAACAAGGTCGTTATCGACCGCGGGGTTCGCATCCCTGAGAACCTCGTCGCCGGGGAGGATCCCGAGCTCGACGCGAAGCGCTTCTATCGCAGCGACGGGGGGGTCGTGCTGATCAGCGCGGAAATGCTCGCCGCGCTCTGACAGAGCTTCAGAAAATCCGGGCGGAGCTGGCGCGCTCGCGGATCCAGACCTGGGCGTCGCGACCGGATTGCAATGCATCGCGCGCGGCATCGACCGCGTCGAGCAGCGCCTGTTCCTTGTCGAGATAGGCGCCGTAGACGGAATCGCCGATCCTGACGACCCAGCGCGCATCGCGGCCGCGCCGGCAAACCTCAAACTCCATGGTCCCCATCGCAACGACCTCCCAGGGCGGCGAGGCGCCCGCGGCCAAAGGTTCTGCCCGTCCGCTCGGCCGCGATGCTTGGATCGCCGCCGTAGTGCCGCTCCCCCGGTCCACTATCGTAAAGCGGACAGCAGGATTGAAGCCCAAATTCGATGCCGAAATGTTAAACGCCACGCCGTCCTCCAGAAGTGGGCGGTTTCCGGGCCTCCCGCCGCAGCTCTGCATCCGCCGAGAACGGGCGAACCCGGCGAATATTTCTCGCGACCGACCGGTCAATGCGGCGGGCCGGACGTATCGATTCGACCCGGCGCCTCCGTCCAGGCGACGGAAGGGCAACGAAAGGCTTGCCCCGTCGAAGCGCAAGTCGGAGTCTCGCCGCGTCAACCGGGTCAATTTTCAGGCGACGGCCGTGGCGAGCACGATCGAGTTGGAAAAGGCGGAGCGGGTTCGCGACGCGGAGACCCTCGCGGCAGTCCGGCTGAACGGCACCGAACAGCCTCCGTTGCGCCGGTTTGTCGCGCTGCTTTACGAGCATGTACCGCCTGCCGATGTCGCCCGGCGCAGCCCTGATGATTTGTGCGGCGCCGCATTGGCATTGTGGCAGTTCGCATCGCATCGCGAACCCGACCACGCCAAGGTTCGCGTCTACAATCCCGTGCCGGAGACGGACGGCTGGTTATCAGCGCACACGATCGTCGAGATCGTCAATGACGACATGCCGTTTCTCGTCGATTCGGTGACCGCCGCGGTAAACGAAGGCGGCCGCGAGGTCCGGCTCGTCATCCATCCGATCCTGACGGTATCGCGCGGCTCGAACGGCGCGCTCCTCCGTCTCGATCCGCCATCCGGGGGCCTTCGCGAATCATGGATGCAGATCGAGATCACCCGAGAGCCCGATGCTGCCGAGCGGACTGCAATCGCCGGGAAGATCGAGGCGGTGCTCGGCGATGTGCGCAACGCCGTGTCGGATTGGCAGTCGATGCGCCAGCGCCTACGCGAGATCCTCGCCGAGCTGAGCGCAAATTCGCCGCCACTGCCGCCGAGCGAAATCTCCGAGGGGCTGGATTTCCTGCGTTGGCTCGACGACGACAACTACACCTATCTCGGCTTTCGCGAATATCGCTTCGACGGCAGCGCGGATACCACCGCCCCCCTCGGCATTCTGCGGGATCCGAAGTATCCGGTTTTCGAAGGGGTGCGGAATTTCGCGGCCCTGCCACCTGACGTTCAGGATTTCCTGCGTCGCCGCGAGCTCCTCGTCATCGCCAAGACGAACCGGCGCGCGACAGTCCACCGCAATGTATTGATGGATGCCGTCGGCATCCGCCGGTTCGGGCTGAATGGCGAGGCCATCGGCATCCGCTTGTTCGCCGGTCTCTTTACATCGGTCGCGTATAGCCGCAGCCCGCGCTCGATCCCGCTGCTGCGCCTCAAGGTGCAGCGCGTTCTGGCGCGCTCTGGCCTGCCGCCCGATAGCCATGACGGCAAGGCGCTGCAGCACATCCTCGAAACCTACCCGCGCGACGAGCTCTTCCAGATCCGCGAAGACGAGCTGTACGAGACGGCAATCGGCATCCTCAACTTACAGGAACGCCAGCGCATTGCGCTGTTCGTGCGGCGCGATCCGCTCGAGCGCTTTGTCACCTGTCTCGTCTATGTGCCGCGCGACCGCTATGACACGCAATTGCGGCTGCGTTTCGCGGCCATCCTTCAGGAGGCGTTTGCCGGCGAGCTCGTCGATTTCTCTGTGCATCTGGACGAGTCGGTGTTGGCGCGCGTCGAGTTCCTGATCGGGACAACACGCGGCGCGGTGCCGGCGGTCGATGTTGCGGGGCTGGAGCAGCAACTCGTGGAAGCCGGACGCGGCTGGAGTGACCGGGTCGAGGCCGCCTGCGACGAGACCTTTGGAGAGGTCGAAGGCCGCGCGCGGCTCCGGCGGCTGCAGCCCTTTCCGGCGGCCTACCAGGCGCGCACGACCCCGGCGCAGGCCGTTGCCGATCTCGACCGTATCGAGGCTGTGCTGGCCGGATCACTGCTCGAAGTATCGCTGCATCCGCGCGACGGGGAGGACACGCCGGGCTTACGGCTCTATCGGCCGGACGAGCCGATCGTGCTCTCCGAGGTTTTGCCGATCCTGGAAAATCTCGGGCTCCGCATCATTGCCGAGGAGCCGTTCCGTATCGACAGCGCCGACAATCGAGCCGTCTGGGTCCATGAATTCACGCTGGCTCCGGAGTCGGTGCCGGCCAGAATATCGTCGGATACGCGCCGCCGCTTCGAGGAGGCGCTGCTCGCCGCCTGGACCGGCGCCGTTGAAAACGATGGCCTGAACCGGCTGGTGCTCGCGGCCGGGCTGACGGCGCGCCAGACGACAGTGCTGCGGCTTTATTCCAAGGTGCTGCGTCAAGCCGGCAGCACGTTCAGCCAGGACTATATGGAGGAAGTGCTGGCGCGGTACGCGCCGATCGCGCGGCGTCTCGTCGATTTGTTCGAGCACCGTTTTGATCCCGCTCGCGTTGCGTCTCCATCGCTCGCCGCGCTTGGTGAGGTCCAAGCGATCGATCACGCACTCGATGCGGTCGACAGCCTCGATGAAGACCGCATCCTGCGCAGCTTTCTGACGCTCGTGCTGAAGAGTGTGCGGACGAATTACTACCAGACGCTACCCGGGGGCATGCCGAAGCCGGCGCTAGCGGTGAAGTTTGCGTCGAGCCAAATCGATCTGCTGCCGCTGCCGCGTCCGCTCTACGAAATCTACGTCTACAGCCCGCGTGTGGAGGGTGTGCATATGCGCGCCGGCAAGGTCGCGCGCGGCGGGATCCGCTGGTCCGACCGCAAGGAGGATTTTCGCACCGAGATCCTCGGCCTGATGAAAGCACAGACCGTCAAGAATGCCGTCATCGTACCGGTCGGCTCGAAGGGCGGCTTTGTCGTAAAACGCCCGCCGGCCGCGCGGGATCAGCTGATGGCCGAGGGCATCGAGTGCTACAAAATCCTGATCCGCAGTCTGCTCGATTTGACCGACAACATAGCAGGCGAGGGCAGCGAGAATGGCGGCAAGCATTATGTGGTGCCGCCGCCCCAGCTCGTGCGCCACGACGGCGATGATCCGTATCTCGTCGTCGCCGCCGACAAGGGAACCGCAACCTTCTCCGATTTTGCAAACGAGATCTCGGAGGAATACGGGTTCTGGCTCGGCGACGCGTTTGCCTCCGGCGGTTCGGCCGGCTACGACCATAAGGCCATGGGCATCACCTCGCGCGGCGCGTGGGAATTGATCAAACGCCACTTCCGCGAATTGGGCCGCGACATCCAGAACAGCGACTTCACTGTCGTCGGGGTTGGCGACATGTCGGGCGACGTGTTCGGCAACGCCATGCTGCAATCGCGCCACACCCGCCTCCTCGCCGCCTTCAACCACCTGCACATCTTTGTCGATCCCCAGCCCGATCCCGCGGTGAGCTTTGCCGAGCGCCAGCGGCTGTTCGCGCTGCCGCGTTCGAGCTGGGCCGATTACGACCCGAAGCTGATCTCGGCGGGCGGCGGTGTGTTCGATCGCGCCGCCAAATCGGTGCCGGTCAGCCTGGAGATGAAGCGGCTCTTCGACATCACCGAGGATCACCTGACCCCGGCCGAGCTGATCCGCGAAGTGCTGACCGCCGAGATCGATCTCTTGTTTTTCGGCGGCATCGGCACGTTCGTCAAAGCCCGCCACGAGACGCATGCCGAGGTGGGCGACCGCGCCAATGACGCGTTGCGCGTCGATGGCGAGGAATTGCGCGCCAAGATCGTCGGGGAGGGCGCGAATCTCGGCGTTACGCAGCGCGGCCGCGTTGGCTATGCGCTCAAGGGCGGTCGTATCGACACGGATGCGATCGACAATTCCGCCGGTGTGGACATGTCGGACCACGAGGTCAATATCAAGATCCTGCTCGGCAGCGCAATCGCGACCGGCGCTCTCGGCCGCCAGGAGCGCGATCCGCTATTGGCGCAGATGACCGAGGATGTCGGCGCGCTGGTGTTACGCGACAATTATCTGCAGGGCGAGGCTCTGTCCGTCGCCGAGGCGCGCGGCCCTGCCGTGCTCGACCGCCAGACCCGGCTGATCCGCGACTTGGAACGCGCCGGGCGGCTCGACCGCGGGCTTGAGTATCTGCCGGAGGACGAGGCGCTCGCGGCGCGCGCTGCTGGGCGCCGCGGACTGACCCGCCCCGAGCTCGCGGTATTGCTCGCCTATGCCAAGATGTCGCTCGACGAGGATCTGCTCGCCTCCGAGCTCCCCGATCTGTCGGAGCTGGCGGGCGATCTGCGCGACTATTTCCCGGCGGCCCTGCGCGATCGCTTTGCGAAGCAAATCGCCGCGCATCCGCTGCGGCGCGAGATCACCGCGACCGTCGTCACAAACGACCTGATCAACCGTGCCGGAATCACGTTCGTTCACGATATGTGGGCGCGCACCGCCAAGGGACCGGCCGAGATCGCCCGCGCTTACCGCATCGTGCGGGAAGTGTTCGAGCTGCGCGCCGCCTGGGGCAATATCGAGGCGCTCGATAATCGGGTCCCGGCGCGCCTGCAATCGGAGATGCTGCTGGATATCGCCGCCCTTGTCGAGCACGCTACCGCTTGGCTCTTGCGCCATGAGCGGCTCGATCTCGGGCATGACATCGAGCAACTGCGCCCCAGCATCCGCGAGCTCGCCGGGTTGCTGCCGACCGTGTTGCCGGAAACCGACCGTGCGATTGCCGATGAGCGCACCCGTCGGCTTACCAGGGCAAAAGTCCCGCAGCGGCTGGCGGCCGCGATCGGTGGCACCCCATTCCTTGCCGCCGCGCTGGAAATTGCCGATCTGAACGAGCGGACATTGCAGCCTTTGGAGCGCGCCGCGCGCACCTATTACGCGGCGGGCGCCCATTTTGCGCTCGGCGAGATGCGGGCCTCGGCGCGCCGGCTCCCCGCCGAAACAGCCTGGCAGCGGCAGGCAATCGAAACCGTCATCGACGATTTGTTCGCGCTGCAATCCGAGACCGCGCTGAGCGCGCTGCAAGGTTCAATGGACGGGTCCGACCCGCTCGCCGCCTGGACGAAACAGCGCGCGCCGGCGCTGGCGCCCGCCGAAGCGGTCGCCGCCGAACTGCGCGCCGGCGCCGCGCCCGATCTGGCGATGCTCGTCGTTGCCAGCCGGCAATTGCGCCAGGCGCTGGGCTAATGCGAGCTCACGTCATCATGTCTTCGAGCGTCGCGAGCGTGTCGGCTTCGCGATAGGGCTTGTCCCAGCGGATGCGGTGCACTCGCGGAAAGCGCATCGCCACCCCCGATTTGTGGCGGTTCGAGCGATGCACGCTGTCGAACGCGATCTCGAGCACGAGGCCTGGCGCGACCTCGCGCACCGGCCCGAAGCGGTTGACCGTGTTGTCGCGCACCCATTTGTCGAGGCGGCGCAATTCCTCGTCGGTAAAGCCGGAATAGGCCTTGCCCACCGGCACGAGCTTGTCGCCGGCCCAGGCGCCAAAGGTGTAGTCGGAATAGAAAGATGAGCGCTTGCCGTTGCCGCGTTGCGCATACATCAGCACCGTGTCGATCGTCAGCGCGCCGCGCTTCCATTTGAACCATGGTCCTTTCGGCCGGCCGGCGAGATAGGGCGAGTCGGTGCGCTTCAGCATGATGCCCTCGATACCGAGGTCGCGCGCGCCGGCACGCAACTGCTTCAGCTCCTCCCAGTCATCGAACGGGATCATCGGCGACAGATCGAGGTTTGGCCTCGGTATGCCGTACCACCGTTCGAGCCGGCCGCGGCGCTCGGCGAAGGGCAGGGGGCGCAGATCCTCGCCGTTCTCGCGCAAGATGTCGTAGAGGCGCACGCCGGCGGGATAGTCGCGCAGCATCTTATGGTCCGGCGATTTGCGGTTGAGGCGCTGCTGCAAATGGTTGAACGGCGCGACCTCGCCGTCGCGCATCACCAGGAGTTCGCCGTCGAGCGTCACGTCCTCCGGGATCGCGGCGACTATATCGGGAAAAGCGCTGCCGATATCGTCGCCCGAGCGCGAATAGAGCCGCTGCTGGCCACCGCGCGACACAAGCTGCACGCGGATGCCGTCGCATTTCCATTCCGCGAGGTAGTCTTTCGGATCGAGTCGTTCGAGATCGGCCTCTTCGATCGGCTGCGCCAGCATCAAGGGACAGAAGGTCGGCAATTCGGCGATGTCGGGCGGCGGTGCGCACCCTTCGAGCCAACAAAACAGTTCCGGATAGGGCGGCGAGAGCCCGTGCCACACCTCCTCGATCCGGTCGAGCTCGGCGCCGCTCCATTCGGCGAGCGCGGTCTTGGCGAGCCGCGCCGAGACTCCGATGCGGAGCGCGCCGGTCACCAGCTTCAACAGCGCCCAGCGGCCGGTCGCGTCGAGCGCGTCGAGCCACGGCGCCAGATGCGCGCCGACTTCCGTCCGGCTCGCGCCCTGCAACGTGCTGACGATCTCGCTGAGCCTGGGTACTGCGCCCTGATCGCGCGTCTCCGGCTCGGGCCAGATCAGCGCCACCGTTTCGGCGAGATCGCCGACGAAATCCCATGACCACCCGAACAGCTCGGGATCCACACGCGCCATCGCCAGGTCGCGCACCTGGCTGGGCTTGGCTTCGGCGAAAGACAATTCGCCGGTCAACGCCGCGAGCGCCCAGCCGCGCTCCGGGTCCGGCGTCGTCGAAAAATATTCCCGCATAAGCCGCAATTTGCCGTTGCGCGACGGCGTGAACAGCAGCGCATCGAGCAGTTCCGCGAAGCGGTTCACGCCGACCGCCTCGGCGTGCTATGCCTCGTCCGGAATTTTGCAAGGGGTGCCCAATGATCCACCATCTCTCGATTGCCGCGCGCGATCCCAAGAAAGCGGCCGGCGTGCTTGCCGAATTGATGGGCGGCAAGGCGGTGCCGTTTCCACCCAATCCGGGAAGCTTCTTTGCGTTGCAGCTCGATGACCACGGATCCGGCGTCGAGGTGTATCCCGCCGGCACTGAACTTGAGCCGAACGGCGCGACCGGCGGCAGCTTTGTCAAGCACCCGAAAGACCGCGGCTACGGGTCGACGCATTTTGCGCTGAGCGTTCCGACCGACGGCAAGAAGGTCGAGGAGATCGCGAAACGAGCCGGCTGGAAGTCCTTCGACTGCAATCGCGGGCCGTTTCACGTCATCGAGGTGTGGGTCGAGAACGAGACGATGGTCGAGATCCTGCCGCCCGCTTACGCGGCCGAATATCTCGCGTTCACGCGGCCCGACAAGGTGCTGACTGCGATGGAGGGCGCGGGCACAGGGGCCGGCCGCCACGCGCGATAGCGTCGTCACTCCTCTTCCTCATCGAAGCCGGTTAGCTGAAGCGCGCGGGCCGCGCGCCCGCGCTGCGTCGCGTAATGGACGAGCGCCTCTTCGCGGCCATGCGTAACCCATATCTCGGCTGCGCCGACCTCGTCTAAGGTCTGGGTCAGCTCGTCCCAATCGGCGTGATCGGAGATGACGAGGGGCAATTCAATGCCGCGTGCCTTGGCGCGCTGCTTGACCCGCATCCAGCCCGAGGCGAGGGCAATCACCGGGTCGGGCAGCCGCCGCGTCCAGCGGTCCGCGAGCGCCATCGGTGGCGCCAGCACGATCTTGCCCTTGAGCTCATCGCGCGCCACCCCGGTCGCGAGCCGCACGTCGCCGAGATCGATGCCGAGGCTCTGATAGAGCTCGGTGAGGCCGAGCAGCGCGCCATGCATGTAGACCGGCGCGTCGTAGCCGGCGGCGCGCAGTAGTGCCACGACGCGCTGGCATTTGCCGAGCGCGTACACGCCAACAAGCTGGCAGCGCTCCGGATAGAGGTGCAGGGAGTGCAGCAATTTGTCGATCTCATGCCGGTCCGGGGGGTGGCGGAACACCGGCAATGCGAAGGTCGCCTCGGTGATGAACAGATCGCAGGATTGCGGCTCGAACCGCGGGCAGGTCGGGTCGGGCCGGCGCTTGTAATCGCCGGAAACGACGATCCGAACGCCTTTGTATTCAATGACCAGCTGGGCGCTGCCGAGCACATGCCCGGCCGGCACGAGGCATACTGACACGCCATTCAGCGCCACCGGCTCGCCATAGCGGGTAGCTTGCAATGTGCCGCCGGCCAATTCGCCATAGCGCTGGCGCATGATCGCGACCGTCTCCGGCGTCGCGAGGACGTGCTCGTTGCCGGGCCGGGCGTGGTCGCCATGGCCGTGTGTGATGACGGCGCGCGGCACCGGCCGCGCCGGATCGATGTAGAAGTCGCCGGGCTCACAATAGAGCCCGGCCGGGGTCACCCGCAGCCAGTTTTCCGGCCGCGCCGCAGAATTCGTCATGTCATCTATATGGTCATCACTCGAGCGCGGAGATCGGGCGCGCGACGCTTTCGAGCGGCTGGCGCTCGGCCCTGACCCCGATCGCCAACTCGACGATCGCCGCGCCGATCATCAGCGCGGCGCCGAGCAGATAGCCGAGAAAGACATCGCCGCGATCGCCGGTGCCGACCAGCGTTCCGAACAGCCACGGCGAGGCGACGCCGCCGATCGCCGTGCCGACAGCGTAGAAGAAGGCGATCGCGAGCGCGCGCGCTTCCAATGGGAAGCTCTCACTGACCGTCAGATAGGCAGCGCTCGCCGCTGCCGACGCGAAAAAGAAGATGCCGCTCCAGCATGCGGTCAATGTCGCGGCATCCACGATGCCCTCGCGGAACAGCCAGCCGACGACCGCCAAGAGCACCCCCGAGATCGCATAGGTAAAGGCGATCATCGGCTTGCGGCCGAGCGTGTCGAACAGCGGCCCGAGGAGCAGTGGCCCCATAAAATTCCCGAGCGCAAAAGGCAGCATGTACCAGCCGATTGCGTCCGACGGCACGCCGTAGAAACGGGTCAGCACGAGCGCATAGGAGAAAAATATCGCGTTATAGAAAAAGGCCTGCGACGCCATCAGCACGAGGCCGAGCACGGCGCGCCGTGGGTAATCGCGCAAGATTGCCCTGAGCATGCGCAGGATCGGGGTGTGCGAGGCCGCAACGAGCCGCAGCCGCGCACCCATCTCGGCGAGCGGCTCCGTGCCCGGGCGCGCGAGCACGCGCTCCTCGATGGCGCAGATGACCGTCTCGCATTCTTCGGCGCGGGCATGCAGCATCAGCCAGCGTGGGCTCTCCGGGATCCATTGCCGCAGGAACAGGATGCCGAGCCCGAGCACCGCGCCGATCCCGAAAGCGGCGCGCCAGCCCCAATCCGGGGGCAGAAATCCGGGCTGCAGCAGAACGACGGCGCCGAGCGCGCCGAGCGCCGCCCCGACCCAGAAGCTGCCATTGACCGCGAGGTCGGTGCGGCCCCGGTATCGCGCCGGGATCAGCTCCTGGATCGCCGAGTTGATCGCCGCGTATTCACCGCCAATCCCGGCGCCGGTCAACGCTCGGAACACGGCGAAGCTCCAGAAATCCCATGACAGCGCCGTCGCGGCGGTGGCGGTCAGGTAAAGGGCGAGCGTGACGAAGAACAATTTGCGACGGCCGAGCCGATCCGTCAGATAGCCGAACAGCAAGGCGCCGACCACGGCGCCCGCCAGGTAGGCCGTTGCGAC
>Ga0310810_10005619_pt1 | contig 14058 bp, 12 predicted proteins | sample NCmetagenome_FD_207641 | JGI IMG/M metagenome (GOLD analysis project Ga0310810, IMG submission 207641) | Soil microbial communities from experimental microcosm in Duke University, North Carolina, United States - NC | ecosystem: Engineered > Artificial ecosystem > Soil microcosm > Unclassified ... | reverse complement strand
GCGCGGGCGAGTCCGATGTGGGGATTCTCCCAGGTCGAATACGAAAGTGTCGTCGAGCACGATGACCGCCGCGAGAGGAATGGCTTGCGCGAGGCCCGTCGCCCGATCGAACAGCCGTCCGGCACGTGGGACTCCCCGGCGGACCAATTCGCGAGCTTTGCCCTTCGGCGCGACTTCATCCCCGGCGTCAACGGAAATCTGTTCGTGCCGCGCGACCTCTTTCTGGCCCTTGGCGGTTACCGCGAGGTGGATCGTCACGGCTGGGACTTCTGTGTCCGCGCGGCGCAGGTGGCCGAGCCGGTGCTCGTCGAGAGGCCGCTCTACTTCGCCGATCCCGCTAAACGACCGCAACCGCAGACGCTGCTCGACCCCGAATCGCGGCGCGCGCTCGAGCAGCGGCGAAAGGAGATCGTCGCAGACGCTCTTTCGGGTCATTCGTCGGTAACCAACGAATTCTGCCCCCAGTTTGCCGGGAACCATCTCCTGCTACTGCAGGCGGAGCTTCACGCCGGCCGCTGTGATCGAATCCCGATTCCGCTGCTGCGCTCGGTTGCCGCCGAATGGCGCGATCGCGTTGCGGCGCAGGCACGACGCCACGCCGGGCAAAGCCGCGCTGCACCGGGGAACGAGAGCACCGATAAAGTCGCATTGGTCGTGCTTGGCGTCTACCGAAGCGGAACGTCGGCGCTCGCTCGTGTGCTCAACCTGTGCGGAGCGGCGCTTCCGGAGAACGTCATTGCGGCGCGGCTCGACATCAATCGCAAGGGTTTCTGGGAGACGGAGGCGGTCGTCGATCTCAACGCGCGGATGCTGCAACGCGTCGGGGCCGCATGGAACCGCCCCGATGTCACGTTACCGCCCGATGGACCGGTCATCGACGAGTTCCTCGACACCGCGCGGGAGATTGTGCAAAGCGAGTACGACGATGAGCCGCTCATCCTGATCAAGGATCCACGCATGTGCGTACTCGCCCCGATCTGGCATCGGGCGTTGCGGCAGAGCGGCTATCGCCCCGCCTACGTCGTGGCGGTGCGCGATCCGCGCGAGGTGGCGGGGTCGCTTGCCCGTTCGCTCGGGCAATATGGAGGAATGCCACGCGATCAGGCGCTCGCGCTGTGGCACAGCTACACCCGAGCAACGGAAGCATTCGTGAACCGTACCGACGCCAAGGTCGTGTTCGTTCACTACGACGACCTCCTCGACGATTGGCGGCGTGTCGTGCGAACCATCGCCAGTCAACTCGACGTAGCCCTCGATACTGAAGCGAACGCGGATGCGATCGACAGGTTCCTCGATCCGAGCCTGCGCAGCCAGCGGGCCGAACGCGCCGATGGCAGCGCTTCCACCCCCGCGCTCGAAGACCCGACCATGGAGGCGCTCTACCGGCGCGTTCTCGATCGGTGCGCACGTGCGACCGCCGACTGACGTCGACTGCGCGCAGGCAGCGCTGACTGCCGACGCGTTCGCGGACGCGCTCGAGCATCACGCGTGCGGTCGGCTGTCGCAGGCCGAAGCCGGCTACCGGAGCGTGCTGCAAAGCGCCCCCGATCACCCGGACGCACTGCATCGGCTTGGCGTCATCGCGCACCAGGTCGGTCGAGACGAGGTTGCGCTCGAACTGATCGATCGCGCAATCACGGTCAATCCGTCGCAACCGACGTACTACAACGATGCCGGCATCGTTCTGCAGGCGCTCGGCAGGATCGACGAGGCGATTTCACGCTACCGCCAGGCACTCGCCCTCTCGCCGGCGTATTCGCGCGCGCACAACGGGCTCGGCATCGCGCTCCACGACCGGGGTCGGCTCGACGAGGCGATGGCAAGCTTTCGCACGGCGCTATCGCTGAAACCCGATTATGCCGACGCGCAGAACAACCTTGCGAACGTTCTCCGCGAGCTGGGGCGGGCAGCGGAGGCCGTCGAGATCTACCGGAAAGCGCTCGAGACGCGAGACGTGCCGGGCGTGTGGTGCAACCTTGCGCGAGCCCTCACCGATCTTGCCGCATTCGATGCCGCGGCGCAGGCGTACGCCAGGGCGCTCATCCGGAAGGAAACGCCCGACGCCATCGCGGGCTTCGTGCAGTCGCTCGTCGCGGCCGAGCTTCGTCACGTCGGCGACGACGTGCGGCGAATGACGCTCCGCGCGCTCGCCGCGCCGTGGGCGCGGCCGTCGGAGCTGTCGGCCGCGTGCATCCGCGTGCTCGCGAGCGGCACCGCGTTGCGCGGATGCATCGATCGCGCGTGGAGCGCGTGGCCGGCGCGGCTTACTCTGACGCAGCTCTTGGACGCGGCGCATCCGGGCATCGTCTTCGATGACGTGCTGCTTCATTCGCTGCTCGAAAGCACGCCGGTGTGTGATCTGGTGATGGAGCGCTTTCTCACGCTTGCAAGATTCGCGCTTCTCGATGTGGTGAACGAGCACCGCCACTCCCAGACCGACCCGCTGCGCTTCGCCTGCGCACTTGCACGGCAATGCTTCATCAACGACTACGTGTTCGCCGTGACGGCCGCGGAGCTCGAGCGGGCGCAAGCGCTGCGCAATGGCGTCGTTGTGGCGCTGGCACGTGGCGAAACGGTGGCCGCGACGAACATTGCCGTCGTGGCCGCGTATTTCCCGCTGCTTTCGCTGCCGCAAGCCGAGACGCTGCTGTCGCGCGCGTCGCCGGAGCCGCTCGATGCGCTGCTCACCCAGCAACTGCGCGAGCCAGCCGAAGAGCGCGCGATCCGCGATCACCTTCGCCGGCTGACCGATATCGATGACCAGGTCTCGATTGCCGTGCGCCGGCAATACGAGGAGCATCCGTATCCAAGGTGGGTGCGGCTGTCCTCGCCTGAGGCATGGCCGGAAGGTGTTCGGCCAGGTGCGCGGTTTCCGCTCGAGCTGCGGGAAGCTGCGCGCGATCTCGCGGTCCTCGTCGCCGGCTGCGGCACGGGGCAGGAGTCGATCGAGTTTGCGCAGGCGTTTCCGCGGGGCCGCGTGCTCGCTGTCGATCTGAGCCTCGCGAGCCTCGCTTACGCCGAGCGCAAGGCGCGCGAGCTTCGCATCGCGAACGTCGAGCACGCGCAGGGGGACCTGACGAAGCTCGGCACGCTCGGGCGCCGCTTCGACCTGATCTCCTCGGTCGGCGTGCTGCATCATCTCGCGGAGCCGCTCGAGGGATTGCGCACGCTGGCCGCGATGCTGGTGCCGGGCGGCCACATGCTCGTCGGTCTCTACAGCGAGCGCGGACGCGCCGACGTCGTCGCCGCCCGGCAGTTCATCGTTGAACGAGGGTATCTTCCGACCGGCGACGACATCCGTCGCTGCCGGCAGGATCTCCTGTCGGAGGTGCCTCGCCTGGGATTTCAGCTTGCGCGGCGAAGCGACTTCTTCGTCACCGACGAGTGCCGGGACCTGCTCTTTCACGTGCAGGAGCGCCGCTTCACGCTGCGGGAGATCGGCGACGCTCTGCGTGCGGCGGGGCTCGCCTTCGACGGCTTCCTTGTGCGGCCCGATCTCGCCGCGCGTTACGCTTCGCAATTTCCCGGCGATCGGACGTTGACGAATCTCGCGAACTGGAATCGCTTCGAAGCGCAGTTCCCCGACGCGTTCGCCGGCATGTATATATTCTGGGCTCGGAAGGTACGGGAAGCCGCGCGGGCGGGCGGCGATCGCCGCGACTGACATCGTTTTTCGTTCGGCGACGGACGCCAAAGAACAAGGAGCAAGCGTGCAAACGAATCTGCGTAATTTGGGCAACCGCGTCGTGCATCCGCTCGTCGCAGCCGTCTTTTTCTTCGCCGTCGCGATCGCGGCTCCGCAGGCGCACGCGCAGGAGAGGACCGGCGACGTCACCGACATGCAGGCGTTGCGCAATGCGATGAAGGCGGACAAGCGCGCCTATGTCGAGAAAACGCTGGCGCTGACGAGCGCGGAGGCGAAGGCCTTCTGGCCGATCTACGACAGTTACGAGCGCGTCATGGAGGACACGAGCCGGCGCCGCGTCGTCGCGCTCAAGGATCTCGTGTTCCGCGACAGTCCGACGACGAATCTGGCGGCCAAGAACCTGACGCAGGAGCTCGTGAGCATCTACGACACGGAAGCGAAGGCGCGCTTGCGCCTCGCCCGCCGCGTGATGCGTGCGCTGCCGCCCGTCAAGGCGGCGCGCTACCTGCAGCTCGAGGACAAGATGCTCGCGGTGCGCGATTACGACGAGGCGTCGGCGGTACCGCTGATCCGATAGGCGCGGTCGTGAAGGATCGACTGACGGGACACTTAGCTACGCGCGAGGCCGACGAGCGCGTCGCGGGCCTCCGCGACCGGCGAGCGGTGGTGTGCGCGCACCGCGACGACGTCGATGCCGGTGACGACCGTATCGTCGGAAGGCACGCACCGCTCGCTCGTGACGCGGGTGACGAGATCGTCCTGCGGCGCGATGCTTTCGACGCCAGCGGGCGCGAGTACTGAAAGCGCGAGCGTGGTCGCCGTGAGTGCAACGGCGGCGATTGCAAACAGCGCGCGGGGCTGGCGGGGATCGTAGCGGTTCATGTCGGGCTCCATCGTCGAATCGTGCGAATGCTGCGGTTCGATGCGCGATCGTGTCGCTTCGGATTCAGCGCTTCGAACCGGATGCGCGATCGCATTGCATGGCGCGCATCGTGGAGGTCCGCGCCGGACGTCGCAATTCGGATGCGACGAAGCGCCGAAATCGGCCGCGAAGCGCGGATCGGGACGACAGGGCGCGGCCGCCGGCCGCGGCGGTGGACTTCCGGGCCGTATTGTGTACAATCGCGCGTTTTCCGAGCCTGGCTCCGTTCCGGCGGGGCCAAGATGCATTCCGGGTGCACCCCCGCGGGTTCTTCGTGCCGCCGTTCATTCGCGGCCGGCTCGCGTGCACCCGCCAACCACGCAGGGAACCGGGGTGCAGTCGCCTCCGCTTTCGCGGCCCGCGATGTCGCAGCGCATTCCATCCGCATCGTTCGGATGTTCCGGAAGATCGTTGACCAACATTCGCATGGAGACAACATGTTGAAGATGAACCGTCTGGCGAACCTCGCCGCGGCCCTGGCGCTTGCATTGCCGCTGGCGGTGAGCCCGATCGCCGCTTTGGCGCAGGCGCAATCGACGCCTCCCGCGCCTGCCGCCGCTCCGGCCGATACGGCGACGGCGCCGCCGGCAGCGCCCGCGCCGGCCCCCGCGGCGACGACCGGCGCGACGGCCGGCAAAGCCGCGCCGTCAACCGAAGTCATCGAGAACCCGTATGGACTCGAGGCACTCTGGAAGGGCGGCGACCTCGTCGCACGGATCACGCTCGGCATTCTCGTCGTGATGTCCGCCGGTAGCTGGTACATCATCGTGACGAAGGTCTACGAGCAGTCGCGGATGAACCTGCAGGCGCGGGCCGCGGATCGCACGTTCTGGAAGGCGGCGTCGGTGCAGAAGGGCGCCGCCGAGCTCCGCGAGGGCAGCCCGTACCGCTTCATCGCCGAATCGGGCCTCGAAGCGACGTCGAAGCACGAAGGTCTGCTCGGCAACGTCGACATCAACACGTGGATCAGCATGTCGATCCAGCGCGCGATCGACAACATCCAAAGCCGCACGCAGGATGGCCTCGCGTTCCTCGCGACCGTGGGCTCGACGGCGCCGTTCGTCGGACTGTTCGGTACGGTGTGGGGCATCTACCACGCGCTCACCGCGATCGGCATCGCCGGCCAGGCCTCGATCGACAAGGTCGCCGGTCCCGTGGGCGAAGCGCTGATCATGACGGCGATCGGTCTCGCCGTCGCGGTGCCTGCCGTGCTCGGGTACAACTGGCTGATCCGCCGCAACAAGGCGGCGATGGAGCGCGTGCGCGGCTTCGGCGCCGATCTGCATGCGGTGCTGCTCTCGGCCGCGCAATCTCCGGTGAAGACGATCGCGCCGGCCGCCGTGCCCGTCGCCTGATTCGAGCGAAGGACGTCGAGCCATGGCAATGACGGTCGGAGCCGCCGACGGCGACGAAGACGAGGTGATGTCGACGATCAACACGACGCCGCTCGTCGACGTCATGCTGGTCCTTCTCATCATCTTCCTGATCACGGTGCCGGTCGTGCGCATGACGGTGCCGGTCGAACTGCCGAAGGAGCGCAACGAGATCCGCGAGACGAAGCCCGAGAACATCGTGATCTCGGTCGACTCGCAGGATCGGATCTACTGGAACGACCTGCGGATGCCGAGCACCGAAGCGCTCGTCGACCGGCTCAAGAAGATCTCGCTGCTGACGCCGCAACCGGAAGTGCAGATCCGCGGCGACGCGCGCGGCAATTACGCCGGCGTCGGCCGTGTCGTCTACGCGTGCCAGCGCGCCGGCATCGCGAAGATATCGTTCATCACCGAGCCGCCGCCGCGCGCGGCCGCCGCGTCCTGACGGCGCCCGGAATCATGCGGAGACCGAACTCATGGCAATGAACGTCGGCGCGCCGAGCCGGTCGGGCGACCCCGACGTGATGATCGACATCAACACGACGCCGCTCATCGACGTGATGCTCGTGCTGCTCGTGATGCTGATCATCACGATTCCGATCCAGCTCCACGCGGTCAATCTGAACCTGCCGATCGGCAACCCGCCGCCGCCGGTCACGCTGCCCGAGGTCGTCAAGCTCGACATCGACGACGAGAGCAAGGTGTACTGGGACGGCGAGGTCGTGGCCGACCGCGCGACGCTCGAAGCGAAGATGACGTCCGCCGCGCACGAGGCCGTGCAGCCCGAGATTCACCTGCGGCCGAACAAGCTCGCGAAGTACGGCGTCGTCGCCGGCGTGATGGCGTCCGCGCAACGGCTGGGGCTCACGAAGATCGGCATCGTCGGCAGCGAGCAGTTCATCGGCGAATAGCGCGGCCCAACGACAAGAGCACTTCATGGATTACGCACGACAGCAACGCGATCCGACACGCCACGCCGTCGGCATCGCGTTCGTGGTCCTCATTCACGCGCTCGTGATCTGGGCGTTGTTGACCGGTCTCGGCCAGAAGGTGATCCAGGTCGTCAAGAAGCCGCTGACCGCGCAGATCGTCGAGGAGGTGCGACCGCCGCCGCCGCCCCCCCCGCCGCCGCCACCGCCGCCGAAACAGGTCATTCCGCCGAAGCCGGTGATCGAGCAGCCGTACGTGCCGCCGCCCGAGGTGCCGCCGCCGGCGATGCTGCCGCCGCCGGTCATCGCGAACGTCGCGCCGACGCCGCCGCCGACGCCGGTGGTGATCGCGCCGCCCCCACCGGTCGTGATCGCGCCGCCGGCGCCGCCGAAGCCGGCGATCCGGCAAGGCGTCTCGTGCACGAAGCGCGACCCGCCGCAGTTTCCGCGCGAGGCGATTCGCGCGCACGTCGAGAAGGGCCGAGTGGACGCGGTGCTGACGATCGACGAGAAGGGCAACGTCGCCGACGTGCAGATCGTGCAGTCGTCGCCGCCGCGCGTGTTCGATCGCGTCGTGCGCGACACGCTCGCGGATTGGAAGTGCGTCGGCGAAGGCGAGAAATACAAGGCCTCCGTCGAGATCAACTTCACGTTGAAGGACGAGTAGCGCTTCGGACGGAAGTTCCGCGCACATGGATTGCGCGCACGATACTTTCGTCCGGTTGATCTTCCGCAATCGGCTCGGGGACGCCTGAGCGCGGCGGGCGAGGCGAAGCCGAGCCAAGGCCCGGAGGGCGCGGCGCCGCGCGATGGCGGCAAGGCCGACCGACGCGCCGCCGCTTGCAATCGACGGTGGCGCAATGAGGCCGCGGCCCTTCGCCGATTGCGCGACAACGTCACGAAGGCGTCGCTCGCGTCTCGCTGCGCGATACGTTCGCGTCGCATGCGACTCGCCGCATCCGGCTTCACCGCTGGCATTTCCGAGGCCGCGGGCCATGCGCGGCGTCGGGCGACTGGGAGTGCCGGGCGTAACGGGTGGGGCCGACGAGCGAGACATGTTTGTCTCGCGAAGGAGGCACCGGGTACCCGTAGCCCGGCGTCTACGGACTCGGAGCCCGCGCCGCGCATGGCCCGCGGCCTTCGGAACGACTAAGTCAGTCTCGCCTGAGCGCGACCGCCGTGGCGGTCCACATCGCGATGCTGACGGCGACGATGCCGAAGCCGAGCGTCGACAGCGAGAACGGAATCGCGGCGAAGAGCCTGACGAACTCGCGCGTGACGTCGAGGACCGTACCGGGAAGCATCGTCGCAATGACCACCGCTGCCACGAGCCAGAGCGCGACGACGACGGGCCTGCGCCACGCCGGCACGCTCACCGGCGCCGGCAACTCCTGCATGACGCGCGCGGTGAACCCGTCGTCGCCGATGTAACCGGCGCGGTCGTCGACGCCCTCGGCCGACAAGAATGCATCGAGCCAGTCGGCTTGCGGTTCCGGGATTGGCGTGGAACGGGCGTTCATGGCGTGCGCGTCGACGTTGCGGGCGCCCAGGCGCTCAGCGCCGCCTTGAGCTTCTGCTTGCCGCGAAGTATGTGCGTCTTCACGGTGCCCACGGGCCAGCCCAGCACGTACGCGGCCTCTTCGTGGGACAGGTCGTTATGGTAGCACTGGACGATCGCCGCCCGCTCCGCGTCGGAAAGACGTGCCATCGCGCGCTCGAGATCGATCTTCATCGTTGCCGTCGCCGCGTGGTCGGCGCCTTCGCCGAAGCCGGGAGCGACGGCGTCCGCATCGTCTTCGCCGACGTCCGCATCGCGCTCACCGAGCAGTTCCTCGCGCGGCTTTCGTGCTTGCGCAAGCCAGCAATTGGTCGCGATCCGGTACAGCCACGTCGAGAACCGCGCCTCCTGCCGGAACGACTTCAGATTGCGCCACGCGAGCACGAAGGTGTCCTGTGCGAGATCGTCCGCCAGCGCATGATTGCCGGCCGTCAGCTTGCGCAGACACGCGCGCACCGACGACTGATGGCGCTTGACGAGCTCCGCGAACGCATGGCGGTCGTCCGCGACGATGCAGCGCGCGATCAACTGCGCGTCGGGCACGTCGTGCGACGGTGTCGCCGGCATCGACTACGCGGAAGGCGAAGGCGGCGTCCGCGTGCCGCTTCGGCGCGGGCAGTTCGCGATCGCGGATCGGTTCATGCATGGCGGCCCGCAACGCATCGGAGGATCGGACCTTCGCGCATCACGCGTTTCCGGGCGGCGTCGGCGCGTTGCCCGCGTTCGTCGTCGTGCGGTCCTCGAAGAACCACAGCACGCAGTAGCCGAGGCCGACGAAAAGAAGGACGAGGCCGAAGCCGTTTGCCGTGCTGTCGTCGAACATCGACCAGAAGTTGAGGCCGATGCCGACGGCCGTCAGGATCACGCCCTTGCGCAGGTCCGACCAGACGACGCGCCGGCGCAGGTAGCGCGCCTGCTCGTAGACCGGCATGCCGGGGGGCGGCGGCGGCGCCGCGCTCGCCGCGACGGACGCGGCAGTGCCGGACGCGACGGCGTCCATCGCGGCGGCCGGCGGCACGACGCCGCGCTCCGCGAGCTTCAGCATCGTCTCGTTCGCGAGACGGTTCTTGCGCAGCTTGTACCAGACGAGCAGCACGACGATCAGAAGCGGCAGCAGGAACAGCACCATCAGCGTGATGAAGAACATCACCGCGATGCGCGGCGCCTTCCGGACGAACTCCTCGAACGAGTCGAACTCGCGGTCTTCGCCGCCGAGCCCCTCGATCGTGATCTTCTTGTCGCCCTTCTGGATGAAGATGCCGTGATTGCCCGAACGCGGCGTTGCCTTCGCCGTGTTCTCGTCGGCGGCATTCGCCGCATCGTCGTCCGAGGAATCGGTGTCGGCATCGTTGCCCGCGCCGCCCTTGGCGGCCGCGTCGGCATCCGGCTGTTTCGTCTTCCCGGCCGCCGGCGGCGTTGCCGGAGCGGGCGCCTTCGCTGCCTTCGGTGTGTCGGCCTGCGCGATCACGTCCCCGTGCAGGTTCGCTGCGCGGACCGCGAGCGTGTGCGGCGCGAGCGCGAACGCGACGCCGGCCGCGAAGACAGCGCCCAGAACGAGCCGGCGGACGTCGGCGCCGGCGGCGGGACTGCGCGGATGCTGCATGAGATCTCCCTCGAACCTGTCGCCGGTTGGATGCGGCAAACATGCCGGGCGGATTCGGCAATCATGTTGCAAAAACGCAACCGGACGCTTGGCATCGCGACCGGTACCGATGCTATCATCGCCGCCGATTCCGCTTCGTGGCGCACTCTTCGAAGGCGACGACGTCGCGATTGGAATCCCGGAGCCCGAATTCCTGCGTTGATGGCCTTCGTTTCGTTCCTCCTGCGCAAGCCACCACCGGCGCGCGCGGGCCATTGCGCACCACCCCCGTCCCGCTTTCGCCGTGCGCTTCGCGTGCTCGGCGCGGCCGTTATCGGCACGCTGCTGTTGACGACAACCGCGGGCCGGGCGCAGGAAGGCGACACCGTCACGCTCAATTTCGTCAACGCCGACATCGACGCGGTGGTGAAGGCGGTCGGCGAGATCACAGGCCGCAATTTCCTCGTCGACCCGCGCGTCAAGGGAACCGTGAACATCGTGTCCGCGCGTCCCGTTCCGCGGACGCTCGTGTATCCGACGCTGCTGTCGGCGTTGCGGATGCAGGGCTTCGCGGCGGTCGAAAGCGACGGGATCACGAAGATCGTGCCGGAAGCCGAAGCGAAAACGCAGGCCGGTCCCGTTGCGCGCGCGACGGTGAACGCGAGCGGCGACCGGATCGTGACGCAGGTGATTCCGCTGCGATATGAATCGGCTGCGCAGCTCGTGACCGTGCTGCGTCCGCTCGTCACGCCGAACAACGTGATCTCGGCGTACGTCCCGAACAACGCCGTCATCGTCACCGACTACGCGGACAACGTGAAGCGGATCGACCGCATCATCGCGTCGCTCGACCAGCCGCCCGCTGGCGAGCCGATGCTCGTGCAGGTCAGGAACGCGTCGGCGATCGACGTTGCGGCGCTCGTCAATCGCGTGCTGACCGAGAACGCGCCCGGCGCGCCGGCTGCGCAGGTCGAAGCACAGCAACGCGTCGCGCTCGTTCCCGACCCGCGCTCGAACAGCATTCTCGTGCGCGCCGACAATCCGGCTCGCGCCGCACGGGTGCGCCAGCTCATCGAGCAGCTCGATACGCCGTCGCGCACCGGCGGCAACGTATTCATCGTCTACCTGAAGAACGCCGAAGCGGCGCAGGTCGCCGAGACGCTGCGCGGCCTTTACGGCGGCGAACGTTCGCCGACGACCGCGGTGACGACGGCCGGCCTGCCGACGGCGTCGGGCGCGGCGGCCACGATGACGACGACCCTGGGCACGTCACCGGCCGCGACCAGCCCGCTTGCGACCAGCGCAACGGGCGGTCCGCAGACGGCGTTCGCCGCCGGCGGCGCGATGGTCCAGGCCGACACGGCGAACAACGCGCTGATCATCATGGCGCCGGAACCCGTCTACAACAACTTGCGCGCGGTGATCGAGCGGCTCGACACGCGCCGCGCACAGGTGTTCGTCGAGGCGCTGATCGTCGAGGTCTCGTCGGACAAGGCCGCCGAGTTCGGCATCCAGTGGCAAGTGCTGACGGGCGCGAAGCCGGGCCGCAACGGCGTCCAGGGGATCGGCGGCACCAACTTCGGCGAGCGCGGCAGCGGCCAGAACATCATCGACGCGTCGGTGAACCTGGGATCGGTCGCGAACGGTCTCAACCTCGGCATCATCAACGGCACGATCACGATTCCCGGCCTCGGCATCATCAGCAACCTCGGGTTGCTCGTGCGCGCGCTCGAGACCGATTCGACGGCCAACATCCTGTCGACGCCGACGCTTTTGACGCTCGACAACGAGGAGGCGCGGATCATCGTCGGCGAGAACGTCCCGTTCATCACCGGCCAGTACGCGACGACGGGCACGACGGCGACCGTGCAGCCGTTCCAGACGATCGAGCGCCGCGACGTGGGCCTCGTGCTGCGCGTCAAGCCGCAGATCACCGAGGGTGGCACGATCCGGCTCGGCATCTACCAGGAAGTGTCGCGCGTCGAGGAGAATTCGACGGCGGGGCCGATCCTCTCGAAACGCGCGCTCGAGTCGTCGGTGGTCGTCGACGACCAGCAGATCGTCGTGCTCGGCGGTCTCATCCAGGACAGCATGAACGACGGCACGCAGAAGCTGCCGTACGCGGGCGACGTCCCGGTCATCGGGTCGCTGTTCCGCTACGACAACCGTTCGCGGCAGAAGACCAACCTGATGATCTTCCTGAAGCCGACGATCGTGCGCGGCTCGGCCGGCGGACACGAGATCACGTCGGAGCGTTACGATTATTTGCGCGGCGAGCAGTCGAGGATGGGCCTCGACCCGCGCTGGTTCTGGAACGATCCGACGGTGCCGCAATTGCCGCCGCAGGGCGCGATGCCCGGCTCGCCGCAGGGTAATACGAGCGGCTATGCGCCGCCGCTTCCGGCGCCCGCGCCGGGGCCGGCGCCCGCCGCAACGACTCCGCCAACGCAAAGTGGCGAGCCTTCCCGCAAGCCCTGACGCGGCACCACCGCCGTCGGTGCGCATTCCTTACGCGTTCGCGCGGACGCACGGCGTGCTTGCATGGCGCGATGAAGGCGAAAGTGTCGTCGTGCTGCTGCGTCCCGATGCGACGGTCGACGGCATCGCGGAGCTTCGGCGCGTCCTGAACCGGCCGCTGGTCACGCGTTCGGTCGCCGCCGACGTGTTCGCGGCCGAGCTCGCGCGCGCCTACAACCAGGCGGGCGCGGCGCTGGCGATGAGCGAGAGCCTCGCGAACGAGGCCGACCTCGCGCGGCTGATGCAGGAGCTGCCGACGAGCGAGGACCTGCTCGACGCCGGCGCGCAGGCGCCGGTGATCCGGATGATCAACGCGCTGTTGCTGCAGGCGCTGCGCGAGCGCGCGTCGGATCTGCATTTCGAGCCGTACGAGGCGCGCGCCGTCGTGCGTTTTCGCATCGACGGCGTGCTGCGCGACGCGATCGAGCCGCCGCGCGCGCTGCATGGCGCGCTCGTGTCGCGTCTCAAGATCATGGCCGGCCTCGACATCGCGGAAAAGCGATTGCCGCAGGACGGTCGCATTGCGGTGAAGCTCGGCGATCGCCAGGTCGACGTGCGCGTCTCGACGTTGCCGACGGGCGCGGGCGAGCGCGTCGTATTGCGCCTGCTGGACCAGGAAGCGGCGCGGCTCGATCTCACGACGCTCGGCATGAGCGACACGACACTGCGCGCCGTCGATCGCCTGATCCGCGAGCCGCACGGCATCCTGCTCGTGACGGGACCGACCGGCTCCGGCAAGACGACGACGCTTTATGCGGCGCTGTCGCGGCTGCCGCGCGACACGACGAACATGATGACGGTCGAGGACCCGATCGAATACGCGCTCGACGGCGTCGCGCAGACGCAGGTCAACGCGCGGATCGAATTGACGTTCGCGCGTGCGCTGCGCTCGATCCTGCGCCAGGACCCGGACGTGATCATGATCGGCGAGATCCGCGATCTCGAAACCGCGCAGATCGCGGTGCAGGCGTCGCTCACCGGTCACCTCGTGCTCGCGACGCTGCATACGAACGACGCGGCGAGCGCGATTACGCGGCTCGCCGACATGGGCGTCGAGCCGTACCTGCTCGCGTCCAGCCTGCTCGGCGTGCTCGCGCAGCGCCTCGTGCGCACGCTCTGTCCCGCATGCCGTGCACCGGCGCGGCCGACCGAGGGCGAAGGCAGGCTGCTCGAAGCGATGGGCCTTCCCGCGGCGCAGGCGGTCTTTCACGCGAACGGCTGCGACGCGTGCAACGGGACCGGTTACAACGGCCGCACCGGAATCTACGAGCTCCTGAAGATCGACGACACGCTGCGGCGTCTCATCCACGACGGCGCCGGGGAGCTTGCGCTTCGCGACGCGGCGCTTCGCGCCGGCATGCAGCGGCTGCGCGCCGACGGCGCGCGCTTCATCGCGGAAGGCCGTACGTCGCTCGCCGAACTCGCGCGCGTGACCCGCGATTCCTGATCCTTGAGCGCGTATCGCTACGAAGCGGTCGACGCGCAGGGGCGGCTTCGGCACGGCTCGCTCGACGCGGACAACGTGCGCGGC
>Ga0310810_10005616_pt1 | contig 14065 bp, 11 predicted proteins | sample NCmetagenome_FD_207641 | JGI IMG/M metagenome (GOLD analysis project Ga0310810, IMG submission 207641) | Soil microbial communities from experimental microcosm in Duke University, North Carolina, United States - NC | ecosystem: Engineered > Artificial ecosystem > Soil microcosm > Unclassified ... | reverse complement strand
GTCGGCGCGGTCTACCGGCTCATCCCGGAAACCATCCGCAGCTTCGCGGAGCTCGGGCTGCCCCCCGTATTGGCGACGCTCGCGGAGCGGCCGCGCGGCCTGGTGCTCGTCACCGGCCCGACCGGCAGCGGCAAGTCGACGACGCTCGCGGCGATGCTGGACAAGATCAACACCGAGCGCCACGACCACATCCTGACGATCGAGGATCCGATCGAGTACATCCACCAGCACAAAGGGTGTCTGGTGAACCAGCGCGAGGTGCACAGCGACACGAACAGCTTTTCCGACGCGCTGCGCGCCGCCCTGCGCGAGGATCCCGACATCGTCCTCATCGGCGAGATGCGCGATCTCGAAACGGTCGAATCGGCGCTGAAGATCGCCGAAACCGGCCACCTCACGTTCGCCACGCTGCACACGAACTCGGCCGCGCAGACGATCAACCGCATCATCGACATCTTTCCGTCGACGCAGCAGGCGCAGATCCGCACCCAGCTGTCGCTGGTCCTCGAAGGGATCGTCTGCCAGGCGCTGCTGCCGAAAGCCGACGGCACGGGACGCGTCTGTTCGCTCGAAATCCTGGTGCCGACGCCGGCGATCCGGAACCTGATTCGCGACGACAAAGTGCACCAGATCTACGGCGCGATGCAGACGGGCCAGGAAAAGCTCGGGATGCAGACGGCGAATCAGTCGCTGGCGAGCCTGTTCATGAAAAAGCTGATCACGCTCGAAACCGCGCTGGCGGCGTCGTCGAACCGCGACGAGCTGCAGGACATGATCCATCGCGGCGTCGGCGTCGTCGCCGGCGCCGGGCTCGGCCGGTCGCCGAGCGCCATGGCGGCCGCCGCGCGGCCGACGAGGAGCTGACCATGCCGGCCTTTGCCTTTTCCGGACGCACGCGCGGCGGCCAGGCCATCGCCGGCGAACGGTTCGCCGAGTCGATCCACGCGGCGGCGATCGCCCTCCGGCGCGAGCAGATCATCGTCACGCGCATCGCGCCCGCCAAGACGAAGGTCGAACCGAAGAAGAAGGGCGTCATCGGGAAGAGAGTCGCCGCGAAGAACCTGGCGGTGTTCACCCGGCAGTTCTCCGTGATGATCGACGCCGGCCTGCCGCTCGTGCAGTGCCTCGACATCCTCGGATCGCAGGAGCCCGATCGGCACTTCTCCGCGACGATCCTGCAGACCCGCACCGACGTCGAAGCCGGCGCGTCGCTCGCCGACGCGATGAAACGGCACCCGAAGAGCTTCGACCCGCTCTTCACGAACATGATCGCGGCCGGCGAGGCGGGCGGCATTCTCGACACCATTCTCAAGCGCCTCGCGACGTACATCGAAAAGGCCGTCAAGCTGAAGAGCCAGGTGAAGTCCGCGATGATCTATCCGGTCGCCGTGCTGGTGATCGCGGCCCTGGTCGTGGCGGTCATTCTGTGGAAGGTCATTCCGACGTTCGCAGCGCTGTTCCAGGGGCTCGGCGCCGACCTGCCGCTCATGACGCGCATCGTCATCGCGATGAGCGACAACCTCGTTCGATTCTTCCCCGTGGTCATTCTCGGCCTCGGCGCTGTCGGGTTCGCGATTCACCGCTACTACCTGACTCACGGCGGACGCCGCACGATCGACCGTACGCTGCTGCGGATGCCGATCCTCGGCGGCATCCTGCGCAAGATCGCGGTGGCACGGTTCTGCCGGACGCTGTCGACGCTCATCAGCTCGGGCGTTCCGATTCTCGACGGCCTCGAGATCACTGCCAGAACCGCCGGCAACGCGGTCGTCGAGGACGCCGTGATGGTCACTCGAAAAAGCATCGAACGCGGCGAAACCGTGTCGGCGCCGCTCAAGGAAACGGGCGTCTTTCCGACGATGGTCACGCAGATGATCGGCGTGGGCGAGGCCACCGGCGCCCTCGACGCCATGCTGGCCAAGATCGCCGATTTCTACGAAGAGGAAGTGGATACCGCCGTCGCCGGCCTGCTGACGCTGCTCGAGCCGGTGATGATCGCAGTCCTGGGCGTCATCGTCGGAGGCATCGTGATCGCGATGTATCTGCCGATATTCGATTTGATCTCGAAGTTGACGTAGATGTTCCACACTGAGTTGCGGCGGCGAGTCGCATGGCTGATCGCGGTTCGGGCCATTCTGAGCACAGTGCTGCTCGGGTCTGCCACGTTCATGCAGATCCGGGCGCCCGGATCCGACGAGTTCGACCCGTTCTTCTTCCTGATCGGCCTGATTTTCGCGCTGACGATCGCGTACGCGCTCACGCTGCGCCTGGTGGCCGCCCAGCGGTGGCTCATCGACGTGCAGCTGGCGGGCGACGCGATCATCGTCTCGGCGTTCATCTACTTCACGGGCGGCGTGACCAGCTACTTCGCGCTGCTGTACGTCCTGCCCATCGTGGCCGGCAGTATCGTCCAGTACAGGCGCGGCGGGCTCTTCGTCGCGATGGTCAGCTCGATCCTCTACTCCGAGATCGTCGTCGGACAGTACCTGTCCGCCGCGGGTGTCCTGTCGCGCGTCTGGGCCGCCGGCTACTCGGTGGCGCTGCCGCCGGGGTCCGCCGCGCAGTACATCGCGGCGCTCAATGTGTTCGGGTTTTTTGCGGTCGCGCTGCTCAGTGGGTCGCTGGCCGAGCGCGTGCGATCTGCGAGCCTCCGGCTGGAGCAGGCGTCGCACCAGATTGCCGATCTGCAGGCGCTCAACCAGCACGTCATCGACAGTCTTCCCAGCGGTCTGGCGACGACGGATGTCGGGCTGCGGATCCTGACGTTCAATCGCGGCGCCGAGACCATCACCGGCGTCTCGTTCCGGTCGGCCGTCGGGCGGACGATCGACCAGGTCCTCCAACTGTCGGCGTCCGCGATGGACGATATTCAGCGCGATCTCGGGACGATGACCACGCGCCGGCACGAGTTTCATCACCGGACCGGTGACGGCCGCGACATCGAGATCGGCCTCGGCGTCACCCACCTGCAGGCGGCGGGCGGCCGGGCGGGGTATCTGTTCACGTTCCAGGACATCACCAAAATCAAGAAGCTGGAGCGGGATGCCGCGATGCAGCAGCGGCTCGTCGCCGTCGGAGAGATGGCGGCCGGCATCGCGCACGAGATCCGCAACCCGCTGGCGTCGATGTCGGGGTCGATCCAGATTCTGCGTCAGGATTTGCCGCTCACGAGCGAGCAGGAACAGCTCATGGACATCGTCCTGCGCGAATCGGAGCGGCTCAACACGACGATTCGATCGTTTCTGGCGTACGCGCGCCCGCAGCGGCCGCAGATCGTGCGGCTCGACGTCCGCCGTGCGCTCAACGACACCGCGCTGCTCCTGCGCAACAGCGCCGATCTGCACGAGCGGCACGTCATCGAGGTCGACCTGCCCCACGCCGACCTGCCGTACGACGCCGACGAGGGGCAAATCAAGCAGATCGTATGGAACCTCGCCACCAACGGCCTGCGAGCCATGCCCGACGGGGGGCATCTGCGCCTGGGGGCGGCGATCGAAGCGCGGGCCGACACGGGGGACCTCGTGCTCACGGTGGAGGACGAAGGCGCGGGGATTCCGCAGGAGGAGCTGGCCAAGCTCTTTCAGCCGTTCCACGGCCGGTTTGCGCAGGGCACCGGCCTCGGCCTCGCGATCGTGCACCGGATCGTGACCGACTATCACGGAAGGATTGACATCAGCTCGGAGGTCGGGCGCGGCACGACCGTCGCCGTCCGCCTGCCGATGCGTGCGGTGGCTGCCGTATGAGCGCTGAACCTCGGACCGCGACTCCTCCCGCGCCGGCGTCGTCGGAGCGGCGCGCGACGCGCATCCTCGTCGTCGACGATGAACGATCGATGCGCGAGTTGATGGCCATCGTGCTCCGGCGCGAAGGCTACGACGTGCTCCTCGCCGAAAACGGCACGACCGCGATCGCCGTGCTCGAGCGCGAGCCGATCGACCTGCTCATCTCCGACATCAAGATGCCGGACATCAGCGGCGTCGAGGTGCTGCGCGCCGCCAAGGCGATCGACCGCGACATTCTCGGCATCATGATCACCGCGTTCGCGTCGACGGAGACGGCGGTCGAGGCGATGCGGCTCGGCGCCTGCGACTACCTCAGCAAGCCGTTCGACGTCGACCTGCTGAAGATGAAGGTGCGCGAAAAGATCGAGACGCGCACGCTGCGCCAGGAGAACGTGCTGTTGAAGCGGACGCTCGGCGTCACGCACCAGTTCTCGAACATCGTCGGGCGCAGCCAGGCCATGCTCGACGTGTTCAAGATGATCGAGACCGTCGCGCGCACCGGCAGCACGATTCTGCTCACAGGCGAATCGGGTACCGGCAAGGGCCTTGTCGCTCAGGCGGTGCACTTCCATTCGCTGCGGCGCGAGCGGCCGTTCGTGTCGCTCAATTGCGGCGCGCTGCCCGAAACGCTCCTCGAGTCGGAGCTGTTCGGTCACATGAAGGGGTCGTTCACGGGCGCCGACGGCAACAAGAAGGGACTGCTCGAGGTTGCGGAGCGCGGCACTGTCTTCCTCGACGAAATCGGCGAGATGACGCCGGCGATGCAGGTGAAGCTGCTGCACGTCCTGCAGGATCGCCGCTTCCGCCGCGTGGGCGGGCTCGAGGAGCTGCAGGCCGACATCCGGTTCATCGCCGCGACGAACCAGGACCCTGCGAAACGGGTAGCCGAAGGCCGCTTCCGCGAAGATCTGTTCTACCGCATCAACGTGATTCCGATCGTGCTGCCGCCGCTGCGCGACCGGCGCGAAGACATTCCGCTGCTCGCCGACCATTTCCTCTCGAAGTACACCGAACTGATGGGGAAGGAGATCAGCGCGATCTCCAACGACGCGCTGGACCTGCTGACGCGTCATCGCTGGCCGGGGAACATTCGCGAGCTCGAGAACGTGATCGAGCGCGCCGTCGCGCTCGAAGCGACGCCGACGATTCTGCCCGACAGCCTTCCGCCGGCGATTCGCGACGCGGAGCCGCGCCAAGCGGCCGCCGCGCGGGGCGCGGAGCTCGTGCCGGGCCCCGGCTTCGATCTCGAGGCGCACGTGCAGGAGATCGAGCGCGGCTACATTTCCGAGGCGCTGAAGCGCGCGGGCGGCGTGCAGGTGAAGGCCGCGGAGCTGCTCGGTATGAGCTTTCGATCGTTCCGCTACTACGCGAAGAAGTACAACCTGCGTTGAGGAATCGAGCACTGACCGTTCTCGGCAGCGGAAACCGCCAGTAATTGTCACGCTGCACACAACGTCACCCTGGGAAATTCTGTCCTTCTCTGGTGCGCTCAACACCTTAGGCAGCAGGCTCGGCCTTGGCACTGCGGTTGCTCGCTGCCGAGCGAGGCTGTCGAAGGTAGATGTCCGACAGCGCGTTCCGATGCGACGTTCTGTGTGAGGAGTGCGAGGCTATGCAGATCCGCGAAGCAAAGGGTTTCACTCTCATCGAGCTGCTGATCGTCGTGGCGATCATCGGCATCATCGCGGCGATCGCGGTGCCCGGTCTGCTGCGCGCCCGCATGTCGGGCAACGAGGCGTCGGCGATCGGATCGCTGCGCGCGATCAACAGCGGGCAGGCGAGCTACTCCTCGAGCTGCGCGGCGGGCGGATACGCGATCGACCTCGCGGATCTCGTCAAAGCGCCCATCGGCACTCCGAGCGCGACGCAGGGCTTCATCAGCCCGGACTTGAGCACGAACGGTGTCGTGAAATCCGGCTACACGGTGACGCTGGCCAAGGATGGCGCATCGGGCACGACCGACATCGGTACGGCGGCTGACACGTGCAATTCGTCTGCAGGGACGCCGGCGAGCTCGTACTTCGCGAACGCCGATCCGGTGACCCCGGGCGGCACGGGCACGCGCTACTTCGCGACCGATACGCGCGGCACGCTGTTCTTCGACACGGCGGCGACGATCACGAATCCGATCCCGACGGCGACGGCGGTTGTTCAGTAAGGACCGGTTCGCGGGTTCGCAGGGTTCGTAGGTTCGCGGGTTCTTGGTTCAAGGTTCTCGGTTCGGGGGGTTCGAGCATCAACGCGCTCGAGCCCTTTTTTCGTTTCCGAACCATGAACCAAGAACCCGCGCACCCTGTTCTGCTGACAACCGATGTCAACGCTCGGAAGACACGAATTGTCAAACGCGTGTGCAAGCGTGTGAAATCTGCGCGAGCGGCTGCAACAAGACGTCATCGTTTCAGAGAGTTACGGCGACGAACTCGATCGAACCATGCTGGCACATCGGTTGCTCCAGACCGCGGCGCACGCCCGACAACGAGCGGGGCAGCGGATTCACTCGGACATTTCAGGAGAGAGCAATGAAGATGCGTGAGTCGAAGGGTTTCACTCTCATCGAGCTGCTGATCGTCGTGGCGATCATCGGCATCATCGCGGCGATTGCGGTGCCCGGTCTGCTGCGCGCCCGCATGTCGGGCAACGAAGCGTCGGCGATCGGATCGCTGCGCGCGATCAACAGCGGCGAGGCGAGCTACTCATCGAGCTGCGCGGCCGGCGGCTACGCCATCAGCCTCGCGGACCTCGTGAAGCCGCCCTCCGGCAGCACGCAGGGCTTCATTTCGCCCGACCTCAACGCGAACGGCGTCGTGAAATCCGGCTACAACGTGACGCTCGCCAAGGACGGCGCGTCGGGCACGACCGACATCGGTACCGCGGCGGCGACGTGCAACGCCTCGGCGGGCACGCCCGCCAGCTCGTACTTCGCGAAGGCGGATCCGGTGACGGCTGGCGGCACGGGCACGCGCTACTTCGCGACCGATACCCGCGGCACGCTGTTCTTCAGCACTTCGGCGGCCGTGGCGAATCCGATTCCGGCGGCGACGGCGGTGGTTCAGTAAGAACGGGGTTCTCGGGTTCCAGGGTTCTAGGTTCGGTTCCAGGTTCCAGGGAGAAGGGGTTCAGGTCCGCGCTGGGCGGGCCTGAACCCTTTCGTGCGTGTACGGGCCGGCTCGACTGAACCCTGGAACCCCGAACCCGCGAACCTGCGCACCCGCGAACCTGCGCACCCGCGAACCTGAGGACCGCGAACCCGCGACCTGTTCTTCTTGACGGCGGCGGCGTGGTCAGCTACTTTCGTACGAATTTCATGACTAAACGCGCAGCACTCCTCGCTCTCGTTTGTGCGGTGGTCGGCCTCAGCGTGTCGGTGGCGGCGGCTTATACGCACTACCATCTGCTGAACGATCCGTCCTATCAGAGCTTCTGCGACGTCAACGCGACGGTCAGCTGCACGCAGGTGTATCAGAGCCGCTTCAGCACGTTCCGCGGCGTGCCGGTGGCCGTCTTCGGCGCGTTCTGGTTCGTCGTCGCGGCGCTGCTGTCGGTCAGTGCGCTGACGGCGCGCGACTCGGTGCGCGAGGACGTCCCGGGCTATCTGTTCGTCGGCTCGACGCTCGCCCTGGCCGTCGTTCTCTATCTGGGTTATGCGTCGTTCGTGCTGCTCAAGGCCGTGTGCATCCTCTGCCTCACGACCTACGTTGCCGTGATCGCGTTGTTCCTCATCTCGGGCGCTGCGACGTCCTATCCGATGACCACGCTCCCGCGCCGCGCGCTGCGCGACGTGCGGGTGCTCGTCGGCAGTCCGCTTGCCATCGCCGTCGTGGTGCTGTTCTTCGCCGGTGCCGCGTCGACGGTCGCGTTCTTCCCGCGCGAGGGCGTTCTGGCCGCCGCGGCGGCTGCGGCGCCGACCGAGGTGACGCAGGATCAGCGCTCCGAGCTGGAACGCTTCATGGCCACCGCGCCGCGCGTCCCGCTCGTCATTCCGCGCGAAGGCGCCAAGGTCCTCGTCGTCAAGTTCAACGACTTCCAGTGTCCGGCGTGCGGCCAGTCGTACCTGCAGTACAAACCGATCTTTGCCAAGTACGAAGCGAGCAATCCTGGCGCCGTGAGGCTCGTGCTCAAGGACTATCCGCTGAACAAGGACTGCAACGACGGCATCTCGCAGACGCTCCACCCGGCGGCGTGCGATGCGGCGGTCGCCGTGCGGCTGGCGCGTGGCCACAACAAGGGCGACGCGATGGAAGACTGGCTCTACACCCACCAGAGCGCGATGACGCCGCCGTCGGTGCGGCAGGCGGCGCGCGACGTCGGCGGTGTGACCGACTTCGACGAGAAATACGCGGCGACGATTACCAGCGTCAAGAGCGACATCGCGCTCGGCAAGCAGCTCGGCATTCGCGCGACGCCGACGTTTTTCATCAACGGGGTGAAGTTCGATTCGGCGATCCTGCCGCAGTATTTCGACGCGGCGATCGCGTACGAACTGCAGCATCCGCCGAAGTGAGCCGCGCCCTCGAGACCTTCGAGCTCACGAAAGATTACGCGGTCGGATTCTGGCGGAAGCGGCCGTACCGCGCGCTGGATCGGCTCTCACTCCAGGTCGAGGCGGGCGACGTCTTCGGTTTTCTCGGCCCCAACGGCGCCGGCAAGACCACTACGCTGAAGCTGCTGATGCAGCTTGTGTATCCGACAGCGGGGCGCGCCGAGATTCTCGGCCGTCCGCTCGGCGATCTCGCCGTCAAACGCCGCATCGGCTTCCTGCCCGAGAACCCGTACTTCTACGACTACCTGACGGCCGAAGAGCTGATGACCTACTTCGCGTCGCTCTTCGGCTACCAGGGCGAGGAGCGCCGCACGCGCGTCCGCCGGCTGCTCGACGACGTGGGGATCGGCGCCGAACGGCGGCTGCAGCTGCGCAAGTTCTCCAAGGGCATGATTCAGCGCGTCGGCATCGCCCAGGCGCTCATCAACGATCCGGAGCTGGTCGTTTTCGACGAGCCGATGTCGGGCCTGGATCCGCTCGGGCGCCGCGACGTGCGGTCGCTGATCCTGCGGCTCCGCGATCGCGGGTGCACCGTCTTCTTCAGCTCGCATGTCCTGAGCGATGCCGAAGCCTTGTGCAGTCGCGTGGCGATTCTCGCAAAGGGCCGGCTCGTCGCGGCCGGACGCCTGACCGACATGATCCCGTTCCACGCGCGCGGCTGGGAACTGGTCGTGGCGCGCGCGAGCGAGCCGGCGATCGCGGCGCTCGGCGCGCGCGTGCGCCGGGCCGTTCGCATCGACGAGGGGCGATACGCACTCGAGTTGCCCGTCGATCCGCCGCCGGAGCGGCTGCTCGACGAACTCGTCGCGCACGGCGCCGAGCTCGTATCGCTCAATCCGATTCGCGACACGCTCGAGGACTTCTTTGTGCGCCAGGTGGAGGCGTCGTCGTGAAGGCAACCTCCGCCATCGCGGTCAATGTGTTTCGCGAGTCGGTGCGCGACAAGGTCCTCTACAACCTCGTCGTCTTCGCCGTCCTGCTGATCGCCGCCTCGTACGTGCTCGGCCAGCTCACCGCCGGCCAGGACGTCAAGATCATCAAGGACCTGGGGCTCGCGGCGACCTCGGTCTTCGGGCTGTTCATCGCGGTGTTCATCGGGATCGGCCTGGTGTCGAAGGAAGTGGAGCGGCGCAGCATCTACGCGCTCCTCGCGAAGCCAATTCACCGTTCGCAGCTGGTCATCGGCAAGTACCTCGGGCTGTGCCTGACGCTCGCCGTGAACATTTCGGTCATGGCGGTCGCGTTGTACGCCGTCCTCGGTTACATGGCCTGGGGCGTCGCGCCGGAAGTGGCGAAGACGTGGGACGCGCCCGCGATGGATCCCGCGCTGCTCGAGGCGATCGCGCTCATTCTGATCGAGCTGATGCTCGTCACCGCGATCGCGCTGTTTTTCTCGACGTTTTCGACGCCCATTCTCTCCGCCGCCTTCACCGTCGGCTTCTTCATCGTCGGTCACTACAGCAGCGATCTTCGCCGGCTGCAGGACGTCGTCAACGCCCCGGCGGCGGCGGCCCTCTCGCGCAGCCTGTACTGGATCCTGCCGAACCTGGCGCAGTTCGACGTCAAGAGTGCGGTGGTGCATGGGCAGCCCGTCTCGGCAGGCTACATGGCGCTGACGCTCGCGTACGGCGCGGTCTACATCACGACCCTGCTCATCGCGGCGACGACCATTTTTTCGCGAAGGGATTTCAAGTAGATGCCTCGGAGCCCGGGAACGGTGGTTGCGGCCGTCGCCGCGGCGCTGGCGCTCGTCGCGGCCGCCGTGCAACTGCAGGCCGCGCGCGAACGTGCGTATCCGGCGTCCGAGCTGGACGCCGATGCCGTGTATGTCACGTCCGGATCGGCCGTCAGGCGGCTGACGGGGGCCTACAACTCGCTCGCCGCCGACGTGTACTGGGTCCGGACGATCCAGTATTTTGGCAGCACCCGTCGGCGCCTCGTCGCCAACCGGTTGGATCCCCCGCCGCCAGTCGCCCTGGCGGCGCCACCGCTGGACTACGGCAACCTGTATCCGCTGCTCGACATCACGACCTCCCTCGACCCGCGCTTCAATATCGCCTACCGATTCGGGGCCGTTTTCCTGGCTGAGCCGTATCCCGGCGGTCCCGGGCGGCCCGACCTCGCCATCGCGCTGCTTGAAAAGGGATTACGAGAACGACCCGATAAATGGGAGTACATGGAAGACATCGGGTTCGTTCACTACTGGTACCGCCACGATTACCAGGCGGCGGGGACCTGGTTCAAGAAGGCCGCGGATGCGCCGAAGGCCCCCTGGTGGCTGCGATCTCTCGCGGCGACGACGGTGGCCCAGGGCGGGGATCGGGCGTCCTCGAGGCTGATGTGGGAAGCCATCGGGCAGTCGGCGGAGAGCGAGTGGCTGCGCAAGGATGCCGAACGGCGGCTGCTGCAGCTCCGCGCGCTCGACGACATCGACGCTCTGCAGACGCGCGTGAGCGCGTACGCCGCCGCCAGCGGCGCGGCGCCGGCAGATTGGGCGTCGCTCGTTCGCGCCCGTGCGCTGCCCGGGATTCCTGTGGATCCAAGCGGTACACCCTACGAGCTCGTGAGCGGACGCGTTCGGCTCGCGGAGTCGTCGCCGCTGTACCCGCTGCCGGACGAGCCGATGGTGCTCGACGCGCGGCGGCCGTCATGAGCGACGCGCAGGCGCTCTGGGTCACGATCGCGTTTTCAACGTTCTTGGGCGCGGTGATCGGCAGCTTTCTGAACGTCTGCATCTATCGGCTGCCGCGGTCGGCGTCGGTGGTCTGGCCGGGCTCGGCGTGTCCGCACTGCCGGCGCGCGCTGGCGTGGTACGAGAACATCCCGGTCGTGAGCTTTCTGGCGCTGGGCGGCAAGTGCCGCACGTGCCGGACGCCGATCGGCATTCAGTATCCGATCGTCGAGGCGATCACCGCGGTGATGTTCGGCGCGGCGTGGTGGTACTACGGACCGAGCGGCCTGCTGGTATCGCGCCTGGTGTTCGGCTGCGCGCTGGTCGTGCTCTTTGCGATCGATCTCGAGCACCACCTGCTGCCGAACGCCATCACGCTTCCCGGCATCGTCGTCGGTTTCGCGCTGAGCTTCTTCACCGAGCCGGGCTGGATGGCCTCGCTCATCGGCATTCTGGTCGGCGGCGGAATCTTGTACGCGATTGCGGAGGCGTACTATCGCCTGCGGCACGAAGAAGGGCTCGGCATGGGCGACGTGAAAATGCTGGCGATGGTGGGCGCCTTCATCGGCTGGAAGCTGACGTTCCTCACGCTGATGATGGCGTCCGTCGCGGGCTCGATCATCGGCCTGGGCCTCATCGTGGCCGGCCGCGGCTCGATGAAGTACGCACTGCCGTTCGGAACGTTCCTCGCGCTGGGCGCCGCCGTTGCGGCGACGGCGGGTCCGTCGATTCTCGACTGGTATCTGGGGCAGCTGTGAATCGCACACTCCTCCTGCTGCTGCTCGCGGCCGTCTACGCGGCGTCGCTGGGGAAGCTGCCCGGCGCGGGCGCATCGACCGCGTTCGATCCACTCGCACCACGACCGCACGCGGTCGAGCGGCTGATCGTCGCCGGCAAGTTTGCCGACGCCCTCCCGCAAGCCAGCGCCTTGCGTGACAGCTATCCTCGCGAACCGCTGGTGCTCATGTGGGTGGCGCGCGCCCACCATGGCCTCAGCCATTGGCGCGAAGAAGCGAGCGCCTGGGAGGCATATCAGAAGGTTTCACCGGCGCCGGCGGAGAGCTGTCCAGCGCTTCCGCAGGCGTACGAGCGTCTGGGGATGGTGGAGGCCGCCGTCGCGGCGTACGGCCGGTGCGCCGAGATCGATCCGATGGATCCCGGTCTGCGCGACGAGCTCGCTGCGGCCTACGCGAGGCACGGGCTGGTCCGCACGCCATGATGCGCCTCCTGCAGCGGCTGACCGTCGGCTTCTTTTGCTGGCTGACGGCGCTCTACGCGTTTCTGTGCTCGAGCGCGTTTGCGTATCAGCAATTCATCCGCCCTCGTGTGTTTCCCGAGATCGGTGTATTCGCCGCGTGGCATGGAAGGCTGGCGTTGTTGTGCCTTGCCGTCGCGCTCGTCTCGATCGCGCGCGAGTTGCGCCAGCCGGGACCGCAACGGGTCGGCGCCTGGAGCTTCGCCGTCGTCGCGACGGCATGCACCGCCTGGATCACGGTTCATCCGCTGCTGCCGACGCTCGTGGACGACCGCCGCAGCCTCATCGTCGGCATCGCGGCGCTGGTGCCCATCGTGTGGCTTTGCGTCATCGATCACCTGGCGTCCGCGGCCGTTCGACGGTATGACGCCTCGGCGCCGCCCCCAACTGCGGCCATCGATCGGATCGAGTCACGACTTCTCACGGCGTCCGTCGCGACCGCGTTGATTGTCCCGCTGCTCTACGCGGTTCTGACGCCGATCGTGCTGGCCGGTTCGTTCGAGCCGGATCTCCTGTCGGCGGGGCTGACGCTGGGCCTGGGGTGGAACGCCGTGGACCACCTCGTCGTGTTCGGTGTGGCGTTCGTCGCGGCCGCGCTCGTCAATCGCCTCACGGCGCGCGCCCATCGTCTCGTGCGATACGGGGCTGCGCTGGCGCTGCTCGCCGGCGGCGCCGTGTGGGTCGCCGCCACGCTCTTCATCAGCGGCATCGGCCTCGATGGCGCCGGCGGCGCAGCGGCCGCGACGGCAGTCGGCCTGAGCATCGTCGCCGCCTGGAGCGGAATCCGGGTGAGGTCGGTCGCAGAGAGCGAAGCGTCATCCGGTTCCGGATTCGACATCGTGTTCGGCGTGCGGCCGGCGACCGGCCGGTGGACCGATGTGGCGCGGATCGTGGCGATTGGCGCGGCCGCGTACGGTCTTGGGGTCGTGGCGGAGCGCGTCGACTGGGACTTCATGGTCGCGAAGCTCGGCGTCGTGGCCATCTGGATGGCGGTCTTCGTGTTCGTGTATCGGGCGGCGCCGGACGGTCGGCGCGTCAACGGTCTAGGCCTTGCGGCGGTCTGCCTGTTTCCGCTTGCCCTCCACTCTGCCGACGTCCCACTCGGCAGGCGGATCGAAGCGACGCTCGGCGATGGCGGCACGAACCTGCGCCATACGCTCGACCGTTACGTCGTGTACAACCCGTCGTTCCGCCTGGTCGACAGCCTCCTGCGCGAATCGAGCGAGGAGCCCTCGTTCGATCGGTTTCTCCGCGCGAACACGGGTCTGGCGGCGAGCCGGAGCCAGCCGGTCGACGTGGACTTCGTACGGCCGCTCGAGCCCGCGCGCGAGAGGCCGTGGATCTTTCTGTTTGTGATCGACAGCCTGCGGCCGGACTACCTGGGCGCCTACAACGCGGCAGCCACCTTCACGCCGCGCATCGACAAGTTCGGGCGCGAGGGCATCGTCTTCCGGCGCGCATTCACGCGATACGGGGGCACCGGCCTCTCGATGCCCGCGATCTGGATGGGCGCGGCGGGGGTACACACGCAGTACGTGACGCCGTTCCGGCCGATGAATGCCCTGGAGAAACTGCTCGACGCCAACCAGTACCGGCGGTACATCACGCTGGATCACATCATGGCGCAGCTCCTGACGCCGTCGCCGCAGCTCGAGGAGCTCGATCGCGGCGTTCAGGAGATGTCGCTCGATTTCTGCCAGACGCTCGGCGAGCTCGAGGATCGCGTCGGACGCGACGCTGCTCCCTCGTTTGCGCACACGCGATCGCTCAATCTGCACGTTGCCGCCATTCGCGCGAGCTCGGCGGCCGATACCGAT
>Ga0310810_10005615_pt1 | contig 14065 bp, 15 predicted proteins | sample NCmetagenome_FD_207641 | JGI IMG/M metagenome (GOLD analysis project Ga0310810, IMG submission 207641) | Soil microbial communities from experimental microcosm in Duke University, North Carolina, United States - NC | ecosystem: Engineered > Artificial ecosystem > Soil microcosm > Unclassified ... | reverse complement strand
CGACGTGAGATTCCGCATGCGCCGATCGATCTCCGTCACCTTGGCTCGGGCCAGGATTCCGGCCCTCGTGCAGTCCTTCGGATTGTCGCGCAGAGCGACGAGCTCGGCGATGTCGCGGAGGCTGAACCCGAGATCCTGGGCGTGTTTGATGAAGTGGACGATATCAACGGCCGCCTGATCGTATTCTCTATACCCCGAGGGGCGACGGGTCGGGCGCGGCAGCAATCCCGTTCTCTCGTAGTACCTAAGAGTCTGCACGTTCACTCCGGCGAGTGCCGCGGCTTCGCCAATCCTCATCGAGCCAACCTGCGATTCATCCATAGTCGAATGGTAACCCTGTACAAGGGTATAGGGTCAAGTCCGCCGTGGTCGCTGGTAGCAACGGGCACTTCATCGATGAGCCCGGTCACGCTAAGCAAGACCTCCAGCTCGTTGTCGATGACGCACTCGTACTCGTCGACCCCACTCCAAAAGCCATCCGACTCGCCCGTACCATCGCATCTGTCAACGCGCGTGTATCGAGGGATGCATTGGCCGCGATTTCGAGACTATGGAAAGGCTAGCCGCTCAAATTCCCGCTCTCGTGATGGGTGCCGCGAACAGTTGCTGGCAGCACGACACTGTCCCGCAAGGTTGAGTAAGTTCTTGACTCCGAGGTAACTATGTCAACGCGTGTGCTACCTGTTCGAGTGGATTGGTCCTGACGGCGTGACTGAACTTGCAAACTCAATCCGCGTTGGCCTGGTCGGCTTCGGCTTCGTCACGAAGACCTTTCACATCCCGCTTCTGCGCGGCACGCCGGGCTATCAGATCACCGCCATTTCCTCGAGCCATCCGCAGGATGTGCTGGCGATGCTTCCGGACGTCGAAGTGCTCAACTCCGCAGAAGATCTGGCGACCCACCCCGATCTCGATCTCGTCGTAGTCGCAAGCCCCAACGACAGCCACGCCCGGTTGGCCGAGCTGGCGATGCGCAGCGGTCACAACGCCGTCGTCGAAAAGCCGTTCACCATCACGGTCAAGGAAGCGAGATACCTGGGCGCGGTGGCCGAGGAGAATCACGTCCTGCTATCGGTGTTTCACAACAGGCGCTGGGACAGCGACTTCCTCACCATTCGCAACGCACTCGACCAGAATCTCCTCGGCCGAGTCGTGCGCTACGAATCGCGCATCGACCGCTATCGACCGGATGTGCGTGACCGGTGGCGCGAGCGTCCCGGGCCGGGCGCGGGTTTGCTTTACGACCTCGGACCGCATCTCATCGATCAGGCGCTTCTCCTCTTCGGAATTCCTGACGACGTCGAGGCGACGATCGCCCAGCAACGCAGCGGCGCGAGAACCGACGATTTCTTTCAGCTGGTGCTGCGTTACGGCGAGATGATCGCGACACTGGAGGCGGGCTCACTCGTGTCCGGGGGCACGCCGCGGTTCGCGGTGCACGGCGATCGCGCGAGCATCGTCAAGCGAAAGCCCGATATCCAGGAGGATCAGCTACGCGCCGGAATGCTCCCGGGTGCAGAGCAATGGGGCCAGGATCCCGACGATGCCGTGTTATACATCGGCCAGGGGGCGTTAACTCAACCCGTTCCGGCGGCCCGCGGCGACCAGCGTGGATTTTATGTCGCGCTCCGCGAAGCGATGCGCGGAAAGGGGCCGAATCCCGTTACCGCGCAACAGGGCGCTGCGGTGATGGCGATTATCGAGGCCGCGATTCTGTCCCATAGAGAGGGACGACGTGTGGCGCCGGCCGTCGCCCCGCAAGAGCGCACGGCATTCCCGGCCTAGCTCAGGACGGCTGCGGTATCTTTTCGTCGAGCGGCGCCCGCACTTCTATACCCAGCCCGTCCGGTCCGACGCACATGAAGTAGATGTTCGGACCGCCGCGACTGAGATCGGTCTTGATCGTCACGCCCGCCTTCTTGAGCTGCCCATTGATGCGCCGCACATCGGCTTCCTTCTCCAGAATGAAGCCGATGTGAAAATCCGGCGGGTACACCGGCGGCGGCGATCCGAACAGGTTACTCACACCGAGCGACAGGCCGTTCTCGTCCTCCAGCATCGCGAGCTCTTCGCGCCGCTGGAAAATGCAGCGCATGCCGAAGTTGCTCTCGAAGAATTCCCGCGCCGCCGAGACGTTGGAGACCTGCAGGTCGATGTGATTGAGCTTCATCTACCGCGTGAACAGCTGTGAGTTGTGGAGCGCCCCGGTGTACGGCCGCATCCACACCATGCCGTTCCACGCGTGCTTCAGGTATGCGTTGACCAATGCCATTTCCGCCGGGGTGTACTGGCTGCGATGACACGCGAACTCCGCGACACCGGCCTTCAGATCACTGTCCTCGAACGGCACGCGCACCGTCAGCAGTCCTTCAGTCATTCCGTTGACGGTCGGATTCGCGCGCGGCGCCGTGCGCAGGCGCTCGGTCGGAAGCGAGGCGTAGAGCAGGTCGATGTTCGCGTAGCGCGAATCGGCCTGGATCACCTGGCTCGTCACGTCGCCAACAAGACGATGGTCGGGATGTCCGGTGCCGCCCTCGGGACCGAAGGTGATGATCGCGACCGGCTTCACCGAGTCGATGATCGCCTTCAGGTCCGTGCGCAGCTTACCGAGTACGTCAAAGGACGCGAGCCCGCCGTCGGGAAGCCCGAGCAAATGGAGCTTGTCGACGCCGAGCGCGTTCGCCGCGCATGTCGCCTCCTTCATGCGCACGGCAGCGAGCTGCGGTCCGGCGGGAATGTGCGCGTAATCGCGGATGCCTTTCGCGCCGTCGGTAGCTATGACGAGATGGGTTTCGCGTCCCTCTCGATTGAGACGCGACAGGAGTGGCCCGATGACGCGCTCGTCATCAGGGTGGGCAAATACGGCGAGGATTGGTCCTTTCGCCTGAGCGGGCGCCACGTGGGGAACCGCCGTGGCCAGCGCCAGGGCGATGAGGGCAGATGTGTATGTTCGCATGCTATACATTGTAACCCGAACACCGCGTGCGCGAGACCGCAGCTCCCAAGGGATTCCCCCAATGATCTCACCATATAGTGCTGCGGCAGCGATCTGGCTGATCTGGGTGGTTGGTTGGTGGCTTGGCGCGCTAAGGACAGCGAAGAGCGTCAACCGCGAGTCCCCCGGATCTCAGCTCAGTTACACGATCTTCAACTGGATTGGCGCTGCCTTCCTCTTCTTCACCCCGATCCGCGGTGGAATTTTCCCCCGAGCGCTGTACGCTCCGTCGCAACTCGTCGCATGGATCGGAGTCATCCTCGTCGCGGTCGGGCTCGCGTACTCCGTCTGGGCACGCCTTCACCTCGGCCGATTGTGGAGCGCGGTGGTGACGGTGAAGGCAGAACACCGGATCGTGAAGACCGGTCCCTATACGATCACTCGTCACCCAATCTACACCGGAATGCTGCTGGCAGTGGTTGGAACGGTCGTCGCCCGCGATACGTTCGGCGCGTTGCTGGGCGGCGCGTTGATCGCGACCGGCCTGGTGCTCAAGGTGCGGCGGGAGGAGCGGATGCTCCTCGACCATTTCGGTGCCGACTATCAGGCTTACCAGCAGGAGGTGCCGCGACTCGTGCCGCGTCCATGGCACCGGCGAACGGAGAACGTCTAGCGGCGCTTGGGCGAGCGCTTCAGCAGCTCGCGCATTCGCTGCAGCTCCTTCTCCGAGAGTCGTTTGTGCTCGACCAGATGCGCGAGCAGCTTGATCGGCGAGCCACCGTAGATCTTGTTCAGCACCCTCCCGAGCGCGGATTCTCCAGCGGTCTCGGCGTCGACGATCGGAAAGTAGATGTGGGTCTTCCCCTCTCCGCGGCGGTGCGATACATAGCCTTTGAGCTCGAGGGTGCGAATCATCGTCGAGACGCTCGTGTAGGCAAGATCGGGATCGACGCTGTCGCGCACTTCGGTGACGGTCGCTTCGCCCTTTTCCCAGAGGACGCTCATGATGTCGAGCTCACGCCGGGTGAGTTGTGGAGGCTTCAAGGGTGCTCCGGTCTTGCCGACGCGGAGGTTGTCGGATGATGCTGGGACGGGAGACCACTCACCGGATGCGGCATGGATGCGACCAGAGTGAGCAGCGCGATTGCGAGCGCGGGCACTACCAACCGCTGTACTCGACTGAGTCGCTGTGGTGCCAGAAGCTGAGTCAATCGGCGCTCCAGCATTCCAGACCCAAGAAACGCCGGCTGGAGGTGTGGCGAACGACTGCCGGCTTCAGCCACTGTGAGGAGCAGCGCCCCGTACGTATGCGCGTCGCCGAGGGCGTCGACGACGCGGGCGTCGCAGTCCATTTCGACGGCGAGAGACAGGCGGCGCAGCTGCCACCAGAGCGCGAGATTCCACGGGGCGAGCACGAGTGGGAGTGATGCAATGAAGAGCAGCAGTCCATCGTGGGCGCGGCGGTGCTCGTTCTCATGACGCAGAACATACTGCCGCTGCGATTGCGGAAGGGCCAGCGCCCAGCGCGGCAGCAGCACCTGAGTGCGCAGCAATCCAACCGTGGCTGGTCCGACTTCCTCGGTCACGACGACGGGAATTCCATCTATCATCGCGGCGCTGTCGTCGCCATCGCGGCTGCGTGACGACGCGATGACCTGCCAGACTCGCCACGCATTTGCGAGCGCCCAGGCAATGAGGATCGCAGACAGCGATAGCCAGATTCGGTTGATGATGGGGCCGTAGGAATCGGTTTCCGCCCACCATTGAAGATCGACGAGCGAGAACGCGGCGTGTCCGGCCGTGCCGTTCACCGATCCGTCGAGCAGCGACCAGCTGTGATGCGTTCGGTAGTAGCCGGGGACGAACATCGACAAGCCGATGACGGCGAGCCAGAGCCAGCGCCGCATCGCGAGGGCGGGCATCGCGCGCTCGACGAGGAGGGCGACGACGCCGAGACAGGCGCCGACCAGGTTGACGTAGAGGATGCAGAGCACTCGTCAGCCTACGGGGGGCGGGTGACGGGGGTTTCGGACGGGAACTGCAAAAGAAGACTACCGGCGGGAGGCCGTGCGCGGGCCGGCCCGAGGCCGCGGGCCTTCTTAACTGCAACTGAAGACTACCAGCCGAGAGCGTCCGGCGGAGCGGCTGGCAGCTCCGAGCTTCTGTTTGGAAACAGCGCTCGGAACGTACGCCACGTTGTTATTCCCACGGTTGGATCCACATGATGTCGTTCATCCAACCCGCGCTCGGAGCCGCCGGCTGCTCCGCTCACAGCCCCCCAGCTGGTGGTCTTCCGTTGCAGTTAAGTAGTTTGCCCGCGGCCTGCCCCCCGGCCCGCCCCCAGCCTCCCGCCGGTAGTCTTCCGTTGCAGTTGACCGTAGACCCCTAATGCCTTCCCCGCCTTGCCGCGGTCGCGCATCCTTTGCAGCGTTCGATCCACCCCGAGGAAGGAGCACCACCCGATGCTGCGAATCGCGACCCTCACGCTGTTAGCGCTGCTGCCCGCCAACTTCACTCTCACGACCGGCGGCCCCCCCGATCAAAGAATGCTCGGTCGATGGGATATCACCATCACCACTCCGAACGGCCCGCAACCATCCTGGCTCGAAGTCGAAGAATCCGGCCGCGATGCGCTCGTCGGCCGCTTCGTCGGCGTCGTCGGCAGTGCGCGCCCCGTCTCTGAGGTCGCGGCCAGGGGCGATTCGCTGAGCTTCACCATCCCGCACCAGTGGGAGGACGGCGACGGGGCTCTCACCGTGCGAGGAGTCGTGCGGGGGGCAGGTCTCGAGGGCACGATGACGTTCCCCGACGGAAAGACTTTCTCCTGGACAGGAGTCCGCGCTCCGAGCATGGTGCGGCACGGCACACCATCGTGGGGCACGCCCATTCATCTCCTCCACGCCAACGACCTCGGCGGCTGGCACCCGAGCGGATCACCGAACCAGTGGGTGGTGAAAAATGGGATTCTTTCCAGTCCGCACTCGGGAACGAATCTCGTCACCGATCGCACCTTCGGTGATTTCAAGCTCCACGTCGAGTTCCGCTATCCCAAGGAGAGCAACAGCGGGGTGTACCTGCGCGGCCGCCACGAGGTCCAGATCCAGGACGACTACGGCAATACGCCCGCGAACGATCGCTTCAGCGGCATCTACGGATTCATCTCGCCGAGCGTGATCGCGGCGAAGCCGGCCGGCGAGTGGGAGTCCTACGACATCACCCTCGTCGGAAGGATGGTGACGGTGGTGGCGAACGGCACCCAGGTGATCTGCAATCAGGAGATCCCGGGAATCACCGGCGGCGCTCTCGACAGCAACGAAGGCGCGCCCGGTCCGATTTTCCTGCAGGGCGATCACGGTCCGGTCGAATACCGCAACATCGTCATCACCCCCGCGAGGTAGGCCCATCGCAAACTCCCGGATCGAGCCGGGCGATCCGCGTTATCAGGCCGTAGTCGACAAGCAGTTCAACAAGCGCTTTGTCGCGCGGCCTGACTACGTGCGGCTGGCGAGCTCGACCGACGACGTCGTGTCGGCGCTGAACGATGCGGTCGCCGAAAACCGTCGCGTCGTTGCGACGACCGGCGGCCACTGCCTCGAGGGATTCGTTTCCGATCCCGAGGTGCGTGTCATCATCGACGTCTCGCCGATGAAGCGCGTCTACTATGACGATAAAATGCGCGCGATCGCTGTCGAGGCCGGCGCGACGGTCGGCGACACATTTCGCGCGCTATTCGAGAGCTGGGGCGTCGTCGTCCCACTCGGCGAGTATCCTGCCATCGGGATGGGCGGCCACGTCGTCGGCGGCGCGTTCGGGTTTCTCTGCCGGCAGCTCGGACTTGGCTGCGATTATCTGCACGCCGTCGAAGTGGTGACAGTGAACGAAGCGGGACGTGCCGAGCTCGTTGTCGCGAGCCGGGACGCATCGGATCCCAATCGCGAGCTGTGGTGGGCGCACACCGGCGGCGGTGGCGGCAACTTCGGCATCGTCACGCGCTACTGGTTCCGCTCGCCCGACGCCCACGGCGACGATCCCACCAAGCTCCTTCCACGCGCGCCGGAATCCATCGCGACATTGAGGGCCGAGTGGGATTGGAGTGACATCGACGAGGCGACCTTCGGCCGGTTGCTCAAGAATCACGGCGCGTGGAGCGAGCGCAACAGCGACGCCGGGTCGCCAAGCGCGTCGTTGTATAGCTTGTTGATGGTGCAGCGCCAGCAGGCGGGCAACATCGTCATCCGCTGCATGAGCACGGCGGGCGCTGACGCCGGCGGTCAGATCGACGACTACATCGGCGCGCTCAGCGAAGGCATCACTCTGCCACGCAATCGGCTGCTCGTCCGCATGACGTGGCTCGAGTTCGCGCTCGATCCATTTCCAGATCTATTCGCGATGCCACCGGGCGGAGTCAGCACCAAGGTGAAGGATGCGATGTTGAGAAAGCGTCTGACCGACCGGCAGATCATGACCGTGCACCGCTACATGACGCGTGAGGATTACGACGTGATGGGCGGCGCGTTCGGCTTAGCGACGTATGGCGGACGCGTCAACACCGTTGCGTCCGACACCACCGCATCGGCGCAGCGCGGTTCCATCTTCGACATGGCGTGCAACGTCGGCTGGATGGCGCCTGGCGATGCCGAGAAATCGCTGGCGTGGGTGCGCGCTTTTTATCGCGACCTGTTCTCCGAGAGCGGAGGCGTGCCCGCTCCCGGCGAGCGATACGACGGTTGCCTGATCAACCACCCTGACGTCGACCTGACCGATCCCGAGCTGAACACTTCCGGCACTCCGTGGGCCACGATTTACTACAGGCAAAACTATCCGCGGCTGCAACGCGTCAAAGCGCGCTGGGACCCGCGGAATATCTTTCGTCACCCGCTTTCAATTCAGGCGCAGTAGCACTCATCATGGATCTCGCCGTCAATCCTCCAGTGCTGCCGATGCTCGCCAAGCGCGTTGCCGAGCTTCCGCCGGGCGACACCTGGATCTTCGAGCCCAAGTGGGATGGCTTTCGCACGCTCGTATTTCGCGATGGCGACGAGGTCTTCATCCAGAGCCGCGACGAACGGCCGCTCAATCGATACTTCCCCGAGCTCGTCGACCCGCTCAAGGCGCAGCTTCCCAAGCGCTGCGTACTGGACGGCGAGATCGTGATTGTCGGCGACGGCGGGCTCGAGTTCGACACCCTGCAGCTGCGATTGCATCCCGCCGAGTCGCGGGTGAAGAAGCTGGCGGCGGAGACCCCCGCTTCGATCGTATTCTTCGATCTGTTGTGCGAAGGAAAAAAGAGCTTCTGTGAGACGCCCTTCGCGGAGCGGCGGGAGCGACTCGAGTCAGTCTTGTCCGGTGTAAAGGCGCCGCTTCATCTCACGCCGGCGACGCGCGACCGCGGGCTGGCGGCGGATTGGTTCAAGCGGTTCGAGGGTGCCGGACTGGATGGAGTGATCGCCAAGTCGATCGACGGCACCTACGAGCCCAACAAGCGCACCATGCTCAAGGTGAAGCACGAGCGCGACTGCGATTGCGTCGTCGCCGGATTCCGATGGCACAAGACGGGCGGGAAAACCAAAGTGGGCTCGCTGTTGCTCGGACTGTACGACGACGCCGGCAATCTCCAGCACGTCGGCGTTTGCGCCAGCTTTACCGACGCGAGGCGGAAGGAGCTGGTGAAGTTTCTAGAGCCGTATCGCAAGAACGCGCTCGCGAAGCATCCGTGGCGCGACTGGGCCGAGGCAGAGAGTGGCGCGGACGCCCAGCCGCACCGAATGCCGGGCGGGCAGAGCCGGTGGAGTGCGGGCAAGGACTTGTCGTGGGAGCCGCTGCGTCCCGAGCTGGTCGTCGAGGTCGCCTACGATCACATGCAGGGCGATCGCTTTCGCCATACCGCGCAATTTCGCCGCTGGCGGACCGACAAGCGTCCGCGCGATTGCACCTACGAGCAGCTCGAGGTCGTACCTCCACACGAGCTCGCCGCCATCTTCGCGACCGGCCGATAACGCTTACTTCCCGGCGAGCATCGCCCTCGACACCGTCATGGTTCCGTCGGGGTTCTTCGTTGCAACGATAACGACCGCATCGCCCACCGCCAACTCCTTCGAGACTGCCTTGAGCTGAGTGATCGAGGTGTTCGGCGGCACGGTCACCGTTTGCGATCCACCGGCATACTGAACGACGAGAGTCGAGCCGTTCGAGCTGGCGACGTTGCCGTTGGACATCCGCGACTGCGCGGCAGTTCCATTGGTCATCCGCGATTGAGATACCGCGCCGTTGGTCATCCGGTTGGCCGATCCGCCGCTGGCCGTCTGGGACATCATCCGACTGCCTTCGCCGAGTCCACGCAGCTCCTCCGGAAAAATGTGGATCTCGGTGGCACGCTCCGATCCGTCGGGCTGCTTCACCGTCGTTACTCCGATGAATACGTTGTCCTTGACGTCAGTGAGCTTCGCGGGGACGCGCTCGTAGACCTTGAACGGTCCCGATACCGCCGCCGCGACATTACCCGTTGACGTCGCGACCACCAGCCGCGTCGATGACACGCTATCGACTGTGCCGCGAATCATCGTCGTGTCGGAGCTCTGCGCCGACGCCGGATCGGTCGCCGTGCTGTCCGATTGTGCGTACTCCGAGCCCTTTTTGCAGCCGGAGATGGCAATCACAGCAAAGACGAGAGTTAGAATTGGGCGGGTCGGGTAAGCACGGGTGCGAATCATGGGAGCCTCAGGCAGTGAGAATTCGTCAGGTGCTTTCGGACCGCGAGATCCGCGCCGCACCACCCAACCCAACGGCACCGAGGGCCCTGCACCGTGCGGTTCAAGCGCGGCTGTAGTAACGTCTGCACTTGACTTGATCCAGGAAACCACCCCCGACCCGTAACGGACACTCTGGTGCGTTTTGGACGCTCGATACTACTGGCCGCAGCGCGAAGCCAGCGACTGAACGATTTCGCGATGCGCAGCGCTTTCGTGAAACGCGCGACGCGCAAGTTCATGCCCGGCGAGCGCCCGGAAGACGCGCTCGCCGCGGGCAAAACTATCGCCGCCACCGATCGCGGTCTGATCTACACCAAGCTCGGCGAAGCGATCACCAGCGCCGACGAAGCCGTCGCCGTGCGCGATCACTACCTCGGCTTCTTCGACCAGATTCGAGCGATGCAGCTGCCCGCGCAAGTGAGCGTGAAGCCGACCCAGCTCGGGCTCGATCTCTCGCAACCGGAATGTGAGCGGCATTTGATGTCGCTCGCCGCGAAAGCTGAATCCACCGGATCCGCGTTGTGGCTCGACATGGAAGACTCCGGCTACGTCGATCGCACCCTCGACCTTTACGTCGCGCTGCTGGGAAAGTATCCGTCGACCGGTGTCGCGATGCAGGCGTACCTCCGCCGCACTCCGACCGATCTCGAGCGACTTCTGCCGCTCCGGCCGACCGTCCGCCTCGTCAAAGGCGCGTACGACGAGCCAAAAACCGTCGCCTTCGAGCACAAGTCCGACACCGACCGCGCTTACTTCGAGCTCGCATCCAAACTCCTCGATGCGGCCGCCAACGGAAGCTGCACTCCGATCTTCGGCACCCACGACCTGCCGCTCATCTCGCGCATCGCATCACACGCCGCCAAAGCCGGCATCGCCAACGACAAATACCAGATCCACATGCTCTACGGGATCCGCGACGCCGCGCAGCGGCAGCTCGCGCGGGACGGCCACACCGTAAAGACTTTGATCAGCTACGGCTCGGCGTGGTACCGTTGGTACATGCGGCGCCTCGCGGAGAGGCCGGCGAACGTGTTGTTTCTGGTTAGGTCGCTGCTGGCCTGAGGTAACTTTTTAGTTACTAGACCCGTAGTCTCTGTGTCGCTGAGGAGGGCTCATGAACCTGCGCTCCCGGATATGGGGAATTGGCGCCGGAGTATTCGGAATCGTCAACCTGCTGGGCGCTTTGCTCGCGCAGCGGATGGGAGAGCGCGTCCACACCGACGTGCATCTCGTGCTGTTCCTCGTCAGTGCCCTGGTCTATGTCGCATGGCGCGCCGTGACGCGCGGCCGCCGCGGAGACCCACAGCTCAGTGCTGCCGCGGTCGATCCCCAGATCTCGTACCTCCAGCAGTCGATTGACGCGCTTGCGCTCGAAGTCGAGCGGCTCGGCGAAGCCCAGCGCGCCAGAGAGCGATCACACGCAGAGCAAATACCGCCACGTCCCCCAACCACGGATCAGCGATGAAGCAAATACTTATCGTGGGTTTGTTCCTGATACCGTCAATCACGCGCGCGCAATTTCCGACTGAAGTCAGGCCGGGAACGCGCGTCGAAGTCTGGCTGCCGGAGACGACCCGTCAGGAAAATGGACCCGAGCGGCGCCTGATTCTCCGCGGCAACGTCGAGTCCGTTCAGGGAAGCGTACTTCGTCTTGCCGTGCCATCGACGATGGGCTCTCTCGCCATTCCGCGGGCTGCCGTGCGGCGGATGTACGTGAGCAAAGGCGTCTCGCGCGGCGCCAGCATGGTCGAGCGCGCCATCGGCGGCGCAATCGGCGGCGCGATCACTTTCGCGCTGCTCAATGATCCGCGGCGCAAAGGCGGGCCACACTACCATACCGATTGGCGGGCCGCGGGTGTCGGCGCCACCTGGGGTGGCGGAATCGGTGCCATCGTCGGTCTCGCGTTCCCGTACGAGCGGTGGCACCGTGTCATCCGTTGACGCGCGGCGCAGCAATTCTGCGTTCATCTGGCTTGGCGTGGCGCTGTTGGTCGTCGGATTCTTCGAACACTTCTTCTCGGCGCGGGCGATCGGCGGTTACTACATCGCCTACCGCGATCACATCTTCGGCTTCTTTCTGATCGCGGTCGTGACAGGGGCAATCATCTGGCTCCTCGGTCGATGGCTGTGGAAGCGCCGGGACATCACCGTGCTAATTATCGGCGCTGTGCAGGCGATTTTGGGCTTCATCGTCTACCTCAACCGCTTCAACATCCACTAACGTCGCCTGCCGGCTAGCGGCTCCCGCTTCCCGGCTTCGCCCCTTCGCGCCAGGCCCGCGTCGGATCGTCGTCGGGATCCGGCGTCTCCTGCTTCGGCCTGATCTTCTCCGGAACGTTGCGGAGATTGACGCGGATGCGTGTCCAGGTCGATGACCGCCCGCGCATCGAATCGACCAGCACGTCGTCGACAGCGAGATGCCTCGCGGCAGCAGGATGCTTTTTCTTCCATCGCTCCAGACCAGCCAGCGCTTGCTCCTTGTGCGGTGAGTTCGCGACGACGATGAGCGGCATCTTCGATCTGGTTTTCGGCGCCGACTTCGCCGCTGACTTCGCCGCAGTCTTGCCTGTGCTCTTCTTCGCGGCGGACTTCGCGCGCGACGGCGCCACCCGCGGCGCTTCGCCCTCCATTTTCTTGAAATGCGGCGGCCACGGCGCATCGCCCAAGCCCGCGGCTTCGTCGCGTGCCGCAAGCTCCAGCAGCTGATCGAGCGATCCCGCGCTTTCGTCCATCGATTCATTCGGGTCGCCGATCTTTTGCAGACGCGGGGGCATCGTCAGCACCGTGAAATCCTCGGGCTCGACATCCGGCACCTCGTCCCATCGCAGTGGCGCCGAGACGCGCGCGTCGGGTAGCGGCCGGATCGAGTACGCCGAGCAAGTCGTGCGGTCTTTGGCGTTCTGGTTGTAGTCGAGGAAGACGCCATGGCGTTCTTCCTTCCACCACTTGGACGTAGCGAGCTTCGGCGCGCGCCGCTCGATCTCGCGCGACAACGCGAGCGCTGCGCGCCTCACCTCGGTGAAGCTCCAACGCTGCTTGATCCGAACGTTGACGTGCATTCCGCGCGAGCCGCTGGTCTTGGGGAATCCGCGCAGGCCGAGCTCCTCGAGCAGCTGCTTCACCTCCAGCGCGACGCGACGCACGTCGTCCCACTTTACGCCGGGAATGGGATCCAGGTCGATCCGCAGCTCGTCGGGATGGTCGAGATCGTTGGTCCGGACGGCGTGTGGATGCAGCTCGATGCAGCCGAGGTTTACGATCCACGCCAGTCCGGCGGCGTCATCGACTACGACCTCGTCGGCGGTGCGTCCCGATGGAAAGGAGAGCGTCACCGTTCTGAGCCACGATGGAGTGTTGTCCGGCGCGCGTTTCTGGTAAAACGGCTCCTTCTCGGCGCCGTTCACGAATCGCTTCAGCATGTTGGGCCGGTCGCGCACGCCACGCACCGCGCCGTCGGCCACAGCCATGTAGTAGTTGACGACATCCAGCTTGGTCAGCTTCACGCCGCGGGAGAAATACGGCTTGTCCGGGTTGGTGATCTGGACCTCGCGCCCGTCCAGCGTCAGGACCTGAGGCGGCTGTTTCTTGGCCATGCCGCAATTTGCTCTTAAGATTGGGTCGATGAAACCCGCAACGTCGGCGTATAGCTCCGAGACCGGCCGCACCTACCATCTCGACAAACTGATCGGAAAGGGCGGCTTCGGCGAGGTGTATCTCGCCACTCCAACGCCGCAGGACGGTCTTCCCGCGCAGGTCTGCATCAAGATCACCGACCGGATCTCGGCGTGGCTGCGCGAGGCGTACTTCGCCGAGCTGTTGTTCCGCGAGCCGCGCGCCCTCAAAGTGTTCGATCGCTTCGTCGAGCTTGGCGACGGTAGCATGCGCTATTGCATCGCGCTCGAGTACGCGGTGAACGGGGATCTGGGCGCGTGGCTGGAGAAGCAGGGCGCGCAGTCGGAGCGCTTCGTGCGCCGCGAGATCGCCGCGATCCTGAGCGCGCTCGACGCTCTGCATCGCGGCCAGGCGCTGCACCGCGATCTCACGCCATTCAACATCTTCGTCTGCGACGACGACCAGCTAAAGCTCGGCGATTTCGGGATCGCCGCGCACCAGCTGAGTCACCGCGGCGTCACCGCCGACGCATTCAATCCGTTCAACGCGCCGATGGAGATCGCGTGGGGCCGGGTGCGCCGTTGGCAGCAGCGCGACGACATTTACCAGATCGGTCTGATCGCCGCGATGCTTCTGCGCGGCGACATCACCCGCTCGGTGAGCAGCCGCGAAGTGCGTGGGCTTCCCTGCAGCGACCACCTCAAGGAAGTCATCTATCGCTGCCTGGGCGCGCGTGGCAAGCGGTACGAGGCGGCGCGCGAGCTGATCG
>Ga0310810_10005614_pt1 | contig 14065 bp, 10 predicted proteins | sample NCmetagenome_FD_207641 | JGI IMG/M metagenome (GOLD analysis project Ga0310810, IMG submission 207641) | Soil microbial communities from experimental microcosm in Duke University, North Carolina, United States - NC | ecosystem: Engineered > Artificial ecosystem > Soil microcosm > Unclassified ... | reverse complement strand
GTCGTCGATCGGGAGCACGTTGATCGCGACAATGCCGCTGTCGCCGCCGGAAAACACGAAGTCGCCGCGGTAGGGCTTGCCGCCGACGCTCAGCAGGCCGTCGTTCACCGCGTGCGCGCGGATCGGAGCGTTCAACCAGACGGTGGGCACGCCATCGGGCCGAACGGCGCGAACGCGGCGGCCGTCCTGCTCGATCCGCCAGCCTTCGCCGCCCTTGCCCCGCGCCACCAGCGCTCCGCCTCCGTCGGTCAGGACGAACCCCTGCGGAGCGGCGACGCCGCGCACTCGCGTATCGGCCGATATGAGAACGCGAATGAGCCGTTCGCTCGCCTGCCCCTCGCCAGTCGAGCCGGCGGCCTCACGACTCCGGCTGGATGCCGCGGATGTCGTAGACACCGCGGCGAGCGCCAGCGCGACGAACTGACGCGCGTTCATGCCACGGCGGCCAGCGCCTCGTCCAGGCGTTGCAGCGTCTCGTCGACGTCGGCCTCGGTGTGCGCGGCCGACATGAACGCCGCCTCGAAGGCTGACGGCGCGAGGTAGACGCCGCGCTCGAGCGCCGCGTGGAAGAAGCGCTTGAACCGCTCGACGTCCGAGGTTCGGGCGTCGGCGAACGAGCGAACCGGCTCGGCACGGAAAAAGAACCCCCACATCGAGCCGGCGCAGTCCGCGGTGAACGGGATCCGACGCCGCGCCGCGCACTCGCGAAGGCCCTGGACCAGCGTCGCCGTGCGGCTGACGATTTCCTCGTGAACGAGGGGCGTCAACGCACGCAGCGTCGCGATGCCGCCCGCCATGGCCAGCGGATTGCCCGACAACGTTCCCGCCTGGTACACGGCCCCCGATGGCGCCACCTGTTCCATGAGATCGCGCCGGCCGCCGTAGGCCGCCACGGGAAGGCCGCCGCCGATCACCTTGCCCAGCGTAGTGAGATCGGGCGTAACTCCGAAGCGTTCCGGCGCGCCGCCGTAGGCAATCCGGAATCCGGTCATCACCTCATCGAAGATGAGCAGCACGCCATACTCGTCGGCCAGCACACGCAATCCAGGAAGAAAGGCCGGATCGGGCGCGATGAAGCCAGCGTTCCCCACCACGGGCTCGACGATGATCGCCGCGACCTTGTGCGCGCGGAGCAGATCCTCGACGGCGTGCAAGTCGTTGAACGGCGCTACGACCGTGAGCGCGGCGAGCGTGTCGGGCACTCCAGGTGAGTTCGGCAGCCCGAGTGTCGCGACGCCCGACCCTGCGCGCACGAGGAACGAGTCGCCGTGACCGTGGTAGCATCCATCGAACTTTAGGATCACTTCGCGGCTCGTGGCGGCACGCGCGAGGCGTACCGCGCTCATCGTCGCTTCAGTCCCGCTCGATACGAAGCGGAGCATCTCCACGTGTGGCATTCGCGTGACGACGAGCTCCGCGAGCTCGACCTCGAGCGCGGTGGGAATCCCGAAGCTGGTACCGCAGCGCATCGCGTCCTCGAGCGCGTCGAGCACGACCCGCGGCGCGTGCCCCAGCACGAGCGGTCCCCACGACAGCACGTAATCGATGTACTCGCGTCCGTCGACGTCCCAGATGCGCGATCCCGAGCCGCGCGCCACCACGAACGGCTCGCCGCCCACACCGCGGAAGGCGCGTACGGGCGAGCTCACCCCACCCGGAAAGAGCGCACGCGCGCGTTGCATGATTTCGTACGAGCGTTTGCTCATCGCCCGAAACTGCCGACGGTCGTGAGCATGGGCAGCGCACGAATGCGACGTGGTACCGCGGGCGCGGACACGATCCGCACCACCGACGCGGCGAAGTCCACGTCGTCCTCGACGCTGTCGAGGCGAACGTCGACAAAGGCGCCCGGTGCCATGCCGCCGGCACCGCTTACGATCGTCACGCCGTCGATGTCGTCGGCCTGCCAAAGGTTGCGCGCCTGAGCCACGCCGCTGTCGACGCGGTCGATCAGTGCCCGAACGGTCCGACCCAGCCTCGCCTCGTAGCGCTCGGCGGTGATCAGGCGCTGCAGCTCGTTGAGCCGCTCGAGCCGCTCGCGCTTCACCGCGTCGGGAACATCGTCGGGCAACGTCGCGGCGCGCGTACCCTCCTGCGGCGAATACGTGAACGCGCCGACGCGCTCGAACTGGACCTCTTCAAGGAATGCGAGCAGCGTCTCGAAGTCCTCGTCCGTCTCACCTGGAAACCCCACGATGCACGTCGTACGGATGGCAATATCAGGCACCGCGGCCCGTATGGCCGCGACGCGCTCGCGAATCGTGTGCTGGCGCTCCGGTCGCCGCATGCGCGTCAGGACGCTGTCCGACGCGTGCTGGATCGGCATGTCGAGGTACGGCAGGATGCGCGACTCGGTCGCCATGAGCTCGAGCAGCCGCGGCGTGAGGCCGGCCGAGTAGAGGTACAGCATCCGGATCCACGGAATCGTCGTCTCGCGCACGAGCGCGTTGAGTACGTCGGGCAGCGAGAGTCCGGCCGCTCGCTTGTCGCGTCCGTAATGCGCGAGATCCTGCGCGACGAGGTTCACCTCTCTGGCGCCCTGGGCCTCGAGCAGTTGCGCCTCTTGCACGATCTCGTCGAGCGCGAACGAGCGGTGTTTGCCGCGCATGAGCGGGATGGCGCAGAACGCACAGCCGTGGTCGCACCCTTCGCTGATCTTGAGGTAGCGCACGTGGGGAAGCTCGCCCGTGAACAGCCGCACGCCGGGATGCGCGATGGGGATATCGTCGGCGCTCAAGAACCCGCGAGCCTCGAGCTCCGGGAGCAGCCGGTCCATCTCGGCCGATCCGAGAAATAGATCGACTTCGGGCAGCGCCTCGACCAGCTCGTCCTTGTGCCGCTGGACCATGCAGCCGACACCCACGACCGCCTTGCACGAACCGGTATCCTTGAGCCGCCCCGCCTCGACGAGCGCGTCGATCGACTCCTTCTTGGCCGCGTCGATGAATCCGCACGTGTTGACGACGATCACGTCGGCCTCTTCCATGTCCGGCACAGGCACGGCGCCGCGATCAGCCAACTGCGCGAGATACCGTTCCGTGTCCACGGTATTCTTGTCGCAGCCGAGCGTGATGACGGAGACTTTGAGAGGCATGGGGGAAAACTAAGTCACGGCTCGCCGCTCCGCCGTTTCAGCGGTAGTTGCCGAACTTGAGCTCCACCCCGAAATCTTCCTTGCGCAGGAGCGCCATGGCTTCTTGCAGCTCGTCTTTGGATGGCGAGCTCACGCGAACCTGATCGCCTTGGATCGCGGCCTGCACTTTCTTGAGCTTCGCGGCCTTGACTGCGGCGGCGACCTTCTTGGCCGTGTCCGAATCCAGTGCCGTCTTGAGCTTGACCTCACGGCGAACGGTGTCGCCGCCCGCCTGTTTGATCTCGCCGATGTCGAGATTCTTCACTGACACTCCGCGCTTGATCAACCGCGTCTGGACCACGTCGAACAGCGAACGCATCTGAAACTCGTTGTCCGCCACAAGCACGATGAGCTCCTCGGCGCGCTTGAATTCGATCGCTGCCTTGGAGCCCTTGAAGTCGTACCGCTGCCCGATCTCCTTCTGCGCCTGATTCAGGGCGTTGTCGACCTCCTGCAGGTCGACTCCGGTCGATACGTCGAAGGACGATGTCTGCGCCATGGGTGCCTTTGGGTCGAACCGGATTATACAGCGGCGAAACAGAAAACGGGCTGCCAAATCGGAACGAGAATCGGGGTCAGGCACCAATGGCCGCCTGACCCCGATTTCCTCAGTGCGGAAACCGTCACTCGTCGGGCGTCGAGCTCTTGCCCCAGTGTGATGCCTGCGTCCAATTCTGCGAATTGAACAGGGCGGCCGGCAGATCCATTCCCGCGTGCCAATCCGAGTACTCCTCGAACTGGCGCGGCTTGCCCGCGACGTACATCTCGATCTTTGTTGCCAGCCACCCGCCGGCCAGCGGTTCGTAGCGCTCGAGGTGAATGTCCATCGTCGGCGCGGTCGGCGCCGGAACGAGCATCATGCGCACGACGACGTTGCGCTCGACGTCGACCCAGAACTGCGGCGAGGTCGAATCGGCGGGCGAGGTTGCGCCGACGATCCACACGGGCCGGTCGTCCCATCGCGCCGCCGAAACCCTGGTGAAATCGATGCCGGTTCCGCGCAGTTCACGCAGCGTGCGCTCGACTGGCTGCAGGTACACGCCCTCGATGAGCGGAAGGAACTCGTTGCCTTGCGGGCGTGTCGTCGTGAGCTTGGCGGCGCGAATGACGAAGGTCGAATCCGCCGTGTACAGCACACCGTTTCCCGCCGCCAGATCTCCGATGTCGATCCGAAGCTGTGCGCCGATCTCCGGCGTATAACGAAGGCTTTCGAGCCACGTCGATACGGCGGACGTTCCATCCGGCCGCCATTGGGTCGTCTGTTGTCTGAAGGTGAGTGACTTGTACCACCTGCCGGCGTAGGCGTCGTGCATGCGCTGCAGGACTTCCTGGCCATTGGAGGGCGGCCGCTGCGCGTTTGCGGCCATCGCGGCAAACGGGATGGCCGCGAGCGCTGAGAATATGGATTTGAGCATCGGACTCACAGGCTGGATTGGGTCTGCTCGCTGTCACCGTTACGCCACAGGCTACGCCGGCGCCCGAGCGTCGTCGATGGCCCTTACCGAATCCGAACGGCTCGTCCGGGGTTAGCCCGGGTGCACGTACGCGGGCCTGGGGAGCGTGACCGTGAACGTCGAGCCGCGCCCAAACTCGCTCTCGACTGTCACGTCTCCACCCATGGCTCGGGACAACTCGCGGCTGATCGCCAGACCCAAACCAGCGCCCTCGGTTACGCGCGTGAGACTGGCGCCCAACTGCACGAACGGCTCGAAGATCGCCTCGAGCTTATCGGAAGGAATGCCCGGGCCCGTATCGCGCACGCGGACTCGCACCTGCTCGGGCGTCGCATCCCAATCCACGCTCACGGTGCCGCCCGCGGGCGTGAACTTGACGGCGTTCGAGAGCAGGTTCGCCAGGACCTGCTGAATCTTGTCGGGGTCCGCGAGGCACGAGACCGTCGCGCTGCCCATGTCTCGCGCGTAGACGAGGGCCTTGGCGGCGATCTGGGGCTCGAGGAGCGCCTCGACGCCAAGCAGAATGTCCTCGAGGATCACGGGCTCGACGTTCAGCTCGAGATGACCGGTCTCGATGCGGGCAAAGCTGAGAAGATCGTTGATGAGCCCAAGCAGGTGTCGCTGGCTCCGCTGAATCCGCATCAGGTCCTCGCGCTGGCCGGCGGTCAGTGGCCCGCGGAGCTCCATCTGCAGCAATTCCGTGTAACCACCGATCGCGTTGAGCGGCGTGCGCAGCTCGTGGCTCATCGTCGCCAGGAACTGGCTCTTGGCGTGATTCGCTGCCTGTGCTTCGTGATAAAGGCGCGCGTTGTCCACCGCGAGCGCCGCGCGACGGGCCAGCTCTTCGATCAGTGGGAGATCAGCTTTCGAGTAACGCCGGCCCGAGCTCGCCATCGCTATGGTGAGGGCGCCGATCGTTCGCCCGCGCGTCATCAGCGGGGCGGAAATGTACGAGGTCATGCGCATCGCGCGGAGCATCGCCAGGTGTGCGTCGTCGCGAGCGGCCGAGACCAATAGGCCATCGTCCACGGCGGCGCACAACTCGCTCTCACCCGCCAGCGACGAGCGTGGCAGGCCGCGGCCAGTCGGAAACGGATCGAACGTGCCCTGCATCTCCGAGACGAGCGCCTCGTTCGCATCACCCGGTGCGGCGGCGATCCGCGTGAATCCCCCGCGCTCGTCCGCCAGGTCGACGAGACACCAGTCCGCGATCGCCGGCACGAGAAGGCGGGTGATACTGCGCATCGTCTCCTGATAATCGAGCGACGAGTTGAGCAGTGTCCCCGCCTCGGCGAGCAGTCGTTGCGCCTGCTCGCTCTCGCGCATCGCTGCTTCATCGCGCTTGCGCGTGATCGCGAAGGCGATGTGGCTCGCAATCGCCTGGGCAAGCCGAAGCTCGGACGGCGCGACGCCACGCGGCGCATCGAAGTAGATCATGAACTTGCCCAGCAACCGCCCCGCTGCGACGAGCGGAATGAATCCGACGGCGCCGATTCCCTCTTGCCGGAACACCGGCAGCAGCTCAGCGAAGTGGGCGTCGGCGCCGACGTCGGGCACGAGCACCGGCTGCGGATCCGGATCGCTCGGCGACCATGGCGAGTGCCCTTCGACCGCACGTCGGTACTCGTCCGACAGCCCGCGCCATGCCTTGAAGCGCATCACCTCTTCGTCGTCGTACAACAGCACGGACGCCCGGTCGGCGTGCACCGTCCGCTGTAGCTCGTCGAGCGCAACGGCGTAGATCTCCTCCAACGCGCCCGCACGCGTGACCGCTTCGGCCATACGGTAGATAGCCTGCAGCTCCTCGAATTTCTGATGCAGCTCCGCGGCGGCGCGCCGTTCCTCGGAAATGTCGCGCTTGATGCCGACGTAGCAGACGGGTTCGCCGCTCGCGTCGCGCGCCACGAAGGACGACAGCGCGATGAGTCGTACCGCCCCGGACTTGGTGCGGCTTGCGCACTCCCGCCGGGAAACGCCCGTGGCCAGGAGCTCGCGCACGATGCTCTGGAATTCATTCTCGCCCAGGTGGATCGCCGGGGTCTTGTCGCGAAGCTCGGCATCGGAGTATCCGATGAGCTGCTCGTGTGCGGCGTTCTGCTCGAGATATCTGCCGTCCGCACCGACGATGGCGATGGCCTCGGGCGAATTCACGAAGATCGCGCGATAGAGCGCGATGGCGCGCTCCGCCGCTACATCCGAGACCATGGGACGCTGGAAGTTGACGGCAGTTGCCCCGCCAACCAGCATGGCGGCCGCGCCAGAATCGTCTTCCGGCACGGTCGTGACGGACTCGGAATGCATGTTGTTGTGCCCTCCGCTGCCTCGAGAACCCGCGACGCGACGCGCGGATGAGGAGTGGATAGCACGCATCGTGCCGCTCAGGTCGGTGAGGAGCCGCGCTTTGCGCGGCGGTGGGGAGCTTCGAGGGCTTCGCTCCCTCGCGTCGGGAGCGCCTTCGGCGCGATAACGTCGTATCCGGGAACGCTGTTATCGCGGGCCGCAGGCCCGCTCCCAACGCAAGGGCCGAAGGCCCGATGCTCCCAACCAGGTCGCGCGGTGCGCGACCACCCCACCGACACGAAGCCCGCGCAACTGCGCGGGCTTCGTGTCCCCCCCAACAGTCCGCTCGCCCTACGCCCCCAACTTCGCGGTCCCCGGATCCAGCGCGCCCGTATAGTACGCCATCACCGTCTCCTGCAGCACGAGATTGTTCCTCGCCGTCGCTACCGCGCTCGCCGCCTGTACCTGCTGCGCCCTCGCCTGCGTCACCTCGACGAGCGTCGCCGCGCCCGCCTGGTATCGCTGCTCTGTCATCGTCACCGACTGCGTCGCGGCTGCCCGCTGCGCCTCGGCGGCGGCGAGTTGCTCGCGGGCGGATGCTTGATCGAGATATGCGCGTCGTACTTCGAGCGCGATCGTCTGCTTCTGATTGTCGAGCGCCAGTCGCGCGTTCTCTTCGGCGATCTGCGCTCGTTGCTCGGCGACGCTCGCCGCGCCACGATCGAACAGCGGGATGGAGATACCGACGCCGATCGAACCGCCGCGCCGCTGATCGAGCTGGTCGGCCATGCTCAGCTCCGAAGCGCTATTGAACGCGCTGCTGTAGCTGCCCGTCACCGAGATGGTTGGCAGCCTGCTGGCCTTCGCGATCTTCACGTCCTGCGCCGCCGCCGTCGCGCGCGTTTGCTCCGCCTCCAGGTCGACGCGCGTTGCATACGCCCGCGCGATGAGGCTGTCCAGGCTGTAGCTCGGCGATGCCTCGTTCACCTTGAGCGCCGGCGCCGCGAAATCGTAGGCGCTTGCGGGATCGAGGCGGAGAACGCCGATCAGGTCGACCTTGGCCAGTTCGACTGCCCGAGCTGCCTGCACCACGGCGAGCCTGGCACTCGCCACCGTGGCTGCCTGTTGATACTGGTCGGACACCGGCCGCGCTCCCGCGCTCACGAACTTCTGAATGAGCGCGAGCTGCGCCTGCTGGGCAGCGAGATTCTCTTGTTGAACCTGCAGTTGCTCCTGCGCGTTCGAGAGCGCCACGTAGTCCGACGCGACGCTGAATACCGCCGTCTGCTTCGCGCGCGCCAGATCCTGCTCGCTCGCGTCCTGGCTCGACTCGGCGCTCCGAATCGACGCGCGCGTCTTGCCGCCGTCGAACAGCGTGAGGCTCGTCGAAAGACCGCTGCTCAACGACTGCGTTTGCTGATTGATGATCGAGCCTTCCGTCTGGCTGAAGCTCCGGCCGACGTTGTCCGAACCGCTCACGCTGAGGCGCAGATCGGGGAGCAGCTGAATCTTCTGCTGCTGCACCGTCGCCTGGCCGAGTGCCGCGACGTTCGCGGCCTGCCGCACCGCGACGTTCTGCTCGAGCGCGATCCCGATGGCGTCGGCGAAGGTGATCGGCTGCCCTGGCTTCGGCGTTGCGAACCGTTGCGCCGCGACGGTCGCGGCCGCACCGAACGTCAGCGCGACCGCGAGCATCGTACGATGAATCGACATCCATCCTCCTCGTCTATGCATGCACAGGTCACTCGTACCGCAGCGCCTGAATGGGGTTGAGACCGGCCGCCTTGCGCGCCGGGTAAAAGCCGAAGAACACGCCCACCGCCGCCGAGAATCCGACGGCGATCGCCACCGCGGACACCGGCGTGGACGTCGCCCATCCCGTGAGCCGGCCGAGCAGCGCCGCGCCGCCGAAGCCCGCCGCGAGTCCGATGAAGCCTCCGATGAGGCTCATCACCACGCTCTCCACGAGGAATTGCGTCAGCACGTCCGAGCCACGCGCGCCGATCGCCATTCGAATGCCGATCTCTCGCGTGCGTTCGGTGACCGATACGAGCATGATATTCATGATCCCGATGCCGCCCACGAGGAGCGAAATCGACGCGATCGCGGCGAGCAGCGCCGACATCACGCGCGTCGTGCCGCTCATCGCTTCCGTGATCTCGGTCTGATTGCGGACGGTGAAGTCGTCATCCGCACCCTGGAGCCGGTGCGCCTCGCGCATGATCTGCGTCACCTCGGTCTGCGCCGCGGCCATCTCGTCCGCTGACTGCGTGCTCACCAAGATCTGTCCGATGCGCACGTTTCCGCTCAGACGGTTCTGCGCCGTCGTGTAGGGAACGAGGATCACATCGTCCTGATCCATGCCGCCGGCGTTCTGTCCCTTGGCCGCCATCACGCCGACGATCGTGAACGGCACCTTCCCCAGCTGGATCTGCGCGCCGACCGGATCCGAGCCCGGAAAGAGATTCTTCGCCACCGTCGCGCCGATCACGGCGACCTTGCGTCCGGACGCAACGTCCATGTCATCGAAGAACGCGCCGGAGCTCGGCGACCAGTTCCGGATCGCCAGATAGTCGGTCGAGACGCCGTTGACGCTCGTGCGCCAGTTCCCCTGTGGCCCGATTGCCTGGACGCGCGCCGAGACCACCGGCGATACACCGGCGAACAGCGTGCCTTCCCGCTTGAGCTGATCGGCGTCGGCCACGGTGAGCCGGTTGTACGAACCGGCGCCCTGGTTCACGCCGCCGGGCGTGCCCGAGCCGGGCATCACGATGATCAGGTTCGTGCCCAGGCTGCTGATCTGATTCTTGATCTGCAGCTGCGCGCCATTGCCGACGGCCACCATCACGATCACCGCGCCCACGCCGATGACGATGCCAAGCATCGTGAGCATGGTCCGCAGCTTGTTCTTGAGAATGCTGGTCGACGCGACCTTGAGCAGCGTTGACTGTTTCATGCGGCCTCCTCCAACACGTCACTCCCATCTTCGTCATCTGCCGCGATCATCGCGGCGAGATCGTCGTTCGCCGCGCGGCGGTTGGCGACCGCGTGATCGCGAATGATGTGGCCGTCGCGCACCTCGACGATGCGCTTGGCGTACTGCGCGACCTCCGGTTCGTGCGTCACGAGCAGGATAGTGATGCCCTGTTCGTTCAGCTCCTGGAACAGCGCCATGACCTCGATCGTGGTACGGCTGTCGAGATTGCCCGTCGGCTCGTCCGCCAGCAGCAGCGTAGGCTGCGTGACGAGTGCTCGCGCGATCGCCACACGCTGCTGCTGGCCACCCGACAGCTCACTCGGCTCGTGATCCATGCGATCGCCGAGACCGACGCGATTGAGCGCGTTGGCCGCGAGCTCTCGCGTGTCGAGCTTTCGTCCGCTGCGATCGTACAGCAGCGGAAGCTCCACGTTGTCGATCGCACTCGTGCGCGGGAGCAGATTGAAGCCCTGGAACACGAATCCGAGCTTCTGATTGCGAAGATCGGCGAGCGCGTTCTTGCTCAACCCGTCGACGCGCGTCCCGTCGAGCACGTACGTGCCCTCCGTCGGTACGTCGAGGCAGCCGAGGATGTTCATCAACGTCGACTTGCCCGAGCCCGACGATCCCATCACCGCGATCATCTCGCCGGGTTGCACGACCAGATTCACACCGCGGAGTGCGAACACCTTGTTCGCGCCGCCGCCCATCTGGTAGATCTTTTTCACGTTCGAGATCTCGATTACTGGCTTGTTCGAGGTCGACATGGATCGGTTCTCCATTACGGGCCGCGGCGGAAGCCGCCGGCCGGACGCGCCGGCTGGAACGGATTGGTGCCCGACTGCGCGGACGCACCAGTCGGCGCGGCTGTCGCTGTCGTCGGAGTCGCGTTGACGCCGATGATCACCTGCATCCCTTCGCGAACGCCGTCACCCGACACTTCCGTACGCTGGCCGTCGCTGAGACCGGCCGTCACGCGCACGCGATGCAGCGTGTTCGCGGAATCGAGATACCAGAGCGCTGGCGGTGTCGGACGCGTCCCGCTGCGTGCCGCGCCGCTCATCGGCGCTCCCTGCCCGCCCTGCGCGTTCTGCATCCGCTGCCGCCACTGCTGCGCTTGCGCGCTGTCCACACCATTGCCGCCTTGCGCCCGACTGTTTCGCAGCGACGCGAGCATCTCCGGCGTCGCCGTGAGATGGAGCGCGGCGTTCGGAACGGTGAGCACGTTGTCGGCGCTCGCGGTGAGGAACTGGACCGTCGCCGTCATGCCCGGAAGCAGCTTGCCATTCGGATTCTTGACCCCGATCACCGCCGTGTAGTTCACGACGTTGTCGGTCGTCGTCGACTGCAACCGAACCTGCTTCACGGTTCCCGTGAATCGCTCGTTGGGATACGACTGTACGGTGAACTGCGCGGGCTGGCCTTCCTTGATCTGGCCGATGTCGCTCTCGTCCACGGATGCGAGGATCTGCATCTCGCCGAGATCGTTGGCGATCAGGAAGAGCTGCGGCGCCGACAGGCTGGCCGCGACCGTCTGCCCCACGTCGACGTTCCGCTCGACGATCACACCGTCGATCGGCGCGTAGATGGAGGTGTACGACAGGTTCTGCTTGGCGCGCTGCAGCGCGATCTCCGCCGACTTCACCGATGCCTGCTGCACGGAGAAGTTCGACTGCACCGTGCTGAATTCGCTCGCCGTGATGACCTTGGCGTCGAACAACTGCTTGTTGCGCGCGTATTCATCTTGCGCCTGCTTCAGCGTCGCCTGTGTTTTCTCGAGCTGCGCTTCGGCGTCCTGCACCGCCTGCTGCTGGAGCGTGGGATCTATGCGCGCCAACAACTCGCCCTTCTTCACTTTGTCGTTGAAGTCGACGTAGATCTGGGCGATCTGGCCTGACACCTGGGTGCCGACCTGCACTGTGCGCACCGCCTGGAGCGTCCCCGTCGCGGACACGGTGGACTTGAGCGAGCCACGCGTGACAGCCGCCGTCCGGTAGGCCGGCGCCTCCTTGGCGTCGGCCCGCTTGTACAGCCACGCCGTCGTGCCTGCCGCGCCGAGAGCGATCGCCGCAGCGGCGATTGCGATCTTCTTCATGTCAGCCTCGTCTTTGGGTGGGCCCGCGTTCTCTCGGGCTCTACTCCTTAGACGTTGGCCAGCCGTGGATGCTGAGGTCCGTGTGCCGAACTGCACGCCGCTGATGCGAACGGCACGGCGGTTTGGGCGGCGGGCGACGGGCGGTGGGCGACGGGCGGTGGTGTTCGCTTCAGCCCGTCACGCCAAGGCGGCGCTCGAGGGCCTCGCGCCGCGATCGGCTCACCTTCAGGCGCACGCCGTTCTTGAGTTGAACCTCGTAGTCTCCACCCTCGGCGCGCAGGAACACGTCGATGAGATCCAGGCGCACGATTGCCGATCGGTGGATGCGCATGAAGACCCGCGGGTCGAGCCTCTCCTCGAGCGTCTGCAGCGACTCGCGCACGATGTAGCGTCTGTCACCGACGTACAGCTCGGCGTAGACGCCGGCCGCGAGGATGTAGTCGATCTGCAAGACCGGCACAACGCGAATCTTGCCCTTGCTCTCGACGGCCACGCGCTCGAGATACTTCGAGGCCGCAGGCACCGCGGGCGCTGGTTCGCCGGAGGGCGCGCTCGAGCCGCGCTGCAACGCGGCAAGCAGCTGACCGCGGAGTCGGTCCACCTCGTGCAGCTCGACCATGTGACGCGCTCGCTGCAGCGCCTGCTCGAAGCGCTCGTCGTCGAATGGCTTCACGAGATAGTCGAGCGCCGCGAGCTCGAACGCCTTGACGGCATGCTGATCGTACGCCGTGACGAAGATCGTGACCGGCATGTTCGCCGGTCCGACCTCGCGCACCACGTCGAGGCCCGTACGCCCCGGCATCTGGTAGTCGAGAAACACGACGTCTGGCCGCTCGTCGCGGATCGCCTCGACCGCGTCATTACCGTTGTCGATCATGCCGACGATCTCGACGTCGGCGGCCTCGCGCAGCAATGCGGCCACGCGCTCGCGTCCAAGCAACTCGTCATCGACCACGAGCACGCGCAGACGCCGGCGCGGGGCCGCTTCGGTCATCGCACCGGCTCGGCGCGCAAGTCGGCCGCGGTGTGAAACGGCACGCGGATCGTGGCATCCGTTCCGGCCGAGTCGCGATGCACGAGCTCGAGCGAAAAGTCCGCGCCATAGATCGCCTCGAGCCGAGCGCGCGTATTGCGAAGCCCGATACCGCTGCCCGGCTCCGGCTCGTCGGCGCCGGCTCCATCGCCGCCGGCGCCCGTGTCGCGAACCGTAAGCACCAGCGACTCCTCGTCGCGCCGCGCGAACACGTCGATCCGGCTCGGCGCCGCGGTCCTGCTCACCGCGTGCTTCATCGCGTTCTCGACGAGTGGCTGCAGGATCATCGGAGGCACGAGCGCCTCCGCGAGCGACGTGTCGACGTCGATCGACGTCTCGAGCCTTCCTTGAAAGCGGATGCGCAGGATCTCGAGATACCGTTCGATCGTAGCCAGCTCGCGCGACAGGGGAACCTCCGACTCGGGCGACGGCTCGAGCGTCCCGCGCAGCAACTCGCTCAATCGCGCGATCATGCGCCGCACGCCGCGCGGGTCGCGATCGACGAGCGCCGAGACCGCGTTGAGCGTGTTGAAGAGGAAGTGCGGATTGAGCTGGCTTTGAAGCACGGAGAGCCGAGCTTCGGCGAGCTGCGCGCGCAATCGCGCGGATTCCTGGACTCGGCGCTGGTAGCGCGTGAAGTAGTCACGCGCGACGCCACCCGCGATCACCGCGAACGAGAACATGAAATCATTGAGGTAGCGGGCGCGGACGAAGAACCACGGTCCTCGGTCGCCGCGCCGCGGTCCGCGCGCGCCCGGCGGCGGCAACAGGCCTCGCCTCACGATCTCGACGATGACGTCGACGGCGAGCGCAACGACCAGCGCGACCGCGAGGTACAGGAGGAATCGCCAGACGCGTCGACGAATGTCGACGGTGAATCGGCTCGTGAACCAGAAGAGGGGCGGTGTGGCAATCATCCAGAGGACGGATTCCACCATGCCGATCGCGATGACGCGCGTCGTCATGGGCGGCCCCTCGCCGCCCGGCGGGAAGATCCAGTTGGTGACGCTCAGCGCGCCGAAGACGAGCCAGAACGTGGCAATGCCGACCAGTTCGCGGCCGGTGGGCCAGTGTCGAACGGCGGTTTCGCGCT
>Ga0310810_10005613_pt1 | contig 14066 bp, 11 predicted proteins | sample NCmetagenome_FD_207641 | JGI IMG/M metagenome (GOLD analysis project Ga0310810, IMG submission 207641) | Soil microbial communities from experimental microcosm in Duke University, North Carolina, United States - NC | ecosystem: Engineered > Artificial ecosystem > Soil microcosm > Unclassified ... | reverse complement strand
GTTGCCGGCCGGACGCCGATCACCGAAGGTGAATTGCGCGCCGGCAAGAGCCAAAACATTCATTGGCGGCAGGAATCGCGCGATCAGGGCAATATCGTGCGTGAGTTCGTCAAGTGGGATTATGAAGTGCGCACCAACCAAAATCTCGCCGCGGTCGTGTCGCGCGCTTACAAGATTGCCATGAGCGAGCCGCGCGGCCCCGTCTACATGAGCCTGCCGAGGGAATGGTTATTCGAGCCGATGGAGTCAACGCGATTACTATCGTCAGAAGCGCTCCTGCCGGCGAGCAAGATGCAGGCGGATCAGGCGGTGCTGGAGAAAGCCGCCGACTGGCTGATCGCCTCCGACAGTCCATTGATCGTCACCAAGTATCTTGGGCGAAATCCCGAAGCCGTGCCGCTGCTCGTGGAACTCGCCGAGCTATTGGCGATTCCCGTGGTGCAGCAATTGAGCTATGTCAACTTTCCTACGGATCATCCGCTCTACCTCGGTGTGCAACCCGTCAAATATGTGCGGCGTTCGGATCTGCTGTTTTTCATCGATACCGACGTGCCGTGGGAGCCCCCGACTCGAGATGTTCTGCGCGACGGCGTCAAGATCATTCACTTGGAGCGCGACCCGATGTTTACGGCGATCCCAGGCTGGGGTTTCCCCGCCGATCTGCCGGTGACAGGATGCTCGGAAATTTCCTTGCCGGTTTTAACAGCAATTATCAGAGCGAAGCTGGCGGCAGCCCCGGCAACAAAGAACAAACTCGAGGAGCGCCGCAAAAAGATCGAGCACGAGCACAACCAAGTGATTGACGAAATGGATGAGAGCGTCGAGGCAGTGAAGGACCAGAAGCCGATCCATCCTGCCTGGCTGTCGAGATGTATCGGCGACGCCATGGACGAAAAGACGATCATCGCCAACGAAACGATTACTTCGAAACTGGCCGAAGTCATTCGTTTGAATCGCGCCGGCTCGATGTACAACACGCCGCTCGCAGGGCATCTGGGTTGGGGATTGGGAGCTGCGATCGGCATGAAGCTCGGCAGGCCGGATGCGACGGTGATCGCCGCGGAAGGCGACGGTTCCTATATGTTTTGTGCGCCCACCGCGTGTCATTTCACGGCGCAAAAGTATCGCATTCCCTTTTTGACGGTGATCTACAACAACCAGGTTTGGAACGCGAGCTTGAATGCGGCGCGCGGCTTGTATCCGGACGGCGTGGCGGCGCGGACGCGCAATTTTCCCGGTACGGACCTGAGCCCATCGCCTAATTTCGAGCTCACCGCGCAAGCTTGCGGCGCTTACGCCGCCCGCGTGGAAGAGCCGAGCGAAATTCCCGATGCGCTTGCCAAGGCTCTAACGGTGGTGCGAGAAGAAGGGCGCCAAGCGCTCTTGAACGTGATCTGTAAAAACCCGCTAAGCTAGTCGATTGGAGTGATGGAGTATCGGAGTAGTAGGGTGGTGGGTCAAAATTTGCGAAATGGATTGCGCACTTTTGCACGGTCGAGCTTAGGCTCACATGAGATAACACTTTGGAGAGACACATGGCCACTAAGCCCAAAATAACCTTCAGCACCAATCCCAATCCGCGTAATCGGGCACTCATTGAGGGACTGATTCCGATCGACGGTTATGATCTCGAATATGTCGGCGATAAGTATTCCGCGGGGGAGATTCACTACCGCTTTGTGCAGGGAGAATTCGACGTCGCCGAAATGTCGACGGCGACGCTGATGCGTGCCAAGGAAAAAGGCAAACGTTTCCTCGCGTTGCCGGTTTTCTTCCAACGCGGCCCGCGCCAGAGAAATATCTTTTACTGCGCCGGTAAACTCAATCATCCGAGTGAGCTCAAAGGCAAACAGATCGGCGCCTTCCGTTATGGCGCAACGGCGGTTTCATGGGCGCGCGGCTTCTTGCTCGACGAATACGATATTAAAACCACCGATGTGGGCTGGTTCGTGTCCGGGAAAGAGGTTTACATCGCCAATGAGCTGCCGGTAAAAGTCGAGCGCTTGGATCCGTCGCCGCCCTTCGGCCAGGAAAAGGAACATCTCGCCAAACTGCTGGGCGAGGGAAAACTGGCAGCCGCTCTTGTGGCCGGGGATTCGGGTTATTTTGGACTGTTTGGCGGTGGTGTCCTGCCGGGAATCATGGGAAAGGTCCCGGGCGTGAAGCCGCTCTTCGAAGACAGCGATGAAATTATTCGTTACGTGAAGCGAACCCAGATCTACCCCATCATCCACATCATGACGATCAAAGAAGACACCGTGGAAAAGAATCCTGATCTCGCGGCAAAGCTGATCGAAGCCTTTCGGGAAGCGAACAGACTCGCGGCCAAATTTTTTACGCCGGCACAGGCCGAAGGCTATGCCAAGGAACGTGAAGTTTTGGGATATGATCCTTACTCATGCGTTCTAACGCCGGCGGACAAAAAGTCGCTTCAGGCGCTGAACCGATACCAAATCGAACAGGGGCTGGTTAAAAAGGAGCTTCCCCTCGAAAGCCTTTTCGTAAAAGAAGCGTTCACGATGTGATAGGCGAGTTGCGAATCGAAAACGGTTGACCTGAATAACGAAGCGCGTGCTAGCGGGGCGACCTGATTTCCAGTTCCAAACCGTTCGGGTCTTTTACGAAAATCGTTGTCAGTCTTCCCGAGTCGTCGTGGTTTTCACGCAAGATCGTCGCGCCTTTTTGCTTGAAATCCGACGCCACTTGATCGATGGCATCGGTGACGTAACCGTAGTGATGAACGCCGGACTCGGTGGCTGATTCCATCAGCTGAATCGATGGAGCACCGGCGATCCTGACAAAGCAAAAACCATAGCCAGCTGCGCCCTTTCTGATCGGTGTAGGATGCCCACCGAAAAACTTTTCATAGAACTGGATCGAAGCGGCAATGTCCTTGGTATAGATTGCGACATGCTCGAGTTGATAATTCATAACGTTCCTGCCTAAATATGAGCTTGTTTCAGTTTATGTTGATGGCAGCTTTGACTACCGAATAGCTTGCCATCGCTTCCATGGCCGTATTGATCTCTTCCAGCTTGTAGCTTTTGCTGATCATCTCTTCGAACGGAAAAGTTTTTTTCCTCGAAGCAAGAAAATCGATCGCTTGCAACCAGTGGCGCGGTTCGGCGGAGCGGATCGTGATAAACAGCATTTCCTGCGGCAGGCGTTCTACCGCGATATTTGCCCTGCCACCGGCGCCGATGTTCAAGTAGCGGCCGCCGCCGCGCAGCAAAGTCAATCCTTCAGGCACCGCCATATTGTTCGCGACCTGAATCACGACGTCGGCGCCGCGCCCGTCGGTCTGGTCGCGCACCCACTGGCGACGCTGCTTTTCATCAGTGACTTCTTCTAAATTAAGGACGGCATCGGCGCCCATACGTTTCGTGACTTCGAGGCGATTGGCCGGCGCGCCGATCACCAAAACCTTTTTGGCGCCATGGTCGCGTGCCACCGCCGTGGCGAAGTTGCCGAGCGGACCGCTGCCCTGAATCACCACGGTTTCGTGGCTGATGATCGCGCCCAGGCGATCGAACCCATGCATGACGGTGCGATAGGCGCATGCGGACGCGGCCGCCGATGCGGAAGAAACTTCATCGGGAACTTTCACGATCAAGCACTCTCTAGGTACGTACATGTACTCGGCACAGCTGCCGAGCAGATAGGGATGCCGATCGCTGCGATTGTGCCCCCATGAGGCGCGCCCTGGACAGATGCACGGCTGGAGCGCGACCGCGCAGTAATAGCAGGAGCCGCAAGCGACATAGCTCCACACCACTCGGTCGCCGCGCTTCACGGGATTGCCCAAAATATCGGTGCGCTCGCCGGCGATGTCCTCGACGTAGCCGCAGGGCTCATGACCGGTGATGATCGGGAGCGAATCGCCGTCTGAAAGGGGACCATGCCAGCGATGCACGTCGGTGCCGCAAAGCGTCGATGCCGTGATCTTGATCAACAACGAGCCTGGATCGAGATCGGGAATGGGTACGCGCTCGATGGTTAAGGGTTTGTTATGCTCGGTGATCACTGCGGCGCGACAAGTTTCCATCACGGTTTCCTCTATTGAACGGCTTAGAACGGTTTGAACTTTCTCCTACAGCGGCAGTTTGTAAAACGTCTCAGCATTGCGCCACAGCATCGCCGCCTTGTCGTCTTCGGTGATTTCGTCGCTTTCCAAAAGCTCTCCGATATCGTGCTTGCAGCTTTCGTGAGTGACCTCGTGCGGAAAGTCGGATGAATAGAGAAACGGTTTGTTGCCGACGGTCTTGATGGCAAACGGCATCGTTAACTCCTCAGTCTCGATGCCGAGGTAAAATCGGTTTTCGTCGATCAGTTTTTTGACGTATCGACTCGGATCCTCGCCTTCGCGGATGCCATACTCGCCGTCCGGAATGTGCTGAAAATGGGTTTCGTGCGACGCGTGCAAACGCTCGAGCAATAATAGCAGCCATGCGATGCCGCCTTCGAGGAAGGCAATGCGCACGCGCGGGAAACGATCAAATATGCCGTTGTACAATATGTCGGCGCAATTGATCGTTAGCCCCCACGGATGGCCCAGAGCATGCACAGGCACGTACATATTCAGGTGATCCATGCCGAAACGATCGTGGGCGCCGCCGTGAACGGCTAGACAGCAGCCAAGCCGATTGGCTTCTTCGTAAACCGGCCAATAAAATTTCGAGCCGAGCGGATGAGCGAGTCCGTTGGACGGCATCATGGCGCCGAGCATGTTCAGCTCGGTTACGGCCCGACGCAGCTCTTTGGCCGCTTCCTCGGGATCTTGCATGGGCAAAATCGCCATTCCTTTGAACCGTGGGTTAAACTTCACGTAGGCATCGTAGAGCCAGTCGTTGTAGGCCCGCGAGACAGCTACGGCATAGTCGAGGCTGACAATTTTTCCGTACGAAAGCGCTACCGTGGGATAAAGCACCGTCCACTCGATGCCCACGTCGTCGAGGAAATCCAGCCAGCCCTGCGGCCCCACCGGGGCGCGCTGATCTCGCTGTGGCGGGGTTTCGACCGCGCGGCCGCTATGCAGATGATCCAGGGGTGGAAAGATGATGCCTTTCCGCGCGGCAATATCTCGATACGGAGCTTCCATGCGGGCGATAATTGCTGGATTGTCTTCGAAGATGTGACCGTCGCCATCAATGATTCGCGTGCTGAGCTTGGCTGACATTTTTACCTCCTGAAAAAAGTGAGAAGGTGAGAGCCGTTGTCTTCTTATAGGCTCAGTTTCGCGGCTGGATCAAGCGCCGAAGCGAACGCGCTCGCGAGGCCTCCTGTATTGCAGGACGTATTCAAGCCCGATGCAGTTCGAGTTGGTTGCCGTATTGACGCGCGGAAATCCGCTTGTATATCTTGGAGCTGAAAATGAGCGGGCATATCTGGAGGGGTAATGGCTGAAGAAAGTTCCGAAGAGAAGTTAGCGCGCCTCGAGGCCGAGAATAAAGCTTTGAAGGATCAGATCGAACAGCGCAAGTCTGGGCAGTTGCGCTTGAAGATCAGTGAAAAGGGCGGGCTTTCAGTTTATGGGTTGGGAAGGTTTCCCGTGACGCTTTACAAAGAACAGTGGAAGCGCTTGCTCGAACATGCCGAGGAAATCAAGACTTTTCTCGAGCAGAACGAGCAACAGCTCAAAACCAAACAATAGTCGGCGAGCCAGTCGATTCGCGGCTGATTTCTTGACAACGCTACCTTCGCTGCGGATCAAAAAAAGTGTCCAAGAGCCTGCGGCGCATGGCTTCCTCACCACCCGGCAAATTGTCGAATTTCATGGTGTTATCCATCTTCGAGAGAATTTGTCGACCGGTGGAGTCCTCATGCATGGCTTGCAAAACCGCGGCGAGTCGTTCCGATGCTTCTTGCGACAAGTCCTTGCGAACCGACACGAGATGACGGGGCAACAAGTCGGTTTGTGCTAAAACATTCAACCTGTCCTTCTTCTGCGATTCCAACGAGCTAAAATCATCATCGCTCATTGCGCCTGCCGACACTTGCCTGGTGAGAACAAAGTCCAAGACCTTGTCGGTCGTGCCCGCGAACATATACGTGATCGCGGCAGGCGACCGTTGTGCGGCGTTGTCGGTTACGGGCGAAAGCTTGAAGCCATTTCGTTGCAGGAAAAACTTCGGCAAAAAATAGCCCGAAGTAGACTCAGGATCCTCAAAGGCGATTTTCGTTCCGCGCAGGCTCTCGAGGCGATCGACAGCGCCATCTTTGGCGGTCACGATCAAACTTCGATACTCTGCCAACCCACCCTTCCAACGACGCAACAGCACTCGGCCGGCACCGTGAACTTGATTGATGACATATGTGGGGTAGGGGCTTTCCATGTAAAAATCAACGCGTTTTTGCTCAAGAAGTTTGGCCAACTCAGGCAAGGAAGAGACGACCACAACTTTACCCTGCGCTCCTGGTGCAGCAAAAATCTTGCGCGCGACATAGGTAACAAACGGCTCAAAGTATTCCGTGATTTCAAGCTGCTGGCTCGCGGACACAAGGCCCAAGGTGATCCTGTTTGGCGCAAAGCTGTCTTGCGACCCGGCCGGACCCTGGAAACACAAGGAAACTCCGAAAAAGATTACGAGCGCCGGGATTGCCCGGTAAATGGATCGATGCCGTTTCATGGTTTCAGTCAGGCTCGATTTTTACCTATTGTTCCTACCCAACTGTGCTCGGGTTCGCAAGTTAAAAATCTGCGCACCACCAAGGCGCCGTTCGGAATCTCCACGCTTAGCACTTAGGGAGCAGTGGGAGGAGTTCGGAGGCGGAATTGCGTGGGCCCGCGGCTATTTTCTGGGAATAATTCGAAAAACGACGCCAAAACGATGCGCCTAGCTGATACCGGAATTTCGCTGGCAAATTCCGTCATGAAGCGTAAAATAGCGGGATATTTGCAGTTCTGAGACTTGTGCCGCTCTATTTTGGCACCTAGCGGCTAGTTGTCCTATATGCGAACACGAGAAAAAGTCATCGTCCTGCTGGTTTTCGCCACTCTGATTCTGGGTGGGCTGATCTTTTTTGCATTCCAAGACAACGAAGTTGAAGCGAATTATTTTCGCTGGCTTCTTACTGCCAACCTGAAGCAGGCGTTGTCTTCACCGGCCAACTTTTTGACGGATGAATTGCCCGCCGGAAGCTTGTTATATGGCGGCCTAACCCTGTTCGCCGTTGTCATGACGCTGGTTTTTTTGAAGATGACTCGGGACAACGAAATTCAAGGACTGCGCAAACGACTGGCAGAAATACGAGCGGAAAAGAATGAAACGGACAACCTGCTGCAAGAGGTGGTCTGGAAGGGCAAGCACGAACGTCAATCGAAAGAACTTTTGAACCACGATCTCGAGAGCAGCATCGAGAAAATTGAAACCCTCATCGTTCAATTAAACGCCAAGGAAGAGCAGCTCAAATCACGCGATATCGAACTGATGAGCTTGAAGGGAAGCGGCACGCCGGGCGACTTTTCCGGGCGGGTCGATGGTGTGGGAGCAGAGCGTCTGCTTCGTGAAGAACTCAAAAACAAAGACGAGCTGTTGCAAGCCAAGGATGCGGCCGTCAAGGACCTCGAACAGCGGTTTAGCACGAAAACACGGCTATGGGAAAATCAATTACGCGAAAAGGATAACCTTCTAAAGAGCCGGGAAAGTGAGCTCGCAGCCTCCCATAACGAGATCAGCGGACTCACCCGGCGACTGGAAGATTTAGAAAGCGCCAAGCGACGAGCGGAAACTCTGCTCGAAACTGAGTTGAAAAAAACCAAGGAGGTTCTCGAAGCCAACGATCAGGCGATTCGTGCGGAAGAAAAGCGCTTTGGTGAAAAATTCAAAGCTCTGGAAACCCAGCTCAGCGAAAGAGACAAGCAGCTCAGAAGCCGCGAAGCGGAGCTCAGTGTTTTTCGACAACAACTCAGCCAGTTCGAATCAGCGCGTCAGCAGACTGAAGCCCAACTTCAGGAGGAGCTGCGAAAAACCGAGGAAGAGCGCCGTGCCAAAGAGCGGCTCCTGGTCGAAACGGAGCAACGGCTCAATGGAAGCCTCCAGGGCTTGCGGAACTCCCTCGGCGAAAAGGACGTACTGCTCCAAGTCCGCGATAACGAGCTGGCGTCGCTCAAGTCGGAAGTCAAGGCGATTTCTCTGAGATTGAGCGAGATGGCCGCTGCCAAAGTTCGAGTAGAAGAAGCGCTGCACGAAGAGCTCAAAAGAACGAAGCAAGAATTTGAGGCGGAGAAAGACGGCTACCGGAATACTATCGAACAGCGTGAAGGCCAAATGCAGAGCCTCACCGCCGAATTGGCAAAACGAGAAGCGCTGTTACAGCAGAGTGCCACGCAAGTCGAGGCACTGAAGCGCGAGGCAGAGAGTTTTTCAGCGAGTCTGAAGGAGCTGAGCGCAGCCAAACAGCACAGCGAAGAATCCCTCCGCGAACGATTGAAAAAACAGGAAGCCGAATGGCAATTGCGAAATAGCGCCCAGCAAAAAGTAGAAAAGCGCCATGCCAGTGAACTCCAGGCGCTCAACACGCGGCTGAGCAGAAACACCGAGCTTTTAGGTGAGCGTGAGCAAGAAGTCAAAGCACTCAAATCTCAGCTCGGCTCACTGACGGAGCAGCTCGCCAAGCTCGGCTCAGCTAAGGAGCGGGCGGCGACCCTCCTGCAGCAAAAGGTCAAAGCGGAAAAAGCGGGTTTGCAGGCCAACGATTCTGCCGTCCGGCAACTCGAAGAAACATTTAGAGCAAAGATCGAGATACTCGAAAACGAACTGGCAGACAAGCGAGCGGCTGTCGGTGAGCGTGATGCAGCTGTCACGGCGCTCAAATCGGAGTTGGCCGAACTCAATCGGAATGTTGCGGATATTGCCACGGCACGCCAACACGCCGAAAATCTATTTGAAGAAGCGCTCAAGGAGCGCGATGAACTCATCCAATCCAAAGAATCTGCACTCAATCGACTCGAACACGAGCTCAACAGGCAGATCGGAGACATGCGGATTGGATTGCGCGAGAAGGAGCAGGCGCTGAGTCAACGCGAGGCCGAATTGGGCGAGCTCAAAAATCAGCTCGCACAGATTGTCTCTGGCCGGGAACAGGCGACCCGTGCATTTCGTGATGAGCTTCAGGTCAAAACCGAATTGCTCGATGAGAGAGCCGCCACCATTCGCGCCTTGGAGGAACGGTTCAGCACAAGAATTCATACGCTCGAACTCGAAATCGGCGAAAAACAAGAACTGCTTGAGTCGCGTGATACCGAGCTGAAGACGGCATTAACGAAGCTCAATACGATTTCTGGCGACCTGACCGAGCTCGGCGAGACCAAAGACCAGGCTCTCCGATCGCTGCAGGACGAAATAAAACAAAAGACAGACGCACTGGCCGCAGCGCAATCGGCGATGAGGACTCTGGAAGGACGCTTAAATGCCACGGTCGGGGCGCTTGAGTCTCAATTGAACCAAAAACAGGACCTGCTAAGCGCGCGTGACTCGGAGCTCGACGCGCTAATGGTAAAGGTTACTGATCTCACGGAAAAGCTCGCGGAGGTCGAGGCCGAACGCGAAAGATCGGACCGCTTGCTCCAAGAACAGCTTCGGGAGCAAACCACCTTGTTGGAGTCGCGAGCTAGCTCCATCGGTGAGCTTGAAGGGCAGTTGCGCAGCAGAGTTGAGTCGCTGGAACGACAACTCTCCGAAAAGCACAGGCTTTTGGAGGCGAGCGGCGGCGAATTGGGTGAATTGCAGGCTCAGCTAAACGCGCTCAACGAACGATTGTATGAGACCGAAGCGGCGAAAGTATCGCTGGAAAATCTGCTGGACGAAGAACGACGCAAATCTGACCGAGCGCTTACGGTCACAGAACAGGAAGAATCCCAAACCGACGACGGACTCAACGGAGATGGCGAGGGTCTCGAGAACCTGCTGAATGAGCGCGAACAGTTGCTGCAAGCGCGAGACAAATTGATTCAAAATCTAATGACCGAGCTCAAGGACAAGAAAACTCAGCTGGCTAGACAAGAAATCGAAGTGTGGCAGAAAATCGAGCGCCGCGAAGCTTGGAAACACCGGCTCTCGAAGTTTGGCATTCGCCTCAAGGACTGAACCGGACTCCCGCTACGATCTTAGGGTCGACCCATACCGTTAGTCTAACAGTGCCTCTTCCTTGCTGTGGCAGTTTTTGTGGGCCAGAAACGCGGGCTCAATTATTTGTGGACGTAGCTCGCAGGCATCGGGACGCGCAGAATATTGACGCCTTCCGTATCCTCGATGTAGCGAATAAACCGGTATTTATTTTCCAGCTCATCATATTTGAGCGGTGGTGCTTCAGCGCGGCCCGCTTCGATGCGGGCCCAGATGAAATGCGGTCCGTCCTGATCCAAGGCATGGCTGACGGCGACTTTGAGTTCGTCGACAGTTGCCGCAGCCGCTGAGCTTTTGATACCGGCGTCGCGGGCAATAGCAGCAAAGTCGATTCTGCCGGCGGTTGCCACGGTAGGTTCGCCGCCGGAGGATTCGTACTGCTGGTTGTCCCAGCAAATATGGATCAGATTTTTTGGCTGGTGTAGCCCAATCGTGGCAAGCGAGCCGAGATTCATCCATAAAGCGCCGTCGCCATCGAAGACAAAAACTTTGCGCTTGGGGAGAGCGAGCGCGACACCGAGGCCGATCGACGAGCAGAGGCCGAGAGTTTTGACCTGGATATTGCCCTCGCTTGGCCGCACCGCATTCCACTCGGCGGTGGCGCCGCCGGCAGTCGTGATAAATAATTCGTCCTTTACGAACGGCGCGATCGCCTGAAGACATTCAAATCGTTTCATATTGCGACCTACAGCACCGCCCGCGTAAGCAACAAAGCAACCGGCCGTTTCGAGCTGTTGGCGAGCGTAACGGCACCGGCAATCTCTTGTTTCACCTTCATAGGGTCGCGCATGACGACATATTTGATTCCCAATCCCTGGAGCACGGGCTCGGTGACGAGGCCCACCATATGGAAAGCATTGTCGCCGATATCGCCCGCATAATAGATGAGCAGCAAAATCGGCATGCCGAATTGCAATGCAGTCGTGGTGAGCGCGTTGCAACTGTTCAGCAACCCGCCGTTCTGCATCAACATCGCGGTTTTTTTGCCGCCGAGATGCGCACCGGAGCACACGCCGATGCCTTCCTCCTCGCGTCCAACCGGAACATGGGTGATCGTCTTGTCTTCGTAGAGCAGCGTGATCAGTTGCAACATATTGATATCAGGCACACTGGCAATGAGGTCAATGCCCGCCTCTTTCAAACCCGCTACGATCTGCTGCGCGCCTGCAACGGTTCCCATGAAAATTTCCGCCGCCGAACGTGAGATTGTTATCGCGACTGCACCTCACCTAACTCGCGGCATTTCTCTTCTAAGAAATAACCGCCACTGCTGTCAAGTGAGCATGCTTATTTGACACTCAATGGGCGATTCTGTTAGCAGAGAAGCGATTCAAATATCGGAGGTGCGGCTGTGATTTTTTCCCTCTTCATTTGGCGGTTCCTGATAAAGCAGAGCGCTAGGACCGCCTTGGCCGTAGCGATTATTTTATGCTCCATCGATGCAATTATTGCCTCCGCTGCAGAGTATCCGATCAAAACCATTCAGATCATCAATCCGTTTCCACCCGGAGCGGTGACGGATATTGTCGCGCGCATTGTCGCGCCCAAACTGTCTGCGATCCTCGGTCAGCAAGTGATCGTCGTCAATAAATCCGGAGGCGGTGGGGCAGTGGGAATTCAAGCGGCGAGAGATGCCGCGCCGGACGGTTACACGATTCTCGTCACGCCACCGCCAATCCTACTGATTCCGCTAGTGAACAAGAATTCAGGTTTCACGATGAAGGACTTCGCGCCGCTGGTATTGGCCACTAGCAGTCCTAACACCACAGTGGTCAAGGCCGATGCGTCATGGAGAAGCCTGGAAGATTTCATCGCCGAGGCGAAAAAAAATCCGGGCGCGCTGACGTATGGCTCCGCCGGTCCCGGCACGACGCCGCACTTTATCGGCGAATTGGTAAAGCTAAAGACGAAGATCGATTTGACGCATGTGCCGCTCGGCTCGGAATCGGCTGCGGCAACGGCCGTGCTCGGCGGACATGTGAACATCGCTTTTCTCACGCTGGGGACAACGCGAAGCCATATCGAAGCGGGAACCATGCGCGCTCTTGCCGTCGCCTCGAATCGCCGCCTTAAAGATTTTCCCAATGTGCCGACCACGGTGGAGAAAGGATTTCCCGAGTTGAACTTGAAAATCTGGGTCGGCTTCTTTGCACCAGCGAAGACCTCCGGCGCGATCGTCAAGCGACTCGCCGCCGCGCTCAGCGACGCGCTAAAAGACCCAGAGGTTATTGGTCAAATCGAAAAGGCCCAGGCGCTGGTTGAGAATTTCGGCCCGCAGGATGCAGCGAAATTTTACCTCGAAGAAGAGCACAAATGGTCGGAGGTCGTCAGAGTCGCAAAAATCAGCAGTTGAGATTCTGCCCGCTCAGATTCGATGAAGCGTTCGCAACTCTTTGTCTCGCTTGTTCTCGCCGGATTGGCAGCGTTTCTTTTAATACAAAGCTGGCATCTTTCCTTTGGCAGTATGCGAGTGCCGCAGACGGGATTTTTTCCAACCGTACTGGCGATTCTACTGTTGATTCTCGCCGTCGCCTTGTTTGCACAGGGGTTTGTTGGTGCGGAATCTAGCCGAGGACCCGATAAGATCCTGGCCGAAGGGTGGTCCAGAATCGGCCTCACGTTGGCAGCAATGATCGCGTTCGCCCTGGTGCTCGAATCCCTGGGCTTTTTACTCAGCACGTTCTTTTTGATGATTCTCCTGCTGCGAGCGATCGAGTCGCAGCGCTGGTCGAAAGTCGTGGTGGTCGCGGTTTTGACCGCCATCGCCTCCTACGCAATCTTCGGTTGGATCCTCGGCATTCCTCTTCCGGGCGGAGTCCTGGGGATTTAACTTGGATATTTTCAGCAATGTCGCGCTGGGCTTCTCGGTTGCGCTGACACCGACCAATTTGCTCTTCTGTTTTCTCGGCTCCGTGGTCGGTACTCTGGTGGGCGTTTTGCCGGGATTGGGTCCTGTAGGCGCTGTAGCCTTTTTGCTTTCATTGACATTCAAGATGGCGCCGGCAACCGCAGTCATCATGCTTGCCGGAATCTACTATGGCGCCATGTACGGTGGTTCCACCACCTCCATTCTTGTCAATATTCCAGGTGAAACGGCTTCGGTTGTGACGTGTCTCGACGGTTACCGCATGGCGCGTCAAGGCCGGGCGGGCGCCGCATTGGGAATAGCCGCATTTGGTTCGTTCATCGCGGGGACATTCGGCGTCGTCGGTCTGATGTTTCTCGCACCCATGCTCGGCAGAGCCGCGCTCCGGTTCGGCCCGGCGGAATACTTCGCGCTTACGCTGACGGGACTTACGCTGGTCGCCTATTTGACACAGGGCTCGATGATCAAGGCGCTCATCATGGCGGTGCTCGGACTGCTTGCTGGCAGCGTCGGTATGGATCCGATCTCCGGAGAAGAACGGTTCACCTATGGGAGCCTCACGTTGCGCGACGGACTGGGTCTCGTGCCGGTCGCAATGGGCCTATTCGGTGTCGCCGAAGTCTTGGAAAATTTGGCCGCAATCGGTACTCAATCGATTTACGAGACCAGCATCAAGGGTCTGCTACCGAACAAAAAAGATTGGCAAGCCAGCGGCTGGCCCATCGCACGCGGTTCGGTCATCGGATTTCTGCTGGGAATCTTGCCGGGCCCGGGGCCGGTGATAGCATCCTTCGTTTCTTATGCGATGGAGAAGCGACTGTCACGCCATCCGGAAAGATTTGGCACAGGCACTATCGAGGGCGTTGCCGGGCCGGAGGCGGCAAACAATTCCGCGACCGCTGGATCTTTCATCCCATTGCTTTCGCTGGGCATACCGACGAGCGCCATTATGGCACTTTTTATGGGCGCCCTGATGATTCACGGTATTCAACCGGGTCCGCTGTTCATCAACAAATACCCGGAGCTTTTCTGGGGTTTTATCGCGAGCATGTACATTGGCAATGCTATGCTGCTGA